>Ga0209259_1000701_pt1 | contig 10622 bp, 11 predicted proteins | sample WorMetGr2BELIZE1_FD_187417 | JGI IMG/M metagenome (GOLD analysis project Ga0209259, IMG submission 187417) | Marine gutless worms symbiont microbial communities from Max Planck institute for Marine Microbiology, Germany - Inanidrilus... ...
GTTTGGCTGACGCCCATAGCGGCCCATTACTTGACTGCCGTGCAGTAACGCTGCCAAGACGCGAAAGCTGTTGAAATTAGCTGGGGTGCCCCAAACTGGTAAACCGATCTCAGCCGCTAGTGGGCCGAACTTCACCATACTGTCAGGGACATCTGGAGGACATATTGCTGCTTAACAAGTTTTTGCCTTAGTTGCGAAAATATAACCCGACAAAGTTGTGCGATGGTGCCCAGATGGAGATTTTTTGCGTCCTGCATTTTCAGCGAGCCGCGTGCAGCACGTTTCAGACATGCATCGTAAATTCACACTAAGGCCACACCATGTGTGGAAGTATGGCAGACATCCAATCTGCGACGGCTGAGATTAGGTGAGGAAAAAAAGAAAGAACGATAGAAAGACAGAAGAAGAAAAGACAGAAGAAGAAACCACAGAGCAAAAATATAATGGCCTGCCCTATTACATACGGCGGCCATAATAAATGGTTGGTTGAGACTTAATGGTGCTTTTAACATGAAGTAGGTCATATCATGCCTTTAAGGTGATAAATTATTTAGAAAAAATATATTTTAATGAAGGTAAGTTTTAAGTAGGATAGTTGAAAAATTAGTAAGAAGGACTTAATAACAAAATACCTAAAAATGCAAGTAGGCTGTGCTGCAGGGGTAAAGTGAATGTAAACTTTGAACAGAATAGTTCAAATTTAGTTAAAAGGATTTAATATCAAAAATACCTAAAACTGTGCAAATAGGTGGTACACGGATAAAACTGGTTGACGAATTACAGCTTAACAATATTTTAAATTTTTTTTATTATACTTCTTGTGTAAGAATCACAATTTATCGTTTAAATTAACATTATTAATGAAATCTACAACATTTTTGCTGGGTGAATGATTGAAAATATCTTGAAGGTTAGTTCGAAAACAATACTGATTCTCAGCAGCAGCAGCATGATAAAAAAGAATACAACAGTTGCATGTGTTGCTGTGCTGACCAACATTATGAAGGGACAGTCCAAGCAAGGACTGGGCAGTGACGTCTGAAAATGACCAGCAGGCCAATCCCCAAAAAACGCAAGTACAAAAGCACTTCTACTAAAACACATCTACATGCATTTACACAATGGTAAAAGATTTTAAAAGTTTTCAAACGAACACAACCACAGCATTGAGAATAATAATTATAATACCAATGACAATACGACAATGTTTATGGTGCTGTCATCATGGTGAGGCCATTGCAAGAGTTCACTTGGTTCATTTGATGAATGCCGACCGAGTGCCAGATGGCCACCAACCCTCAAACCAAGCCAACTGACTTGGCCTCTTGAGTCTGCTGGTAGGCCAAAATCATCCACACCCATCATTGCCATTTATTATTGTCACTCAGCCCAAAACCTGATACTCATTTTACCATTCCACAAAGGGTTAGTTAGGCTGAGTCAACCTAGGCACTGCAGTAAGGGTGTGCAGCCCATGCCCAAGGCTGTATTATATTGCAGTGGCTGTCATGATAAACACAAATGCCCACAGTGAGATTTCAACCTGGGTCCTCTCACACTGCAGTCAGGCATGATGCCAGTAGACCACTGCGACCTGCACTTGTATCTCAGTTTGAACAGGCATCATCCATTCAAACTGAGTATGCATACGCTCTCATGGGTGCACAATGTGATCAAATACAATGCTGGTACACACTAGTTCTCAAAATTTAATATGCTCTACTTACAACCAAAACAGAAGTGCTTATTACTGTTATACAGTGCAAAAATTAAAATAAAGTATAAATCATAATCATCCAACACATGTGCTAGCACATTTATATCTGTCAAATGCCAGATTTAAATGCATGACCTAGTGCACGTGTTTGGTGGTTATGATTTATACTTTAATTTTTGCCGTAGAGATTTGGCTTATAAAAGTTTAGACAGACTGCTTGCATTCTCTATAATATTTGCTGTTTTGTTAAAGTTGGATAATACAAGTAGTATTGGAGATTCAGGAGCTTACCAGTAACAATTTATAATGTCAGCAAATTCACTCGCGATTTTTCAGCACTTAAAACAGTGGCCAACCACCATCTTCGTTTTCACTACGAAATCTTGACTGCCGTTAGTGGTCGGAAGCGGACTGTGCATCATTGTGCCAAATTTTGTGGTGATCAGTCATCCCATTATCAAGATAGTGCAAATTTTTACGTTGCATTTTAAAAAGTTGGAAATTTTAATGGCCAATGAGGTGGAGAGGGTCAAAATGCATCATCGTGCCAAATTTTGTGGTGATTGGTCAAAGCATTATGGAGATATGGTAATTTATCAATTTTTTCAATACGGCAGCCCTGCAGGACCTGGGATGTTATGCGTGTGTTTGGACCACTCACGAAAAGTATTTGATGGCCTTTATTTTTGTGCAAAATTTGGTTGGAATTCATGCAGCAGTTTCAATAGTATGCGTTTTTGGATTTTGCGAGTTTGGCTTGAAAATGCCTACTTATGCCCCCAAAATGGGTTTTGAGGCGTCTGACTCCCTAAATGGGGAGACCTATCAACAAAACCTCCAAAAGACACATCCTTGGGCAGAAAGACGTCATATGACATATAGATTGTCAACATCAGTCCATCGGTGCAACCTGTGTGTGAAGGTGCGTGACGAAGAGACCAAAAAAAGACACCTAACAGTGGCAAACTGGGTATTTGCCGAGACCAGCCACGTCATCCGACTGAAATCAAATTTTGCATGATGGGTGGCCTTTTGAGTTTTGAGTTTCATCAAAATCGGTTACGTGGTTTCCGCAATGTGGGTGGCTGAAATTTGCCCTATCCCACTCTATCGGCCACTGGCTTATACAACAGCTTGTACTATTTGTACAAACCGTGATAAAGTTCTGTCAAGCTTCTCCTGATTTACTTGTGCAAAGAAACATAGCACTGATCACAACATTCAAGTCTGATACAGTGGACAAAATAATAATGAAAAGTTACATACATCTTAGTAATTAAAATATAAACTAGAGGCTAACGATGATTTACCAAACATAAACCACAAGTGTGAGTGAGTGAGTAGTTTCTTAACGGCACATCAGCACATATTAGGCTATTTAGTGCCTTACAATGGACGAGAATGTGACAAAAATGCGAAGATATAATCAAGGCTATTTAGCTACAATAAATGTGAAATAACAAAACGCAGAGTTGAAAATAAAAAGCAATGACCGCAAACCGCTGAAAGGGCTGAAAAATGCCGTTTTTGTCTCTGGTGACTTTGATCTTTGACCTTCAAACTCGTTCGAGCGAGGGACCAAACATGTCTTCTGTGTGAATTTGGTGCAAATCTATTCAGCGGTTCCCGAAATATTTCATACATAAACAAAAAAATCACAGGCTGACAACACCAAAAACAGAACCTTCAGCAGTTCACTGCGTGCGGTAATTACCAACATTGTCATAATAATCCTCGCCATCATCATTTTTGTCAAAAACATGCAGGACAACAAACTCGTTGGTAAGCCGAAACAAAATAACACAGAATCTCAATCATAATGTTCATTGTTCAAACAACCTGATTAGGACAACAGCTGTACACGCGAGAACGGAGCAAATAATGCTGCCTACATGCAACAAACTCCGAGACATTTGTACATACATGGACATACCATTAGACAGATTATGTTTGAGTCTTAAGTGCTATCTCACTGTAATCAAGCAAGACTGAGAAACAATCTTCGAGTTTTGCATAAGTACTGGTCATGCCTTCAGCGCTCTTGCTTTTAGTACTTTGACGCTGTTGGTTGGGCGGCAGGAAGGGCATCCGGTGTGTAAAAACTCAGTGGTGAGGTACTGGCATGGTATCTGTCTGGAGCGAGGTGCAAATGATTTGCATATGCTCCAGCTGATGCCACTGCCACCCCATCATCTCTTGCTCCACTAAAATCCAGAATGGCTTACCTGTCTGGTGCTGGCTTACCCAGTTGTCCTGGAAAAAGGCTGTTAAATGGACGACGTAGTAGTAGTGCTAGCCATAACAGTAAGTGTACAGGTAAAGACTTAAACATACTGAAGTGGTCAAAGGACAGAAAAGTTAGTGAATTATCACACTACTGGTATAAAAGCATCAAACGGAAATTATTTACGCACAAAGAATACACTTATGGGGAAAACTTCTTGCGAGAAGAAAGTATATTTCATAGCAGATGAAACTTTTCAAGTTCAGCATGTTACCACACGACAAACGTCCTGCAATCTAACAGTGTTGTATATGGAATATGCTATAAATAGCATAACAAATGAAGTTGAAAAAGGCTGTTCAAGCATGAAAGCCTGTTCAAGCATTATATTGAAGCAGAAGTATCAATAGCCCAACAAAGCAGCAACTATAACAACTACTACCATCAGCTTCTATTTAACCGGACTTCTTTTGTGGAGTTATTCAAGACTGAGCCCCGTTATTACCAAAAGAGAACTTTTGGTAATAACGGAACCAGGATTTTTACCGGCGTGGATGCCCTTCGTTATCTATAAACCAACACTGTCAACACACTGAAGAGAACTGCTGTCGCCCAGCAAACACAAAATGCTTGTTGACATACAGTAAACTACAACAACAGGACAGCCTACACACGCAATCTACCAAAATGTTACTTAACAAATAATGCATCACTAGATGCATCTCCAGCTGCAGAAACTCACATTTGAACTAAACATCGGTAAAAACTGTACAACTCACTGCAAGCTGTGACATGCTTCATCAATGCTAAATCTCAGAGCAACACAGTAGAGAAATAAAAACTGACTGAGTAGCCGACGGAATATTAGTAGCTAAGGTAATCGTTAATCACACGGAGAACTCAAATATGCCAGACAGTTCCTCTTCCGGCTGAGTTTCGAGGCCCGGCGACCGTGCGCCACGGCCGCGACGAGGTTCTGATGCAACAAGAAGCTGATCGGACATCGCCAGAGCAAAGGAGTCGGGCCGACGGACAGCACCAGGCAGAGACGGCAAAGACGGCGGTAGACTGTTGTCAACCGTGTGAGCTGAGACAGCAGGAGAGAATGAGGTAGATGTCTTTCCTAACTTCGAAGCTGGCTTATGAGAAGGCAGCTTTGTCTGACCGGCTGCTGAAAAGGCAACATTCTCTGACGGAGTATCGTCTTCTGAGTCAGCAGCGGTGTTTATATGTGAAGTCTTTGTCTTTGTGCCAGGGGCTACTTCGTCGCGCTGTGGCACCCTAAGCTGCACGTCAGATGCGGTGCGGCTGTTTACAGACTTACTGTCAGTGGGCAGCTGATGATCATCAGGACCATCTGACCCTGCCGGTGTGCAACCCTGAGGTGACGTGGGGGACAGTTCTTCTGCTGCGGCAATCGGTGCACGGACCATGTTGTTGGAACGGCGACGCTGCTTCAGAGACGACCGACGAGAGGATGCATCCGCTGGCGCACTGCTCGCTGATGTAACAGGCTCTACAGGACCAGTACCAAACCCTCCAACAGCTGCCATGCCTTGTAATGAGTGCATGCTACCCGGCTTGGTCGCTGACACTGCTTCCAACGAAACATCTCCGTCCGTCTGGCTGTTTGAAAGCAATGTCGTAGGAACAGTATGGCGCATGGTATCAGGAGTACCAGTGTAGGCCTAGACAAAGCACAGAGAAAACACAGTACAGCAACAACATCACTGCATCTTCTGAAAACATTTCTACTTGAAAGTTACTTGAACAAAGCGCATTTCGAATACTGCTTACTTGTGCCATGGAAATATTCTTACTTACTAATTTACAAGCAGCTTATCATTCAAATGTTCTAATATATTAATCCAGCAGAGAATCTAACAACTGGAAAGCATTCGCAGTCTTACATGGGACAAACCTTCGACAGGTTAATAAAACCTATGCAAAAAGTTTTCATGCATCTGTGACCCAGAGAATGGTCAGTGAATGGGTGATCCGGAGCCTGAAATTCATTCGTAAGAAAGTAATAAAAAGTACTATTCTGCAATGCTAAACAAAATAAAAAATCCTCAACACTGGTCCAGATCACCCACAAAATCTATGAAACGTTTTTCATCCTATTTAAAATTTTTCACTAAAGTTCACTGGTGGCTTTCTGTAGCAATTCTGCAAGAAAGACAGATAGGCAGTTGTTTTACTGCAGCACCTACTGTGGTATTTACAGCCTTGGTCAACGGCTGTATACAACCTTACTGCACTGCCTACACAAACTCAGCCTTCCACCCTCCGTGGGATGGCAAAATGATTATCACCTTTGAGGCTCAGTAATGATAATAAATGACAACAATGGATGCAGATTAACAGTTGGTAGCAGCCTTTACTGACAGATTCACAACCCAAGTTAGCTGATTTGGTCTGACAGTTGGTAGCCATCCGACAGTCAGTATATATCAAATGAATTGGGTGAACTATTGCAATGGCTCTGCCATGACGACAGCACCATATTATTAGGCCACATTGCAGTACTAGCTAGGCTAGATGTGGTCTATTGCTACAGACGGAATAGCATGGTCTGTCACCATCTGTCTGCAATGACTGTCAGCCCCACAAAAATTGCTGAACCGATCGAGATGCCGTTTTGAATATGGACTCAGGTGGGCCAAAGGAACCATGTATTAGATGGGGTCCACTCCAAACCCCCACATGAAGGGGCACTTTTGAGTGGGGATAACATTGGGATTTTCCTGTACGCTGCCGAGCACCGTACCCAGTGGCCCTCATGTCGGGATTTCTTCACATGTTGTCAACCAGCATTCTGACTGGATGGCCGCACAAGCAGTCGAGTGTCACATTAGATTTTGGTAATGAAAAATCCCTCTGTGATGCAGATTTATGTCAAAATTCTTTGATCAATAGTTGTTATTATTATTAAATCAGCCAACCCTGAAACCAAGGCACAAATGTAAGTACTTTTGCAGAGGTAACTGTGACAACTTTATCATCCTGGCACTATCATGTGAAAGTGTACAACCAATATATTCTAACTCTAAACAATGTCAATAACTTGGGAGATGACACATTTCATTTAACACAGAACTGATGCATTCACAGGCAGCATATAGAACAAAATTCCTACCAAGTTGTTCTGACGTCGGCCATTGCTGGCTGCAATTGCAGTGCCATTGCTACTTGGCTCCATATACACTTTCTGCTCACTGCCCACAGCTCTGTAGACAAGTCGAAGTCCATCAGTATCATATGTATACGACTTAGGAGCTCGACCCATTAGCCTATACATCACAAATTCAATTGCACATGGAATAACCTCAAAAAACATACATGAATCTCCACAGAGTACAAGTGTAACTTTACAGCACATTTACCTCCGCCAAGGAGGTTATGTTTTCGTCGCTGTTTGTTTGTTTGTCTTTTAGCAACTTTGCGCAAAAAACTTCTAAATGGATTTGCATGAAATTTTCACAGAAGGCTGGCAATGGGCCAATGAACAATGATTAAATTTCAGCGGCGACCTAGAACCGATTCGCCAGATGGCAGGACTGATTATCACGACACTGGTAACACCTGCCTTGGCGGAGGTATGCACTGTCCCAGTGCTTCTAGTTTGTTCTTAAACAGCCAAAAATTCCGTTTTTCAGCTACACTATCCATCTAAATATGTACACTTTTTCTCATTACTGTGATACAACTGACTAAAAGCAGCAAAAATTAATCTTAAATTAAAACTGCTCTTGATTTATCAGCATGTAACACCGTTTTCAATGCAAATTACTACTGCACCTTTACAATTATAATATATCGTAGAAACTCAAGATTCTCATAAAATTTATGATATTTTTGCAAGCTGACTGACTGATCACTTCAGTAACGATGAATTAAAATGCAAATACCGTGGCCACGATGGTCCACAGAGTAGATACTGGTAGTTCTTGCAGCATCCACGTGTATACGGATTGTGACCACCCTTCAGTTTGCCTGTCATCTGAAAACAGCCGAGAAATATTTAATAATTAAATAATCTAGAACAGTCTAAACTATAAACCAAGAATTAAGTAAACTTTTCAATGCCAACTGTAACAAAAGCATACCACAATGTCAAGTACACGTAATGTAATATTTATACTTATTATAGCACTCAAAATTCACTTAATCAGTAAAATGCAAAATTATTTTAATTGGCTGATGCAGCTACAACTGGGGGTGCCGGGTATCTGTTGGGTACCCAGGTAATTTTTTCTACCCAATGCTACCTGAACTCAAAAAATCACCGCATATGTCCATGCTACATTTGTTCAACTAAAACCTGCACTTTCAGTTTTAATAATCCTCTGTATTTGTGCAGCAGCGTAGAATTCGTATTGAATCGAAAAATCACGATACAGTCTCGTTACCAATATAAAGTGGTGAGTGGTGGTGCCACACAAGTAATCTTGTTAGCTTCTGGTGACATCGATAGATATATATCTATGGGACTATTTCCATTAAATATTTATCTTCGGGTACTACCCAGGTACCCAATCAAGTACCTGGGTAACAAATTACCCAGACGTGGCAGCCCTAGCTACAATGTAAAGCAACACCTGTATTATTGTACTGCTGCTCTAATGCATGTATGCTGACTCACATATTAAAGTATTAACATGAACCAGCTGTGTCCAATTTTAATTATTACCATATGATGCCATACTAGTGCGATACTAGTGCATCTGTCTGTCTGTCACAAGTTGGTGTTATACTGAAATTGCTAAACACAGGATCACATAAACAATGGCACATGATAGCCCAGGGACTCTAGTTTCATGGTGACGGTGACAAAGATCTCAGTAAAACTCAAATGGTGTCACCCCCAATGGAGAGAGACACAAAATGCAGGTGGGGTAGGTTAAAACTGGCGACTTTCAACAAATAACTCGCCATAACTAGTAAACGTCAACTGTCGCAGGAGCTGTCAATTCAGTTTGGTCGCAAGTTTATCACACTGAACGTCCACCTTTGTTTGCAGCACATTTGCCATGATGCAGCGCATCGCACGGGTTCATCACCAACAGCTGATACTTATTAAAATTATTATAATCAGACAATGCTTGCTCAAGTCACAGCTAAAATGTCAAGGATCCTTTCTGAGGCAGAGTGAACAGTGCAAAGTAGACTAGTAGTGACCTGATGTGACACGTACCTGTTCATTGGTAGTACAACCACGAGCAATAAGCACCATGTGAAAGCCTAACAGTCCTGCAACAGGAATGCTCAGCAGCCCAGCAACTAGCATCACTATCATCCTGCATTTATCACAGTCAAGAAATCAACACTGCAACTTGATAACATTTCACATCCGATTACCACAGACCACACAACTGTTTTATGGCCCTTTTTCGGGACCACCTGGGTGAGCCAGTACCAGAAGAGAACTTCTGGACTTAAAGGTGCGAGGGGAAATAGAGGCAGACACACAGACTATGCGGCTGGGCGCCACTCCATTGGGACTAACCAGTGCCCACCTCCACCACACTCCCCATATTTTTTTACGGGCCGGATGCCCTTCCTGCCGCCCAACCAACAGTGTCAAAGCACTGAAGGCAACTAGCACATTCGGATTAGGGAGTAGACGCTAGAGTTCTCCTCAACGGTGTTACCTGCACCATCTCCATACCCTGATTTCACATCCAATTAAACACACTATAAGTCACTCTCAAGTCTTCATACGGATAATGCAAATAAAACATGAACAGTTTACAGTGGTATCGATTAAAATAAGAATGTTAATGGTAATTACTACAAAAATACTGTTTATGAATTACTACTACTGTGGGTGCACTGCTTCTTTCCAGCTACTATATAACATGCTAATTGTCCAGTGTACATACATAAATGCTAACAGATCCTCTGGGACTGTATTTTGCTATGTATTTTTAACTAAACAAGCAGAACAACTGATGTGCTTAACATTACACATTTCAATCCAAAGTATTATAACACACTCTTTAAGTTAAGGTTTTACAACCCACTTTTCACAAAATACCGGTAGGTCATTTCGAAGACACACTGAGCAACAGCAGATCAGCAGCATAAAAGACAAAGAAGGATACAGTAGTATGTTGTTCGCTGTTACAAATGGCCAGCTGTTGTCGAGGATGTATATCAAACTGAATGCCAAGACGCTGATAATGAGGACAATAAGAGACATGAGAAACTGAATGAAGAAGCGATAGTTGCTGCGGCCGATGCAGTTGTTCACCCACGGGCAGTGATGATCAAATGTCTGCCATCAAAACATTCATCCAAAACTAAATAAATGCATCGCTGCATTGCAAATAACATATATAACTTGCACAGAGGAAAATGCATTTTAACACGCTTCGTTATTGATAGCTCAAATATACCAGCGTGTTCCACAGCAATGGAATAATTTTAGCCAGATATCCTCAAAGCACCACCAACAACAGACTCGGCTGTCAGCAGGAATTTGAGCCAACAAGCCATGGCTGCTACTTGCCAGTATGTAATTACAAGAGCTCAGCAGTAGCTGAGATGGGCGACTGTGGCCACAATAGACATGGGCCTAAAAGAGGGGGGGGGGGTGCTGTGCCCCTTTCATGGAGCGCTGGGAACCCGTCTAATACAATGTGGCCTGCGCCGATGTCTACTTCCGTACCAAGTGGC
>Ga0209259_1000703_pt1 | contig 10604 bp, 11 predicted proteins | sample WorMetGr2BELIZE1_FD_187417 | JGI IMG/M metagenome (GOLD analysis project Ga0209259, IMG submission 187417) | Marine gutless worms symbiont microbial communities from Max Planck institute for Marine Microbiology, Germany - Inanidrilus... ...
CTTTAGGGGAGGGGGAGCTGGGTCCCCACCTAACACAATGTGGCCAGGGCCGAGGCCTACCTGCATGCCAAGTTTCATCTTGATCCGTCCAACCATTTGGCCACATTGCACGAACATCACAGACAGACAGGACAGACAGGACAACGGTCCAATAGTATAGGGCGAACCGAACCGTTTTACAAATGGTCGCCCAAATATCACAGTTGAAAAAGCAGTTGCAACAGGTGAATTACCCTAAACGTCACTCGAGGACATCAGAAATGGTGCTATTCAACAGGCTATATATAAATCACTTCCTATTACTGGTCTGTAGTAATGATATCCCCGACTTACATTATTCTGGAGATCTTACCACTTGTATAGTGTACATGATTGCCTATGACCTTAAAGGGACACTCCGGCGCAGATTAAGCCATGGTTATTATTCACTTACTGCAAAATATATTTCAAAGAGATTTACGTCTCACTTGTCCCACCCCCAATTATTACAATTAAGGGAGCAGAGCCCAATATTTTATCATGACGCTGGGAAATTTGATCCATGCTCTGGTTCGTTTGTTCGTTCTTTTCGGGCAGGAGCCCAGCCTACTCTGGACTCCAGCGCGTAGGCCATCAGCAGGCCCAGTGGGCACAGGACACCATCGAACCCTCTGTTGCGTGCCCGGGATTATCTCCCTGATCATCATGTGCGCCTTACCCAGGCCGTGGCTCGAATTGAACCTCGAACCAACGGCACACAGTGCATTGCATGTCACGCTCTACTGCACATGGCGTCCAAGTGGTCTAGCCACCGGACTACATGGGCAGGGCTAACACAATGTGGCCTAGGCCGAGATCTACCTCCATACCAAGTGGCATCTTGATCCATCCAGCCGTTTGGCCACAACAGACATGGGCCAAAAATTGGGGGGGCTGTGCCCCATCTAACACAATGTTGCCGAGACTTCATCTTGATCCATCCAACCATTTGGACACAATACACCAACGCCACAGACATGACAGACAGACAGACAGACAGGACAATGGTCCGATAGCATTGGGCGAACCGTTTTATAAACGGTCGACCAAAAATGGGATGGTTTGGGGAAGTTATGGGTCACTCGATAGGCACCATTCAATACATTGCATATGACTTCCTATCAGCCTTCTATAGTAACTATGTCCTTGTTCCATTTCTGAGATACATCCAGATTATGGTTGGAACTTGCCGAATCTAACCAACTCATCTGCATTTGGCGTCCCCATTGGTAATGACCCTACTAGAATTTCACCACGGCCTTTGGCATCAGAAAACTAGACCCACTAGGCTATTGTGAGGTATTATTTTTTACATGATCGTATGTTTAGCCATTTTGACAGAACGCTGACCTGTGACAGACAGATACAAACTGGGCCACAGCATATGCCATGCTGGACAGCATCATGCTGTAAAAAGATGCCAGCAAGTAACAAGGAAAACTAAATTCACATCATGTCTTTGGTATACAGAAGTACATGCACGTAACACTGGCAACCTATCTCCAGTTCAACACAAGGACCAATATCAACATTACAGCCTGAATTGCCTTCAGTCTAATCACAATTACAGTCAAACTAAGAGCACTGAGCGAAAACAAAAAGTGCCAGACTCACCGACATAATTCTGTTGTATTGAATCCCACAGCGGCGCAGCTCGCACGCCGTTGTAGATCAACGCTATAAACGCCTTCTTCACCTGCACCATATACATACACCATGCATGCAAGCACACACACACACTCACTCACAAGCAGTTCAAATGTAAAAATACACTGCCACCCACAAATGGCACACTGTTTAACTGCACACTACATTTACTCAAATAAAATGTTGAAAATAAAAAAAATCAAAATGCATTCTTCCTTGCATTAAATGCTTGCTTAATTGTATATCTAGTTTATTAAGTAAATTACACTTATTTGAATGTCAATGTGCAAAACACATTTCTGTTTAATGGCATAAATTTGCTCTCGACACCCATCAACTATTGTCCATTTCTACACTGTGTCCACGAAAAAACGCCCCCAAGCATGTTTAAAAATCTTCGAAATTAGCAAGCTTTGTGTAATTACAATTTAACAGCATGAATGTCTGTCTGTTTTTAATAAAATTGCCAATTTTAGTGAAAATCTGTCTTACCATCTTACCATCATTGAAATATTCACAATAAATGGTCTTAAAAGTTTACCGTTTCCAGTTACCTGCTTTCTTACTTACGGTCCATGGAGTTAACTGATGTCAATGACGCAATTGTCGCATTGGCAAAACAAAAACAAACAAAATGGTGTTTAGTACTGAAGATCTTGTTGTTTTAATTAAAGTTCTTCGTCAAGAAAAAGGTTACGACAATTGATGAATGTGCACGAGTCCGTGTTGTCATGGAAACTTTTGTTTTGAACGAGTAATTGAAAACATGTAATAAACTACGATATTTACATTAAATTTCCACGATCTTTTGCACACAATGTACAAATATGTGCTAAATTCTGTTGTAAAAATTTCAACGATGTTTACCAAGTATTTTGAATACTACACCATTATACTTAGAGGCAGGCAGTTTTTTTTGTGGACACGCTGTAGTAAGCCATCAACATACTAAGACTAACACAGCAGTCTGTAGATGTGAGGCCTGCAGACAGACATCAATCTCTGACCTTATCTCAGCTTAATGAGTAGATAACAGTCTACAAATGTACAGTGTGCACATTTGGGAGGCACTGGTGCAGTGTCACACAACAGTTGCTGGGTGGGAAGCATGTTGTGAATGCAGCTTTAGTCAGCGGACTGTAGTACAACTGTACTCACTCTCATCCGCCAAAGACCAGCTTGTTTCCTAGGCTAACTGCAGGCGGCCTGAGTCACTGAGTTGCAGTCAAAACAAGTGAATGGACTTAACTTTAAAACAGTGTGCAATCAGAGTGTTGCAAAGCACAGGATCAGCAACGAGAGCAAGACTCACATTAAGTTGTGTATCAAACACAACCAGTTTTGAGCTTGTTGGAATCAGGTCATAGCAGTGGTAAGCAGTCATAAACTTTGCATAGACCAGCTCCGGGTTATTATCTACACTCACAGACATGCATAGGAACATACACAATCAAACCAGCAACATGACACAGAAATGCATCACATTTGCTAAAACGATGATGGCAGCCAGCTCAGTTGACTGCATGGAACCACAATACAAAACATCGGGAGAAAAACTAAAAATAACTAGAATGTGGGCCAATGCCCAACGTGATGGCCGCGCTGCCGAATATAGGTAGCGCCCTCTGTTCAACGCCGCAAAGTTTGGCTGATGCTCACTACCGGTGGCGCGCAGTAACATTGCCATGACGTGAAACCCATTGAAATTAGCTGGCGTGCCCCAAACTCCCGAACCAATCCCAGCCATTAGTGAGTCGAAGTTCACAATATTATAAAGACATGTGGGGGAGATATTGCTGTTTAACAATATTTTTTCCGATTGTCGATATGTGCTGTAGTTGCGAAGATACAGCCCAACAAAGTTGTGCAATGGTGTGCACATGGCGACTTTGTGCGTCCAGTATTTCCAGCGAGCCGCATGCAGCACATTTCAGACATGCATTCGAAATTCGCACTAAAGCCACATCATGTGTAGAAGTATAGCAGACATCCAATCTGCAACTGCTGAGATTCGGTGAGGAAAAAAGATAGAAACCACAGGGCAAAAATATCATGTCCACATCTGCTACACAGGGCAGCCATAAAAAATGATCAGCACAGAAGCTGCAATGCGAGTTGTAGTCCATGAAGGCCATCCTGAAGAAACCAGCAGAGTATGCTGGGAAGAATCTGTGAACTAGAATGTCGGCCAATGCCCAACATGATGGCCGCCCTGCCGAATATAGGTGGCGCCCTCTGTTCAATGCTGCAAAGTTTGGCTGACGCCCACTACCAGAGTGCCGTGCAGTAACGCTGCCATGACGCAAAACCTGTTGAAATTAGCTGGGGTGCCCCAAACTCCCGAACCAATCTCAGCCGTTAGTGGGCCGAAGTTCACCATATTGTGGGGCCTTGTGGAGGAGATATTGCTGTTTAACAAGTTTTTTTCCGATTGTCAATACATGCCTTAGTTGCGAAGATATCGCCCGACAAAGTTGTGCAATGTTGCCCAGATGGCGATTTATTGCGTCCTGCATTTCCGGCGAGCCGCATGCAGCACATTTCAGACATGCATTCTAAATTTGCACTAAGGCCACACCATGTGTCGAAGTATGGTAGACATCCAATCTGCAACAGCTGAGATTAGGCGAGGAAAAAAAGAAAGATAAAAAGAAACCACAGGGCAAAAATATAATGTCCGCATCTGCTACACAGGGCGGCCATAAACAGTTGAGTTCTAAGTGACAGTAAAGAATGTTACGTAATCCAGTTAGACAGACACTTCCCACACAGCTGCAATTAGAACGTAACACATAAACAGCTCATACATCTATGATGAGTGCACTTGGTTGCTAATTCAGTTATACATGACATGCTATATCTGCACATGGCCATGGTGAATATACATCACAGAGCCACAGACACCTGGATAACCTGTCACACTGGCTGGGAAGCAGTATCATTGCCCTGTGCCACAGTGACCGACTGGCAACTGCTATAAACAATGTGTGTCATCAACATACTTCAACGTCATATTGTAGACAATGCCAGGCTGTAGCAGACTGATAAAGGCAAAGTGCCTGGTCTAGCTAAGGTTACAGGGAAAGGAACCTTATTTTGTGGAAGAACCTAACCCATTTTACAGAATGTAGCCCAAGCCAAGCATAGTCCAGTTGTAAAAACCAACTGAATCTGCTCAATGTTTTGTCACGAGTTATCCAAGAATATGACAACATTTGAAGTTTGAGACACGACGTGACCTACAGCAGCATCTAAACTCACCACACATGACAAGCACTACAACAAAACATCAACATCACTCAGATACATTCACATTCAGCAGTTCTGGATCTGCTTATAGGAACTGGGGCACAACCTACAAAAACTAAGCAATGACACCAAAACCATTTTCCAAATTTCATGAAAATCCATCCACAATTTTTTGAGATATGCTGGTGAGTACTGACTCACTGGCAGCCATAACCTCTTGCTTTGCAGCAATGATAACAGATGAAACTAACCTAAATAGTCCATGGCCATATCTTCACTATCAGCCACGTCTCCCAGCACCTGTCAGCAATCATCACATGTAACAACCATCACCAACGTGACACTGGCAATTACTGACCATCTGTTAACTACCATCTACTACTGCAAGCCATTATGCTTTGTACACAGATGTCAACTGGCCAAACATGCTTTGCTTTTGCAAATGAAAATGAAATAGCAAATGTGCAATCAGTGTCAAATTCCATATCCAAATGTGCACAAATACACGCCTGTAAACATACTTTTAGTAATACAGTGAATGCATTAGTCAGACACATTAAAAACGTCACAGAACATTGCATTACACTACTGTCACAGTCTGGTTAAGATGGTTACAATGAAAGACAACAACACAGTTGCCCATTCATCATAAATGCGTCCTAGCTAATACAGGTTACAACAACAACTGCTTAACGGCCATTTATCTAGGACAACCCGGGTGAGCCGGTACCAGAAGGAACATTCACTCACTCACTCACACCCGTGTCTCTGTGGCTATTATACAACATAATTAATTATTTAATTAACTTTCTCTATTCTCTACAGTCTGTAGCATCTTCCTTGCATATTTGTCGGGTCTGACAACCTTTTTCTATGACCTCACTCCAAGTTTTATTTGGCCTACCTCTAGGTCTTACACCTTCCACTTCAAAATCCATGCATTTTCATCGTTTCTTAAAACATGCCCAGACCATCTTAACTTATGTCTCTGTATCACTGTAATTATATCATCTATTCCTAGTCTCTTTCTCAACTCACTACTTGAGAACCTGTCAGTTATTTTAACACCATGCAGCCACCTAATATTCTCATCTCAGCCCACTGAAGTGTCATCTCGTTCTCTTTCTTCACTGGCCACGTTTCACTGCCATGTAACACACAACTACACACATAACTTCTGTATAATTTCCATCTCATAAGACGTGAGACACACTTATTGGCAAGCAGAGGCACAAGTTGTCTCATTGATCTGTGCAGCCGCTACATACAAAAGACTTGATCACTATAATCATGCTACCCTTTATACCACTACACTTCCTGTGCACTCATTTCTGACACTTAGTACACTATACTGAGTTTCTACCAACACCTCTACCACAAACACCACATGGCCATCTTCCAGTATTGTGTACTCCCTTGTAGCTTTCTCCACTAATCATAACTTTAGTTATTCACATTCACTTTCAGACCTTTACTCTGCACTCCATCCTTCCATCTATTAAGGTTTTAATCAGTTCTTCTTTGCTTTCTGCTATCACAACCAACTCATCTGCATATAGCAACACCCATGGCAAGGCATCTCTAAACTCTCCCATCACTATCACAAACAGCAAAGCACTTAATGCTGAAACCCCGTTCACGCGATACAACCAGTTGTCAAACTGGTTGTACACCCGGTTTGACAACCGGTTGTATCGTGTAAACAAACATCCAACCGGTTGTCAAACCGGTTTGACAACTGTGTTGAACGAACAGCCACTGTTCGTTCAACCGGTTGTCAAACCGGGTTGTACAACCAGTTTGACAACCGGCTGTATACACGATACAGCCATGTGTCAAACTGATCATGTATACAACCCGTTTGACAACCGGTTTGACAACAGGTTGTATCGTGTAAACGGGGCTTGAGCCTTAACGCACGGCAACCTTTACCTCAAAATTATCACTGTTACTGCGGACTGTTCTAACAAGTGTTCTTGCATCCACATACATAGACAATACTGCTGACACTGTTCACTCATCAACACCTAGCATACACATTGTCCATCTGAGCACTTCCCTTGATACCCTATCAATGCTTTTCCAGATCCACAAATCCAAAATAGAGTTTCTTGCTTTTCACTCTAAATTTCTCCTGTATCTGTCTTATGACAAATATTGCATCAATCGTTCCTTTACCTTCATGAAACCAAACTGCATGTCATCTATCTCTATCTGCTGTCTAATTCTATGTTCAAAGACCCTTTCAACCACTTTCATGGCATGCTCCAACAACTTTATCCCTCTGTGTGAACCGCAATCTGCAGGCAACTCTTACCTTTGTAAATTGGTAATACCACACTCAATTACCAGTCCTCTGGAATACATCCCTCCTTTATAATACCACGGCATATATCTGTTAGCCACTGAAATCCAATATTCCCTGTGGCTTGTATCATTTCTGCCACTAGCCCTGATAAGCCTGGGGCTTTATGCTTTTTCAACTTTTTCAGTGCAGCAATAACCTCAGGTATCTGCAGGTATCAGGTATCAACAATCTGCAGGTCCGTCTTCTACACTAGAAGATACCTCATGATCCCACTCATTTTCTTCATTCATCAAATTTTCCATATATTTACCCACCGGCATAGCACAGCGGAGCGAGGTGGATGTTTTCACCGGCAGTTTATTTGTCAACACGATAACTTCCGAATGATTAAAAGCAGGATGCATCTAATCCAACCTGATAAACGTTTACAAACAATTCCAAGTCTGACTCATCTGCAGGTGCACTAAAAGCAGTAACCCAAGTTCAACTCAGGGTATGGAGTTTAAGCAAATGTGCACTGCAGGAGTACTACATTCACTCCACTGTGCACTAAACGCTGAGTTGCCAGTGCCACCATGTATCAGTTACCAGCGCTACCAAACCACAGCTCAGCGACAGCTTCTGTCATCAGCTGCGATGGTTCTGTCTGTCTCTCACGCTTAACATTACCACTTTGGAACATAAAAGTGACGAGAAATCATACCACCAGGGAAGTTAAGCATGCTGTCTCGTCTCCGAGGTCTGCCCATACAGGAGTGGATTGAATTAGAACACAAATTCTGGAAATGTGAACTACATTTAACACCCTTAATTACAACAGCTATGCTGTGCTTGCTTAACAATTAACAGTAACAATTAAGCCAAAAAAGACTTGCAAATACATTTAACAGCTGGACACTCCTATTGCGGTCCTTCCAGATAATGATCTTGCGAGGGCCGCCATCAGCTCCTGTCTCTCCTTCTGACTGGTCTGCAACATTCAACACCGAAGCATACAGTGACAATGATCTACAAACACCACAACTTATTAACTGTAACTCGATGCTGTTACAACAGTTCCTGCCTGTCATACGTCAGATCTGAAGCTAGTTCTTATCTTTCAGCAGGACAGTGTCCAGAGCTCAGGGTGCTTCAGGCAATCAATTATTCCCCATAACTTTGCCAAATGTTGACCTTGACCCATTTTCAAAATCCTTCAAAAATAGACTCAGCAGTAGATTTGTAATAAAGTAATGGTCAAAGGTCCCACCATGACCATATGTAAGTCATATTGCTACAACTACATTGTGACGTGCTGTGAAGCAAAATACATGTTTCCGGTTGTTTCAGTTTTTCTGAGAGTAATATTTCACAAGGGCTGACACATTTAAGGTTTGGTGGGATATTTTCTTACTGCTTTGTGAGAAATTTACTGCTAAATCCACTGGTGAAAGAATATTGAAAATCAGTCAGCATTTTACACAGTCAGAAGCAAAAATATAGTGGCACCCCTTTTTTCCAGACACGATGTACATATAAATAAGAAACCCAGCTATTGCAAAAGGTTGAGTGTGAGCAGCAGATGCAAGATGTAAGTGCCACTACAATATAACTATAAACGTGCACATCATTGCTACCACTAATGCACGTGCAACAGCTTGACATTACTCTGTTTCACACTGATATTGTCTCTCTCCACTATCAACGCCTGCACTGACAGATGCCTGTTGCATGGCAGATACAGCACCTGGTCTCTAGTGACTCCAGTAACTATGGGTCTATAGTGCATAGTTTGAGATATAGCCACATCTTTATGCATGTGAAGCACAGCAGAGGTTTGAGGTCACTATCAGGAGTCACATAGTAACACTACAGCAGATCAGCATTTGCTATGGCTGACAAGTGGTCTAAGCAATTTGACAAAAGGCCACATTGCCACTGCATATAAATGGTGCAATGGTATTCAACAGGTGGCGCCAGTGTGCACCCCAACACAATACACGTTTCCTTGGCCCAACTAAGTCCCAATCCCAAACGGCATCAACAATGGTTCGGTCATTTTTGCACAGCTCACAGCAGAGCATTCCTACGCTTTATAATGGGCCACCCTTTTCTCCCTCAAAATTGTTTCTTTCCACGGAGAGATTGGGACCCTCATCTAATACATGATTCCTTAGACCTATCTGAGCCCATAACCCAAATAGAATCTCGATCAATTCAGCTGACTGAAAGACAGACTGGAAGACAGACAGACCACACTACTCAATCTGTAACAACAGGCCGCATCTAGCCAGTGCTGCGATGAGGCGTAATAATGCCACTGTTAACTACTGGTACTGCTACTGCTGCTGCTACTACTACTACTACTACTAGTACGACAATTTGTGTTAGATGGCACCCCCAGTTTAGACCTACAGCATTTTGAAGAAAACTCTAGCGTCTTCTCCCTAAACCAAATACGCTAGCTGTCATCAGCAAGGGCATGTGGGCAGTAAAACTGCTCCAGCAAATCAAAATTTCTGCGGGATTGGATGGGGACGAAATGAGGTTTTGCACGACTGGTGAGGAATGAAACTAAACTGGATGAGAACGAGTTGTGACGGAAACGGGAAATGAAATCTGCAGAGACGGGCGACGTTTCTATCCTGAGTGGGTCTCCAGTGCAGAATGTAAATATGACCATTTATTTACAGTTACAAATTCATGGCAGAATACTTACAGCTGCTGACAGTCAATGTGTCTGGCTCCTTCAAACTACCATCAGATGATGAATGATCTGCTAGGTTCATGTTGCTTGTATTTTCTCAAAATCACCTTTAAGCCACAGCAAAAAAATAAAATGTACTTTCAACTTTCTGTCCTAAGACATCCAATTTCAAATTTGTTAGTTTGCACTGTTTAAAAAGTGCAGTCACATCTTAATATCAATAGAGTTCCAGAATTTCCACTATTTGTTCAGTTTTTCGACGACCGTTTGTAAAATGGTTCGCCCTATGCTAGCGGACCGTTGTCCTGTCTGTCCCGTCCATGATGTTGGTGTATTGTAGCCAAACGGTTGGATGGATCAAGATGAAACTCGGCATGGAGATAGGCCTTGGCCCTGGCCACAGTGTCTTAGATGGGAACCCAGCTCCCCTCCCCTAAAAGGGACACAGCCCCCAATTTTGGCCCATGTCTTTTGTGGCCAAATGGCTCGATGGATCAAGATGCCATTTGGAACGGAGGTAGGCCTCGGCCCTGGCCATATTGTGTTAGATGGGTATCCAGCCCCGCCCCTTCCCCCAAAGGGGCATACAGCCCCCGCTCAATTTTCGGCCCATGTCCATTGTGGCCACTGGCCACATGGCTGGATGGATAGATGCCACTTGGTACGGAGGTCGGCCTTGGCCCTAAACAAAACATC
>Ga0209259_1000704_pt1 | contig 10600 bp, 6 predicted proteins | sample WorMetGr2BELIZE1_FD_187417 | JGI IMG/M metagenome (GOLD analysis project Ga0209259, IMG submission 187417) | Marine gutless worms symbiont microbial communities from Max Planck institute for Marine Microbiology, Germany - Inanidrilus... ...
ACCAGGGAGATAATCCCGGGCAGGAAAACAGAGGGCTCGACGGTGTCCTCTATAAACTGTGACCGTTCGTCTCTGATATAGCCATATTTGTGCTGAAAAGGGACGTTAAACTCCAGCTAACTAACTTCCATTCAGTGATGTTGGTGAATCGACGTGAAGGGCATCCCACATGTACAAAGAGTGTGCCACTAATCCCAAAGAATTTCTTTGCGAGACCTTTGAGGGAACTGGTTTAACCAGAAGTAACTCTGGACAAGTAGACCAGTAAGACAAATTGTGTTGCACAACATTGTGTAAGATGAGCAGATTGTTTTCACATGTTGTCATAAGTTTCCAATGAGGTATCTCATATTTTTGCCGTAACTAATACCAATATGGTATTGGAATCTCTGTGCTTGACGATGAAAGTAGGATGAAATGACAGGAGGCACCTACTTGTGATTGTTACCAGGTGTGTTCTGTGAGATTGATTGATGTGTGGGAGCTACATTTATTATGTTATCTTTTACATAATAATGCCTTGTTTTGTTTCTTTTTTTCGTGCATTACATTTCGCGTGAGTCGTAGACGACGCAAAATGTATTGTGGTCATGTGCGTCTGTGTGTCTCTGCGGCCACATGCCCACACTATTGCACGGACCCGGATGTAACTTGGGGGAGTAGTAGGGGATGCCCCCTAGTTGTGCACTATTGGGCAGATTTGCAATCGGTGCATGGGTTGCATTGCTATGGCAACGTAACGCGATTACAAAATGTTAGCGAGTAGATGCTTGTACTCGCTCTATGCCTAGCTAAAATTTGTGATCTTGCTGCTTAGACAAAGAGTAATTGATCGGTCTATAATGACCGATACCGGAATGTGCTGTGACAGTTAATACAGAGAAAGAATGGGTGAGTGATTGAGTAAGAACCCATAAGAATGCCAGTATTCAAGGCATGTAAAAGTCATATAATAATAAAATCAAAAAGTTCATTAATAAGTGGTAAAAAGGAAAAATTGATAACAACTAGAACAGTGCAACCCGTGGCCACATGTCGCCACTCGCCATCACCACGCCCAGCCAGCCCGTGTGTGCTGGCCGCTCAGGGCCAGGCAGAGTAGGGATGCACCTATCGGCCTAGTTCGGTAAACGTCTACATGGTATGTTATCATGAACACATGTGCATGTTTAAACACGCGCACCTCTGCCACTCAGCGTCTGCTGCTGGCTGGCTGACCAAAGCCTTTGTGGACCACGCCCAGCCAGCCACACCCAGCACGGAAAATTCCGTGCAATGACCACGCAGGTAAGGCGCCCACTTCCGTTACCGAAAACGGCAAAGCGCTACCGACACATTCCTGAACTCATCTGTGAAATTAGTAGTAGTAGTAGAGATATGGCTGTTGATGCTTTTGACAGAAGATGATAATGAAGAAGCAGATACGGAGGCAACAGATGAGTCTGGTCGCTACAACTACCGCATCATGCTGCAGCGTGACAAGCGACGCTGGGCTCGAGCCGACAGTGACGGCGACGGTGAACTCTCAAAAGAAGAATTTTCATCTTTCTTGCACCCAGAGGAAACAGAGAGCATGAGGGACATTATTATCGATGTACGATCTAATTTCTCCATCTCACACACTATTGCAATATTTCATTCTGTGTGCCCATGCAGGCTTCAGGGCCATAAGAATAGACCCGTGCTGTTTCCAAGCCAGAGTTTGTAGAAGATGACCAAACTTGGTTTTAGTTTTCTACATTTATTTCATGTTGTAGTATCTTTATATGAACTGGTTGCTTTTGTTGTGTTAGGTGTAGTTTGTTCAGTACCAAGCCAAGATATTGGCTGGGCCGAGCATCTCCAAATGACCTATTTTGTGTCTTATGGAAAATAAAACCTTACTCACTCACCATATGTATTTATAAACCTGCCTGTCTTGATAGCATGTATTGCATGTGAATAGGATTTCATATTCTATGTATGGTGTATTAAAAATTTTTAAATATAATTTTTCAGTGCTATGGGAGTATGCAGTGGGTGCTGTCCACAAAGATTTCCACTTTGTTACTACAGTACTTTTAATGGATTTTTGCCAAAGGTTGTGAGAAAGTTTATGAATATAATATCTCTGTTATGCTCAATAATGACAGCCATCTTTAACCATAACTAACCCTATTTATGCTAAAAATAAAAATTTGCCCCATAGTGAACATAATTTGCAATACAATCGCAGCATGACTGATTAATGGTCTTTGAAGTGGTTGAAGCTTGGCACTTCATATGTGATACACAGTGCAGGAAGTACTAGTCAATGAATGATAACCGCAAATGGGACATGGTTGGGGGTTGCATGACCCCTTTAAATTTCCTGACCCCTTTGTTTGTTGTTGGATGGAGCCAGGCATTTCAAATTTGGTACACAGATTGATCGTGGCATGTCAGCCAACATATAATAAATTATGCAAGAGAGGGGCATCATTTGTGTCATTTGACCCGTTTTTTGGAACAGGTGGAGCAGGGCAGTTCACACTTCGCCATCCTTTGTGGTGCTATTGTTTCTTCTTAACATTAACTGGTTATCAGTTGTTATAATTTATCATTATGGTTATCTTAATTAAGATATCTCTGTGGTCTTGTGGACAGGTTGTTAAACCTGTTGCAGTTGCTTGTTCAAGTGTTGATGCCAGCATACTGATCAGGCAATGAAATATTTTTGTTGTCCATTGTCCAGTTTTTAGGCTGCATCGCAGTACTATTTAGATGCAGCCTTTTGTTACAAATGGAGTAGCTTGGTCTGTCACGATCGTGAGCCCTGCAAAAAAAGGCTGCACCGATCAAGATGCCATTTTGGTTGTGGACTCGTGTAGGCTGTAGGAAGTTAGGAACCATGTATTAGATGGGGGTCCAGATCCCCCATGGGAAGGGGCAATTTTGGGGAAAGGGCAGCCCATTGTAAAGTACAGGGACTACCGTCCATGTGTGCCAGCGATGCGGCCTTTTGTCAAATTATTTTGACCACTTGTTTTATGTATTGTGTTGTAGGAGACTCTGGAGGATATTGACAGAGACAGAGATGGCAAGCTGAGTTTAGATGAATATATAGGTACATACTGTAATGTTGTTATTGCTTTAAAATCGTCTCTGATATACCATATTTGTGCTGACAAGGACGTTAAACTCCAACCAACGAACCTATTGCTTAATAAATATTCTTGAGAATATGTATCCATCACATGCATGCAGCTTGACATGTTCATATTTGGAACTGCCTTTGTTAATATTTATGGTCACATTGACTCATAACCTTACCCTTCATGAACAATGATAATATATGCCTTTCTCTGTCACTGTAAGGTCATACCTTCAAAGGTGGTTCCAGCACAGACCAAGAGGCATATTTTAAAAAAATGAAATGCAACAGCTGCTTTCCCAACCTGAGTGGATGTGTTGCATCTTGGCGCCATTGATGTCAGATAAAGTTACATGGCATTATTCTGTTTCCTCCACACTCCACTCTTTCTCTAGATTAGGCTTCACTTTTTCTAAATACAGTTCTGATTAGAGTTTAGTTACACCATTTATAATCCTTTACAGAGAATTATCATGCTAAATGTGTCAGTTATCTGTTAAGTATTCTACTGTAAATGTGATCATCTACATGTAGGTGGCTCGGTAATCTAGTAGTTAGGGCATTAGACTCATGACTCGACAGTCGCGAGTTCAGTTCCTGGTTGGCAGTGACCATCTTTGTGTGGGCAAATCACCTCAGCATTTCACCAAACCATCTAGGACAACTCAGCCTCCTACTCTCAGTGGGATGGGAAATGAGTACCAGCCAGTCTGGTGACTGTCCACGGCTGGGGAGTAAAGACAGGTATAGCTCATTACACTTGTGGATAAACGTGGGTGGCAGGTAAAACTGTGTGTGATTCCTTGTTAACACGTGCCATACCTGAGCGCCTTAAGAGTTGAGCAGCTGATAAATAAAGCACTACACAAATAAGGCTTTCTGTACCTTTACCTTTTATTGTCCACTGAAATGTGAAATATAATAACACAGTAATTTCTGATTAGTAGTCAGTGTGTTGTTGAATATAGTTCATTTGTTCAGCCATCTGCTAAGATGACTACAACAGTAACACTACTGCTAGTATAATGATGACTGATAACTAATTCTATTGTTATTACTGTATTGTCTATTGGTCTCACAGTACAGAACAACACTCAAACTGTGGCTAGAACGTGTTGTTTTAACAAAAGTTAATCATCTGGATGTGACCAGGTGACATGTGGTCAGAGAAGGATTCTGAAGAACCGGACTGGGTGAAGTCCGAGCGTGAACAGTTCTCCAAGTACCGAGATCTTAACAACGACGGATTTATGGACCGCGATGAGGTCCAGCAATGGATCTCTCCACCATATTACGACCAGATGAATGCCGAGGCAAAACATCTCATGTTTGAAGCCGATGCTGATAAGGTACGAGTTGTGACCAGGTTTCATGTCAGTTATCTCTATGATGTATTGTCTTAGAATTTTTAAACAGCGTGTCCTTTTGTTACTTTACAATTTGTTATTGAGAAAGTGCAGAGTTCTGAAATGGTAAACAAAAAAATGTGAGATAAAAAATTAAGTCTTTCAAGTGGTGAGTACAGAGAGTAACAGCAGAACTAGAGAAGTGCATATGTTGATTAAACATTTTTGTTAAAATTAATTATTAGCGGTTTACCATGTTAACTGGTAGTAATGTGTCACTTGTACATATGCACTGGAGTAGCATTTATTATTGTTGATGTAATTACCTACAACAAGTGGTGAAATAAGTTAAAACAAATTGTCAAAGTTCTTTGACCAAAAGGCTGCATCGTCGCTGCACATGGACAGTTCAGTCATATTTCCACGTGGCGCCAATGTGCACTCCCATTTAATACATGCTTCCTTGGACACACTCCGTGCTTTGACGCTGTTGGTTGGGTGGCAGGAAGGGCATCCGGCCTGCAAAACCTGAGTGGTGAGGTACTGGCATGTTCATCTGTCTGGAGCGAGGTGCAAATAATTTGCATATGGTCCGGCTGATGACTGCCACCCCATCATCTCTTGCTCCAGTAAAATCCAGAATGGTTTACCTTCATGGTGCCGGCTTACCCAGGTTGTCCTGGAAAAAAGCCGTTAAACAGATGTAATAGTAGTAGTCCTTGGACCCACTTGAGTCCACAACCCAAACTGCAGGTCTGTCGGTTCAGCCTTTTTTGCATAGCTCACGGCGGCGAGTCCATATACTTTACAATGGGCCGCCCCTTGCCCCTCAAAATTGCCCCTCGCATGGGGGATCTTGACCCTCATCTAATAATGGTTCCTTGGGTCCACCTGAGGCCACAATGCAAACAGCATCTCGATTGGTTTAGCCATTTTTGCGGGGCTCACAATCGTGACAGACAGAGCGACAGACACCATCTCTAACAGTAGGCCACATCTACATGCATAGTACTGTGATGCTGTCTAATAAATACTATTTTAGAATTTCAAATCTGTAATGTGTATGGTTTAGGATGGAGCACTAACAAAGGAAGAGATGCTAAATAAATACGAAATTTTTGTCAGCAGCCAAGCAACAGACTTTGGTGAAGCCCTCCGCAGACACGATGAATTCTAACATTTGTTGTTTTTTTATTGTTATTATCATGTTTTTGCTATCTTGGCAAAACAGTAGGAAACTTACTGATTACTGCCAACGTATTGAAGTTAGTAGGTGTGTGCGACTTCCCATGGTGCCAAGTTTAAAAAAAAACAATATACATGTGTATTCACCATTACACTGTCCACGTAATTATCTGTTACTGTAACCACAGTGTTTGTTCGGAGTATGACTAGCTTGTGTTTTGTATTTTTAGCAGGTTTTTATGCTTATGCTTGCCATCTGTTATGATGCGTTCATATTTTTACAGCTGATAATGCAGTACAGTCATCAGTCGATTCTTATGCACTGTGGTCCATAAATAACAAGTTTTTGAGAAATGACAACTTCGTGAAATTTTAAGCAATTGGAGTGTGTTTTTCACAGTTGTAGCTATGGATAAATTTTTCACATCAGTGTATGACAATTGTGCATACACACACCCACACAACCTACCTCCTACTTAAAACTTACCTTAATTAAAATATAATTTTTATTAAATAATTTATTACCCTTAAAGGTGCTGTATGACCAAATTTGTGCCAAAAGTGCTGTTAAATCTCAACCAACCAACACGACTTACCTGTTAAGTTCAACTAGTGAATGTGTAGGGAGCTGCAATTGGCAACAGTGGCAATGGGCATCTCTCATGAGAAGAAACTACTCTTTTAATCAATGGAAAAGACACTGCCTGATTTCCTCCCTTTCTGAACTAAATGCTGAGTGATTAACGATTAATGTATTCCACTTATTTTCTGTTTAACCAGATGATTTGTTGTTTGTGACATTGATCATTGCTTAGATATTGGTTAAAAGCTATATATAATTTGTTTAAAATCTGTCTGTTCCCTTTGTTTACAACGCCAGCTGGTGCTGCTGGCTGAGTGCCATTAATGCCGTGTTCTGCTATCGTACTGTATTGCATAACAGTGGCAATGTCTCAGACTGGCAAGCGCTGGCCGGCATCTTCAAAATATGTCTCCCTGTGAATTTTACGGAATACTCCTCCTGCGGCGGAATAATGTTAGTGTGAAAAGTGCCACAGCAGTGAATCTGCGCGAGCCAATTGCGCGCATGATTTTGGCTCGTGCCTTTTAAAATTATTCAAGTGGGTTAACATTTCATAGCGATACTGATCAGCTGTCATATTTATGGACCACAGTCGCAGATGTTAATGAACTTCTGTAATGTTGGAAATGTTGAGAATTCGTGTGATCAGTCACTGGAAAGTCTTTTGATGTATAATGTGGCAAGTACATCGCTGCATGCTATCAGGTGCTATTACTGAGTTGTAGGAGTAAGTCACAGCCAACAGTATACAGTGTTTACATTGACATGTCATACTCAGTTCTGGCCAAACTCACAAGAAGATTAGCTGTCGCAGACAGACCGTATGGTGGCGTTCGGTATAATTTATAAATTCTGCCATAAGTGAACTCTAGATTGCATGACTGCTGATGCAATAGTTTCTGTGCATGACATTCAAGAACTGTAAACGAAATCTTGTGTTCAGCTTGTTAAAATTGGTGACACTGATTTAGGTGACACCTGTGATTATACCACATATGACTTCCTATTGAGTCTTCAACCACAATTGTGTGTCTAGCTTGTAGCATTTACAAGACAATACCACTTGTTAGAGCTTACATGACTGCAAATGACCATGAGTGGTGTGACGAACGTCTCGATAGCACACGTTGTGCTTGGATGCAATGCTGAATGATGAAACTACAGTGTCTCAAAAAAAAGGATACCACCCAACCACCAACGATAATTTCAACAATTGTTGTCCAATTCCAGTAATTTTTGTACAAATATTGCTGAGTAAATATGCCATCAAAAGTTGGTTTGATGTACCACCTCACCTGTTTATTGTACGTACCTTACCTTGGGTTTCCCAAGGTAAGGTTTCGGGGTTTAAGACCCCGAAAATCACAAGTTCAGCAGTAAACGAGCATGTTTTTGAGTTACTTGTATTTTATTTGTCCATAACTTTTGTTAGTCATATTTGCTCGCAATAAATGTTCAAAATGTTGTCCATCTTCATGCACGCATGCTATCAGTTGCTTTCTGAAGTTGTTGATGGCCGCGTCAATAACGTTCTGCTGCAGACTGTTCCAAATGTCAATGAGGCACAGCTTCAGCTCATCGACACTGTTCATACGACATTCATACATTCTGTGCTACATAACACCTCAGACTTTATAATCCATTAGACTCAGGTCTGGGCTGTTTGGTGGCCAGAGATCAGGACAAATGAAGTCCGGCATTTCTTGCTGTAGCTGTTTAATAGTGTCCTTGCACGATGAGATGCAGCATTGTCTTGTTGAAAGACAAACGTATCGCTTGCAACATGCTTGATCGCTGGCAGCATCTGCTGGGAGAGTAAAACATCGTGGTAAAACTGGCCGTTGATTTTCATTCCAGGGACGACAAAGATCAACTCAGTCATGCCCATTTTCGACACATCAATGGAAACCATAACGGATATCTGCAATTTGAGGCTAAATTCATGGTTTTTAGGATCTTAAAGTTTCCCAAGGTAAGGTGCGTACAATAAACTGGTGAGGTGGTATATTAAACCACCTTTCGATGGCATATTTGTACCAAAAATTACTGGAATTTGACAACTATTGTTGAAATTATCGTTGGTGGTTGGGTGGTATCCTTTTTTGAGACACAGTGTAGTCGTTAACCAGGTTTAATTGTTCTGGCCAAAGACTGAAGTGAGATTAAAGCCCATGTGGCTACTGGTTATTTATTTGTCCAGCTTGTGGATGCAGGCTGTTATCTTTACCTTGCCATTTTTATACTCATCAGTATTTTATCTTTATGTGCATGTTCTAAGTAACTGTAGATAAAAAGAGGATTTTAGTGATGTTTTACACTTGCATTTATGGTGCTAGTTGAGATTATGAACTTCACAAAACTGATCATCAGATGCTGCTATGTGATCTAACCGCCATGTGCACAGTTATGTAAGCATTTTGAAACTGTCATGATTTGTATTGCTTTATATAGATATTGTGTTGTAATATCGTGTGTAGAAAAATGAAATCAGTGTCTTGTTTATATGTTGTTATTTGCATTATTCATGTTCTTATATGCCAGTGTGATTAATAAACTGTAATGTATTTATAATTACTGTTAAGCATATGATGTAAAGTATTTCTCGCATATCATCTTCATGTTAACTACTGAAAGTGATATGCAACCTACAAGTATAATATCACGTTATGAAATCAATACCAAATAACGTTTATTTCAGACCACTAGGTCCGTATCACAGATAGAGGAAAAGGGTCTGTTCTGTAAACAAATTTTATAGGAATTTTCCCAGTTATAGACTTAAAGTATTCAGTACCTAAATCATTGCATAACATTGTTAATATACGTTCACATTAGCATTTAACATATTTCACTTCATTCATGGCGCTGAGAGAGTAAAAGCTTCTAAAACTAGAATGTGGGCCAATGCCCAACCTGATGGTCACCCTGCTGAACATAGATGGCGCCCTCTGTTCAACGCCGCAAAGTTTGGCTGACGTTCACTAGTTGACTGCCGTGCAGTAACGCTGCCAAGACGCTAAAGCCGTTGAAATTAGCTGGGGTGCCTTAAACTACCGGATCGATCTCAGCCGCTAGTAAGCCGAAGTTCACCATATTGTGGCGACATCTGGAGGAGATATTGCTGCTGCCTTAGTTGCGAAGATATAGCCCGACAAAGTTATATGATGGTACGCAGATGGCGACTTTTTGGCGATTCTTTGCGTCTTGCATTTCCAGCGAGCTGCGTGCAGCACGTTTCAGACCTGCATCCTAAATTCGCACTAAGGCGACACCATGTGTGGAAGTATGGCAGACATCCAGTCTCCGACCGCTGAGATTAGGCGAGGAAAGAAAAAAAGATAGAAAGAACAAACGATCGGATGAAAATATATATGGTCTGCCCTATTACATAGGGTGACCATAAATAACATATTGTTATAAGGCTTTAACATGCAAACTGGCTGTTTGCACAGACAAGTGTAGATGACAACTATAACCATGTGATTTTTTTATAAACAGGCTATATAACAACACACTGCCCATTTGTTCAATTTAACAACATTATTCATTATCATCTTTACATTCTACAGTCTAGAGCTGCACTAAATGCAAATTTTTGCCTTTATATTGGTTGAATGTGAATGTGTGCCAGACTAAAATCTACAGAACAAAAGACATAAGCTTATGGCATGATACGTATCCTAAGCCATGTCACAGATAACAAATTATGCCTTCTTCATTGAAGCTAGTCAACAGTCAGAAATTGAAATGTGCTTTCAACAAACACCAAAGTGTTTCACACTTTTCAGCTAGCAGATGAGTTCTTTTTGCAGCGAGACTTCACCAGGTGAGCTGAACAAAGAGTTTGCCGAAAACAACACTTGCTGGTGCGTGTAGATACAGTTGTATTACTGCACTCGATAACAAAAATCTTATTACATTATTGTACTTATGATCTCTGATAACAATGAATGCTACTCTAACACAGACAAGAACCAATGGTCCCCAAGAGTGGTGCTACTTAACACTCAAGGTGTGAGGCCTCGGCTGTTTGCTTTGTCTAATTTTCTTCCATTCTTAACAAAAAGGGCTCAGTTGTGATATAATGTCTCTCTCCTGTGTAAAGATTTTGGCGGGAAAGGTTCAGTACACGTTAGATGTCTACTAAGCAGTAAACTATTCATATGGGGTTAATTTCTCCTGTAATATTTGACCAAATGGATTATGGAAATACATCATTTCGCCTACTGTTTAGGCAGAACAAAATACTGTTATGGGTGGCTATTCCCACCTTGTCCCCAGCGGGCACCTTCCGCGTTTCAGTTTTAGTTGGTTTTGTGTGCCCGTGTATAATGTTGTGTTTATGGCGCGTGCTGCTTCGCCTCGCCTGTTCGC
>Ga0209259_1000707_pt1 | contig 10592 bp, 7 predicted proteins | sample WorMetGr2BELIZE1_FD_187417 | JGI IMG/M metagenome (GOLD analysis project Ga0209259, IMG submission 187417) | Marine gutless worms symbiont microbial communities from Max Planck institute for Marine Microbiology, Germany - Inanidrilus... ...
GAGGACGAGATCTGTGGGCAATTTTCTCTGGTTAGTGTCATTGCTTTGAGTTCAGTGCCTTTACACTTCTTGTATTCTTGTAAGTTGATAGTAAAGGCATGCAGTCTGTAAAAAAATGCTGCTTCAGTATTCCTTGAAGATTCAGTGTTGATCCACTGCCAACCTGGAGTAACTCTAGAGAAGAAAGCCAGTTACACAAACAAGGATCAGCTGTCACTGACAAACCCGTGTGATGCACTGCATCACAGCAGAATTTTAAAAAAAACAGTCACATGGCCATAACCGTGCCAGTTTGGGGTGATATGTCATCCTTTTGGTAACACTTGATATACCCGACCTGTGTAAGAAATTTGACGATTCTAGCTTCAGTTATTCACTCATGATTGGGGTCTTGAAATTTAAACTGGATCACGTGACGTGACCACGCCCATTTCAGGGAAGGTTTGTCATCTGTAGGGACTTGCTATGTTCAACCCACGTACGTGCTACGAAGATATGAAAGACAATGCAGAATGTAGAAATTGTGGTTGTTTGGAGCAGTTAGGGGTCATTCAAGGTCATCAGCAATGTCGCAATTCGATAGAGCACATATGACTTCCTAATCGACTTTAATAGAAACTGTGCGTCAATTTTCTACCATTTTCGAGTTATAGCGCGTTATTTGCCTCAGTTGGGGGTGATCTTATTTGAGTTTTTGCCGATATTTTTGGCATCAGAAAACTAGAGTCCCTGGCTGTCGTGTGGCATTGTTTGTGTGATTCTATGTTTAGCCATTCAATAGAACACCGACTTGTGACAGACAGATGGACAGACAAACATGCAACGACAGCTAATACCTGCATGAGCTACCATTGCGCGGGTAAAAATGAATGCGTGTATTCAGTCTGTTAATGAGTTACATGGCCAGTCAGTCTAACTTCACGTTGTCTTGGCTTTATGTGCAGGTTCAGCCTAGCCTTCAGTTTGTACCTTTGTAAAGCCATTCCTAAAACTGCAATTTGATGTTTATGATAGTTTTACCTCGATGTATTATTGTTTTCTTTTTTGTTGTAACTTTTATTACCATTAATCTAACTCTCATAACTCAAAATAGGTTGCGATGGTATGGGCATGTGCTGCGAAAAGAAGACACTGATTGGGTGAAGAAATGTATGGAATATGAGGTAGAGGGCTCCAGACCAAGAGGTAGACCAAAGAGGACATGGAAAGAGGTTGTGTAAAAAGATTGCCAAGCACGTAATTTGAACAAGGAGGATGCTATGGATCGTGGTAGATGGAAGAAGCTGATAAAGATAAAGATTGGATGATGATCAGGATGGTGGGTAGGTAAGTGTTTCTTCTGGTACCGGCTCACCCGGGTAGTCCCGGACAAAGAGCTGTAAAACGGTTGTTGTTGTTGTTGTGTAATGTAACTCTCATGCAATAAATATTGAATGATACAGCAATCGTGCTGTGATCAGACATATTCTGCTGCTTAACAGTGTCATTACTCTTTAACTTTCACTGTCTCGTGAAGTATGAATAACGGTATAACTTGTAAAATGTTTTTGAGTATAGCCTGACTGACATGTCATCCTTGCACTGTCTGATGATGCAGGAAACTGAGTCATTTATTTTGTTATCTGCACATGTATACTAGACACAACACATGGTCACTATAATGTGTTTCTAATAGCCGTCAAAATTCTGTTTGGCATGTTGATCACTTGCTGCAATACTTAACATTGGTAGGTACTTGCAAAACTTTGTCACTGAGTCATTGAAGTCATGGCCTGTCTGATTCCAAAACACTGTTAAAACTTCTCTGGATGTTCAGTGTCTCAAATATCCACCAGATTCAAATATTGGAGATATGGCAGCCATTTTTCTGTTTCAATGAATTCTAGTACATGGGTATTCAGCAGTATGCCATGAATGGTAGGCCAATGAGCTTTCCTGCTGAAATATGAAGTTGTCATCATAGACTGTCACTGACTATCATAATTGGCACGTACAGTAACTGTACCACGGGAAAAGCAGATTGTAGCTTCTAAAGGTGTGGATGGATGAAGTCCACTTACACTCTTATAGTAGTATTAACTGTCTACATTGGCTCCATGTTAACCAAAAGCTTGCAGCAGGACTATTTCATTATGTCTATCTTCTACCTCAGCATTGATGACATAAAGACTATTAAACATGCTAAACAAGTATTAAACATATTAAACAATAATATTATTTTTTTTACATTTTATAAATTTAGCCATTGATGTTCCGAATGTTGAAAATAATACTGCATGTGTAAGTTCAGTTCAGAAAAAAAGTCAAAATTAATGGACTAGTTTTCTGCTCCTCTCTGTATTGTTTAGATGGCCATGACCATCGTGTTGATGCTGTTTTCTGTTTCATACAGCTCGGTGCAACAGCATGCTGCTGTTAATGAGTCAATGGCAGTATGAACTTGTCTAGCAAATTGGTTGCATCCAAAAATTCTGATATAGGTTTTACATCTTTTTGTCATATGCAGTTCTAGTCAAGTACAGAATATTTATTATTGTCCTCAAAAGACTTGCATTTTTTGTTTTACTGGATAAATAATTGTAGATGTCGGTGATTGTATTGGATTGGTGTCGGATAGTGTGTATTGCATCAATATATTGAAATAGTTTGTCGATGTAAAATAATCACTTAGGTAGTTTTATTGCCTTTATGTTGGAATTGTTACCAAATTATTGCCATTATGAAGCATACATTCCAGAAGCATACATTACAGCAAGTTGTTGTCTGTTAATTTTCTAGACTTTGTTGATGGAATTTTGGCTGTGATCTCCAGTCGCCTTTGTCACTTTTGCTTTATTCACAATGCGCGTTCAGTGTCAGTGTTTTTATGATGACTTTCATCTGGGTTTGTTATTGACTGTATATGAATGCACATTCTCACAGCTTATTCTCCATTTTGTCGTGCTACATACAACAGAGCACTGCAGTTCTGATATACACTGCAACCTCGTTATTAAGCGTGTAATTATTACATGAATTTCTATGTAATGCGTGAACATCATGGATCCCGATTTTTCATGAACTGACCACTGAAGCCGATTGTCGCTTGCGGTGAGGCCCAACAAACACCACTAATTTATGATGTCGCAGGAAGGAGGTGGCATTATCATGATTATGGGTTTGTTATTATACATTATTGCATTTTATTGTATTTTATTCTTGTCAATCCAGCATATTGCTGCCATACAAAATAAACTATTTGATTTGATGAGATTCAGGTTCATCCTATTGAATATGAATCTGAATGTGAATCTGATGATAATGCCATCTCTGTGCTGCGACGTGTTTCCTGTAGGCTGTTGAGTAGGCAGCATTACATTGACATATCTAATACGGCAGTATCTACAACCACTGGTATGTGAGGGACGAGAGGGGAGTACATATATGCAGTTTTATTGCTTTAACGACACTGTTGCTACAGCTGACAGCGCCAGAGAGGATGACAGTTGCATCAGTAACAAACGTTGATGAAGACAGTGACGGCTCATATTAACACTAGCACACTACCGACTGCCCATCTGTAGTGACTGCTGCTGCAAGAAGTGTGCAGCATCTGCAGCAGTCAATTCTGTGGTTTGGGATCACGCAGAGTGATGCAGCAGAATTAATGCAGCTGCACAGCATTCTGTCAACTGCAAAACGTGCGCAGTACGATTGATAAAAACAGGCTAAACTGACTTCATTTTTCTAGCATAACTGACGTTGTTCTTTTGACAATAAACAGTAATTTCTACTGAATTTATGTTTTGTGAATAAGTGCCAATTATGATGATGTTATTATGAGTTAGCTGTGTACACATAATGACTGACAGCTTGAAACAATAGAAGCTCCATGTAGTTATTCTTGAATGCAGCTACATTGCATACAGCATTTAGCATGCTATAGCATGGAGATACAGTGACTGTACAGTCGGCCTATTCATCACAAGCACTAAACACTCCTTTGATCTCTGTTATCTGCATCATGTAGCATTGGCCCGACTAGGTGAACAGGCGGGGAGGGACAGAGAGGTGGAGATTGGTTGTGCTGCAGCTATGAACAGATATTCAGACATTGTGTGAAATGACCGACGCACTGCTTCACGGTTCATTGACGCTGTTGCTGCTAATGCCACACAGTGACAGACGTTACGCGGTACATTTGATTCGTTTCATTATAACGTGGTCCTTAATATAAGTTAATGCGACTTGGACCATGGCACCCAATGAGGTTGCAGTGCTTTTATTTTGAGTTTAACATTCTATGCTGTTGATTGTTTCTGCACAGTGAAACCACATATCATTCCACCAATGTAAACTGTTTGTTGCTAATGTAAGACTTTATCAACACTTTACTGCTTATTAGCTTTACTGGAAGCCAGTATTCCTGTTCAAGTGTTTCTTGTGTTTTATCATTACTTGTGCTGTTAAGCTTTACGTCTTTACGTGAGGTCGTGGCTGTGGTTTGTAGTTCCAGTTTATGTGTTGTGTAATTCATGTAGAGTTGTTTTTTCGTGTTATTAATGTTGTATTATTAATGCAAGCACAATGTCACTGTATCGTGGGATCATGTATGTCTAATCTCATCATGTTTCGAGGATATGTGGACGACATTTTTCATTTTAGAAGTGACATTCATCTGTGAACATAGAATTGTTTACCATGGATTGTAACCTGGATTATGTCACCAAGCCACTGGGTATGCAAGCCAGCATATTTGGTGCCTGTCCCAAACCAGGACAAATTGGGAGGGTTGCAGCAGGAAAGGCATCCGACGTAAAAATGGGGGATGATGGAGATGGATTGCTGATTAGTCTGGATGGAGTGGCGCCCACCCGGATTGTTGGTGTGTCTGCCTCTGTTATCTTCCCTTGCAGCATAAAGTCCAGAAGAAGATTTTAGTCAGTCTGTGGAAACCTGTTCCAGTAGTCCCCAGTGGTTCTCTTTCAGGGACCCGATCCAAACTGCAGTGACTCCATATAAGAAGACTGGTTAAACCGATATTGAGAGTAGTTGCTCGAATAGCATTTCTGATTAGTTATGGACGCCCATACGTAGTAGAGGGCAGGCCATTGTATTTTACTTCTGTTTTCTTCTTTCTTTCTTCTTTTTTTCCTCGCCTATTTCAGCAGTCACAGATTGGATGTCTACCATACTTGCACAAATGATGTGGCCTTAGTGCAAAGTTAGAATGCAGGTTTGAAATGTGCTGCACGTGGCTTGTGGAAAACAGGATGCAAAAATTCGCCTGTGCACCATCGCACAACTTTGTTGGGCTATATCTTCACAACTATTGCATTATTGACAATCGGAAAAAAACATGTTAAACAGCAATATCTCCTCCACACAGCCCACTAGCAGCTGAGGTTGGTTGGCGGGTTTGGGCTGCCATCAAATTTCAACGGGTTTCACGTCATGGCTTCATTACTGCACCGACGTCACTACACGGAGGTCAACCAAACTTTGCACAAAGTTTGGCCGTCTCCTGGGCTGATACACTGTATATACATTTTCAGGGGCTCTTTCCCCCTGACGGAATTTTGCCAAGTGCAGAATTCACTTTGCGTCCAAGTCTTGTGTTCTCCTATATTGGCAGTGTTACTGCATGGCACTCGAGCAGTGTGCATCAGTCAAACTTTGCGTTATTCAGCAGAGGGCGCCACCTGTATTCGGCAGGGCATCCAGCATGATGTTGGGCATCAGCCTACATTCTAGTATTGAGTTAAATACATTGTGTAAGGTTAGGTCCATGTGTTGAAAATGACTGCAGGTCATGTGAAACAATATTATCTCCAATCAGCTGCAACTGTCAAGACTTTAGCTGTGTTACAACCGCTGTAAAACCACTGTGAAATCCCTACTCAATCTATACACGACTGTGACAGAATCTCCATAAGAATATATATGTAGCAAAAACATAAAAATAACTCAAACAAAAATAAAATATCATTACAGCAATGTTGCACATAGTTATGTCTGCTTTTCTACTGTAGTCCTGTTTTAAACTGCATGTTTGTATTATCTTGTTAGCTGTTTTGTCGTCATTAGTTATCTACAGTATTATGCAGACTCGTTTCAGCATGTTTTTCATCCCAGTGCTGGATATTAGCAGGTAAAAAAATGTTGATTATAGCAACACTGTGTTCTGCATCATAACGGTTACTGCACTGGATGAAATCTTGAAACAGTGATCAGGTCGATTTGAGCACCAAGTTAAGCAGGCAATGAAATGTTAATTTTAACTAGGTCTGTACTGAACATTCACTTCGTATTTGCTTCGGCTCCATTTACTGGATCGAATGTTGATATTCAGTTGAATAGTATGCCCAGATCGAATACAAATAGTTGAGTCATATGCCGGCATTTATTACAGAGTAAAGACTAGACGTGGCACGTAGGCTGGTTAGTGGTTAGGAGTCATCTATCTAACTTGTGACTTCCTGTCAGCGGCGTTCCTTGATTTGAATTTTTTATTAGTAGGCCTATTACAGTATGCCTACAACATAATGTGGACTCAATTACTAGGTAATTGGCTTTTTTTGCAAACATTCATATTCAGCCAAATAGTTGGAACAACTATTCGCATTCGGCCAAATAGTGCTAACCCCCTATTTCATGCAGCTCTAGTTCTTATTGCCATCTCCTCATATGCTATTGAGTTTCTGTTTAGTTTTGTTGTCTGTGGTTTAGAGTGGTGTATTTATGCCAGAATTGTGTTAGATTTATGTTATTTATTTTATTTGTTGGATTTATTTATATTTATCACATTTACATTATGATATCAGTTGTTGTGTTGTAACTAAGTAGCATTTATGGCATGGTATTTATTAACATTTTTCTGTTGTTTACTTCATGTTGCCACTTTTTGGCAATTAGTGTTTTGTTCTGTTAGTGTATATTCAATATTTTAATGTTTTTGTGGTCATTTGAATCATATTTTTGTGTTTACTGGTGAAATATAATTGTAATCCTGTTGATGCCAATGATTTAAAATCCATACACGTATTTATGTTGCTTAGATTTTTATGTAAACATGCATTTGTGTTGATCAGTTTATTTTAAGTTATGTTGTGTACTTGTCGTTCTGGTTAGATAGATAACACTGAGTAGTGCTATCAATGAGCAAATTCATTGCTGTTTATTGTAATACAGTTGCAGTTTTTAATGATTGTTTAGCAGTGTGCTAGAGTGCAATAGTCGATATAAAGTAGTATCATAACTCATTTTTGCATATTATTAATAGGCCCACAGTTTTCTGCAGAAAATTTTGCCAAATTCTGTGGGTCATTTTGTAAAATTCCGCAGCTTTTCACAGGATAATTGTCAAAATTCTATGTCTGACTACTGCGTCTGCATTCGCAAGTAATTTGAGCTGTCTGCTGTTCAGGTATTAAAAGCTGGTTTAACTTTCAGTGATTTTAACTTCAAAAAAAAAATAAAATTTTGTTTGAAACTAAAACAACATGATCAATGATCATTTTTCTTTACTAAAGTCTGGTAAATCTGATTGATATTGATGAATGAGTATGATTGGTCTGACAGTGACGGATATGGCTAAAAGACGAAATACAAGTTGTATATAATTCTGTATGGAAAGATCAAGTAAACAGCTATAAAACGCGTTCAGTAGGCACTCTAGGCATATAAAACAGACACGAAATTTGACTCTCAGTTTAATTAGCTTATCTCATTATTAGTTTCTGGATTGGGTTTTGTCTCACTGGGCCCATTTCACTGTGCTTAGATTCATTTTTGTGTATGTATTATTTTGTGTCTGACTGTATATTGTATGTATGCATAGTATTGTAACGTTCTGAGGTGGACCTGGTGGGATTGAAGCTTGATCCTTAGGACCATTACTTCCTTCAGTGCTTTGACACTGTTGGTTGGGTCACTTGACCCGTAAAACCCGTCCCTGATATGACCTATAATGTGTTTAGTGGGATGTTAAACCCTACTCAATTAGTCATATTAGTTTCAACCCACTGGAAACTAGCCCTATGACTGATACCTGGTGCACTGGAAAACAAGATCTCAACATCTACAGAGACTGCTTGTTATCTCTGCCACTTTCGACAGCCTGTCCACATATTTTTCTCTTAAGATGGCAACATCAAATCGATCACTGGTCGTTTTATCAAATTTTGCAGAATTCCACAGAAACAAAAATTCTGCAGAAAAGAGCAAATTCTGTGGCTCAGCTTGAAATTCCACAATCCGCCAATGACTGTGGGCCTTGATTATTAATGGATCAGTACATGGGTAATTTATATGAGTCTGTGTTTTATGTTTTTGTGTTTGGCTTAATCCATATGTTATAAAGCCATGATCTTGTTTTGGAATTATGCACATTACAACTATTGAACACACTCATTTGTACAATTCATGTCGTATCTTACTGATCACTAAGACGTCATCCACAGTGTAGTATTTAGAGCAAATCATTTACTATTAAACATATACTGACAGAATGTACAGTCTGCAGTCATTCTCGGCATAAATATACTTCCATATTTACCACACTAACATCAATGAACTGTTCAATTGTTCCACCAATTTTTCAGTGATTTTGTAAAAACATTAACTTATGTAATGATTATAATCGTAAAGACGCAATATAACCCATATTGTGTTGTTAGTGCCATTAAATTCACGGCAGTCCTTTACTCAATGCAGGCAGCACATTTCACTAAGCCATATCTACTGCAGTACATCTTCCAAGTTGAAGTGTTTCTCGTTTATTGGCAGAAAAACGCTGTTACAGGTTAGTGCTGTTGCACTTGCCTGCATACGTTTCACCACACACAGAAAAGACATTGCACATGTGCTTATGAGGCAAGACGTTGTACATGTGCTTGTGAGACAACGTCTGTCTTGGCAGAAAGCAAGGCCAGTGTCACAAAACTGTTTACAGTGGCCAAATTCTGCAGTGTATTGCTCAGGTTCTTAATAATTATCCAGCTCTGATACAAACCACCAGCATCACTGCTGATAGCTCCTTTTTATTTGACGTCAGGCAGTTTATTTGTTTAAACAGGACTTTTAACTAAAACATTTTTTTCATCTAAGAAACTTATTCATTTGGTATTTTCAGTTTTAGTTTTGTGATTTTGAGACCAAGATTTTGGACCTCAGGAGCACTGGAATCCAGTTTCTGTAGGTCTTGGTCTTGGTCTCAAGACCTGCTGCCAAGGTCTTGGTCTCAGTCTTGGGGTAACGGTCTTGGTTCGAGACCACGAGCTGATTCAATGGCAAGGTTATGTTCTTAACTCTAGGGGAACATCTCCAAATTTTGGGCAAAGACGAGGGAGTATGTGGCTGCAGAAGTGGCATTTTCGATACAAAACTAGCAATATCTCTGAAAATAAACGGTCTCCAAAGTCACTTATTGTCTAAGTAACTCATGTATAGCCTACCGATTGGCGACAAATCTGGTGACTGGCCTCTAGGGATGCGCATATCGTTTAATGTTGTAAACGTTTAAACGAAACTTGTAAACGTTTACTAAACGTTTAAACAAATATGGCGGCTTGCGTACCATGACACCCGTCCCGTTCCGAATCCATTGGTAATTTGGTACTCATCAATGGGTCATATAGTGGTCTACCGATGCCTAGTCCTGGTCGCCGACGCCTACACCTGCCTCAGGTGAAGTTGATTCATAGAATTATCGCTTTGCGTTCTGTTCCTTAGCCGTCCTCGATCCGAGGGTTGGCCACACCATGGACGTACTTTCTCCATTTATCTTTGTCCTCTGTCATTCTGATTGACTCTTCCACAGAGAGTCCTGTCCACAACTTGATGTTGTCTATCCAGGCTGTGCGTGGTCTTCCTCGCCTGCGTGCACATGGCATTGTTCCTTGCATTATTTCTTTCTCCAGGCAGTTCCCTTGTTTCCTGATGGTGTGACCAATACCAAGTGGCATCTTGATCCATGCAGCCATTTGGCCGCAACAGATATGGGCCGAAAATTGGGGGCTCGCCCCCCTTTGGCGGAGGGGGAGCTGGGTCCCCATGTAACACAATGCGGCCAGGGCCGAGGCCTAGCTACCTGAATGCCAAGTTTCATATTGATATATCCAATTGTTTGGCCACAATACACCAACGTTACAGACAGACAACGGTCTGATAGCATTAGGGTGAACCGCTTTAAAAACGGTCGCCCAAAAATGCACTTACTTATTTAAATGATCCTAAATATCCCGTGGGTCACATCACTAGCGGGCATGCTAGCGGAGCGGGTAGGGATGCGCCTATCGTTTAATTTTGCAAACGTTTAAACGAACCTTGTAAAGGTTTACTAAACGTTTAAACGAATATGGCGGCTTGCTTACCATGACACCCGTCCCTTTCCGAATCCATTGGTACTCAATAGGTCTAATGGTCGCCGACGCCTACACCTGACTGAAATGAAAAGCCTCAGGTGAAGTTCATTAATAGAATTATTGCTTTGTGTTAAGTCACAAAAATCTGACAGTGAGTTCCAAGCAGTGAAGGCTAAAGTTGAACAAACAATTTTCGCCATTGCCGCCATGTTCGTTTAAACTAACGTTTAATTTCGTAAACGTATAAAC
>Ga0209259_1000708_pt1 | contig 10590 bp, 7 predicted proteins | sample WorMetGr2BELIZE1_FD_187417 | JGI IMG/M metagenome (GOLD analysis project Ga0209259, IMG submission 187417) | Marine gutless worms symbiont microbial communities from Max Planck institute for Marine Microbiology, Germany - Inanidrilus... ...
CAGTTCTTAAAGATGAGTGTTGGTTTTGGTTTTGTTCAGCATTTTGTGTGTTTTTTTTCTGGTTTAGCTTAGACTCTTTTTGTTTTTGTGTTGTTTGCTTTTGTTGTATTACATTTTGTTTTTTTTTCTGTACTACGTGGAGAGATTGGCTAGGAACAACGTCTCCGAAATGACCTATTTTGTGTCAAGTGAGACACAAAACCTCAATCAATCGATGAACATATATTTTGTGTTTTTGGATCAATATTAAGAAAATGACACTACACGAACTGACAACATTTCTGTAGCTTGTTAGCGTGCAATGTTGACAGGATGCTCAAGATGTGTTCCTGGAGCAGGAACTTGATCGTGTGCTCACGTTCAAGCTGGTGACGTTACAGAAAGCAGTTCGTGGCTGGCATCATCGACGACGGTTCCATCAGATGAAGCAGCGCTGCGTCACGCTGCAGAAGTACTTCCGCTCGTTCTTGTGTGCAAAGAAATATCGACAGGTTGAATGATTCCTTTCCTGCCAAGTGTAACATGTAAATCACATGATGTACAGAGAGCATAGAAAAACGCCAGTGGTCACTGTGTGTCACAAACGGTGCCACTGACTCAGGTCTTACCAGTAACGTTGCAAAATGCCAGTTTTCAGAATTTTGTCACTTTGACGCTTGGCCATTGTTGACAGTTTTGTTGTTGTTGTCGAGTGCATTTACAAGCTGTATGTCGTTATCCATTTGATAGCAGTGTCATCAGCTGAGTGCAGCAGCATGATAAAATAACGCAGGAACAACAGGCGGTCCACCAGTAAACTTGAGATAGAATACGATAGAATATGAAGATAGAAGATAGAATATGAGCTTCAAACAATTTTAGTGGCTACTTACCAGTAAATCATTTCTACCTGGGAGATGGCTGATCAGGATGTTTTGTCAGTTTATTTTCGGCTTAGAAATATTTTTACTTATTTTCTTACTTACTTATTTACTTATGACATGGCCAGTGACCAGTCAGTAGCATCTGCATGTCTTCCTGAAAATAACGCCACCGTGTTATAGAAACGCATCATATTTGCAACAAATGCAGATGTTGTTGTTGAGTGCATATGTTGATGTCATCTTCAGCTAGAGAGCTGATGGTGGTTCACTTTGCGGTTGAGAGACCTTCAACATTTAACTGCAATATTCACAATGATGGTCCAGTGGCTAGAAAATTATTGGCCGTGTTGAGTGGGTCTTTGTCGGCTCGTTGACCAGGATCCAACCTGTGGATTTGTTCTGCTGGTGGCATCTTTAGTTCCCTCACTCAGTTGCTGTCAGTAGCTTGTGTGGTACTGGCAATGAGGATGGCATGAGAGTGAGCTACTAACAGGGAGGATGGAGTGAGACGAGTCGAAGAGTGATATCAGTGTCAATCACAGAGCACAGATGCCTTCCTCCCCACTTGGCAGTAAAGTTGTAATAAAGTGCTCATCAAGGGTGTTGATCACTGTGGGACAGGGGGTACACATCCCCCAATGTTTGGATTGGAGTACACTATCACCCAGTGTTTGGATTGGGGGTACACATCCCCAATGTTTGGATTGGGGGTACACTATCACGAGTGTCCCTCCATTATTTGAGGAGTCAACTCAAGTCCAGTTGTGTTTGTTTGTTGATTTCGTGGCATTTTATTTCACCAAAACACATATTTTACTTAAATGTTGACAAAGAAGCTTCAGCTTCTGGAGGACTTCGTCCCCCAGGCCCCCTACCAGGGCTGTGCCCCTGGATGCCAGTGGGGGGCTTCCAACCCCAGACCCCTGCTATATCCCCCAACCATGGAGACAGATAGACTCCTGTGGTGCTTATTAAAGATTGCATTGCACGTAGAATGTCGCTACACTACCTTGTCAAATGCCCCGTGTGGATCCAGACCCACATGGGACATTTCACAAAGTAGGTGGGTAAGTGTCTAAGTAAATAAGTAAGTGACAAATTTATGAAGCACCAAAACCAGAATAGGCTCCGTTTCCAGGTTGGATGTCATAAGAGGCGACTAAACATGGCTTTAGTTTCTTGTGTTTATTTTGTGTTGTAGTACATTTCTTTTGATTGGTGAATGTGCGCTTTTGTTGTGTTAGGTTTTGTTTTTCCATACCAAGCCAAGCTATTGGCTTGTGGAAAGTCTCCGAAATAACCTATTTTGTGTCGAGTTGGATGTAGAACCACGACTCAATCAATCAGTCAAGCAAACTATTGTCTACATCAGCCGTATAAGTTGTGTATTTATTGCTCTGACTAATTTCTGTATAGTTTTAAAGGTTGTTGCATGACATTCTGAAACTGTGAAGCATGTCTGTGTGCAGATGAAGACTGGATACATGCGTCTGCAGTCATTGTGCCGATCTCGCGCTCTTACTCACCAGTTTGCGTTGTTCCGCACCAAAATGATGATCTTTCAGGTGAAGAATGTCTACAGCATATTTGCTCCACTCACCTTTTGTTTTAGTGCATCTTTTGTTTCATTTGTGTTCTCAATAATGTTGTAATGTTTGCTGACCAGTTTAGATTACCGAACTACAAAGTTGACCATGATAGATAGCTACCTACCTCTGTTTTGATGGCCTTTTTCTAGGTGAACCTGTGTTAGTTTTATTCCTCTGCCTGCTGTGGAAGAGAACTGTTGGAGATAAAAGTGTCACAGATGTTTTGCCGGCCAAATGCCCTTCTGTCACTCAACAAATAGTGGCAAAGCACTGAAGGATACTCAAAGCACAAAGCCTAACTGTTGGCAATCATCCACTGGCTCCCGTCCGTTGCTGATTCTCAGCTAGACTCGTGAAGGAAGGGGCATTAGTGTGGGCGTTTTGATGCCAGTAATCTATTGTACTGAACTGATGTATTGTGTAGTTTGTAGGTGCAGTTTGGTGGTCAGTGGCAAAGGTGAGATATGTTGCTGCAGCATGCGTTCGTTGAGGTTCATCATGTGCAGTGTGTCTGTGCAGAGACACTGTCGGACATTCGTGCTGCAGCAGAGCTATCGACAGAGACTTCATCACGTCATTGTATTGCAAGCTGGAGTCCGACGCATCATTGCCGAGAAGCAGTATCGACGCATGAGACTTGAGGTATGAGTTTGATGTCATTTGCATCTCTGCATATTCATTAATTGGATCTTATCACTGACTTATATACTGTTGATTGGGCTGATTGATTTCTACATGCATCTGCATGTAGAAATCCTGCATCAGCGATCACAAAAGTGAGATATTCGTTGGACTGTTGGCAAAAGCAGTTCATCCCGAGAAATGGCCATTAAAATGTCGTTTGTGTGTTTCATTTGCAATGTATTAATGCTAAATTTGTGTCTTTGCTTTTTTTGTGGTTTATTTTTTAAGATGAAGCCAAGGTTGCGAGCAGAGTGGGTGGTGTTAAGTGAGGAGTTGTGTATCTTGTCAAGTAGTTTTTTTGAGTCCAATGGGTAAGAATTCAGTCTTGGAGGAATCGAGAGTTAGGAGATTGGCAGTCATCCAGGAAGAGATTTGCTGAAGGTCATTTTGTAGGTGGGTGATGCTTGAGTCGAAGTTGGACGGGTAAAATGAGAAAAACAGTTGGGTGTTGTCTGCATAAAGGTGGTGGTTCAGGGAAAGGGTGGAGATGAGAGTACTGAGGGTGTGATGTACATGGTGAAAAGCAGAGGATCGAAAACGGAGCCCACAAGTGTACAAGGTTGAGAAAGTGTTATTACATCTGACATGGAAGGAGCGAGATGTTGTTTACTAGATTGAGTCCAGAGTAAGTTGAGGCTGCAAATACCAGATTGACAACATGCATTTTGACAGATTTTTGTATTTTGATGTTACTGCATCGTTTCTTCTGGTACCGGCTCACCCGGGTAGTCCCAGACAAGGGCCGTAAAATGGTTGTTGTTGTTGCATCGTTTCTTCATCGTAACTCTATTGGTTAATTGGTCTATACTTTTTAAGCACAGTATAGTCTTATAATAATGGTAAAACCTGCTATGGTGTATGCTAAGTTGGCTGTGTAAACTACAGTTGCTGTAGTATCACTGATAGTAGCAGTAGTAGAGAGGAAATCTGTCGTTGCTGGTTGCAGCACAAGAAGCGCCAGGAAGCTGAGCAGCAGCGCATCAGGGATGAAGAGTTGCTGCGGAAGCAGATGAATGCGAAGAGAGCAAAAGAACAGGCAGAAAAGCTACACAGGGTAAGAACTGTGAAACTGATACAGGATCTCAGATGCAAAATGATGCAAGAAATACTTCTTGTGGTGTAGTGTGGTGTGGTGGCACTAAGGGAATTGGCCTAACGTCCTTCAGATGATGTGTATACCTTTGTGCTTACTCCCATCTGGTTAGCTAAGTGACTAAATAAACAAGCCATAGACTGAGTCCAAGCACTCGCTGACATTTCACGTTTGGTGCTATATGCATTTGCTGTGTTATACACTGCAAATGTATATTGCTCTCTTGCTTACATACGTGTATGTTGTTATAGCAACAAAAACCGTGCACCAATTGCAAATCCGCCCAGTACTGCACAACTAAAGGCAACCCCCACCATTGCCCCAAGTTACATCTGGGTCTGTGCAGTAGTGTGGGAATGCGGCAAGGGACAGACAGACAGACAGACAGACACACAGATGGCCGTGGCCAATATACATTTCGCCTCCACTTTGCCTCACGTGAAATGTAACTACTGGTTGAAGAATATGTCTGGGAGTTAGTTACATTCATGCCTCTACATTCAGTTATATCACTCTGACATTCCAGGCATTGTGCACTCTGTCATGTCATCATCCTTCCATTTCCAGTTCCTTTACTTGCCACTCTTCACTGAACCAACGAGACCCGCCTTTTATCTCTTCCCTCACCTCATTTCCACCACATTGAAAGTTTTTGGTTTGCTCATGGATGGACCCAGCAATTGATAGAGATGCTGAGTCTTGTAGATTTGTAGATGATTTGCTATGATGTCTTTTTCGTACCAGGTTGTAGTGATGACTGGTGACTGGTTTGTATCTCATGATGATGTGGCTTGATGTCATGCACAGCATCAATGTCATCAGTGAGAGAAACAGTATCGTAAAATACTCGGGTCATTCAAATAAATCATTCAGATAAATAATTGATATGGTGCATCAAAGGAACATTAATAAGTTTATCAGTACTGCATGGCATGGATCTGATGTTGACACATTTGAGCTGATTGAGTTATGGTGACCGTTGAACTCACATTTGTTTCAATGCACACGAAACGTTTGTTATAAGAATACAATGAGTAAATACTCTTACTTACATACTTAGTTAATGATTGATTCTAGGAAATATGTGGGTTAATTGGTAGAGGTTACAAATAACTGTGAATAACCAATTAACGTCATCCGTGCGTCATTGACTGTTGAAGATCAACTGTTAATAAAAGCATTATGTATCGAAAAGGGTTGGAGATGTGGATCGAATGATTGCGGAATTTCCTGCCAGACAGTGGAAACAAAGCACGTTTTTACGCACGAAAGAACATATGAACAACCATTTTTGGTAACGATGTCAACATCAACAAATAAGCATAGATATAAAAATAAACTGCTAGGCCTACTACTTCCGCCTCCGTGGAGGAAAACACTGCACGAAATCAGCAATTTTATCGTCAGAATTCTCCTATATCTTACCTGCATCGTCAGTTTAATGACCATAACTTCATTTATTATAAATGTTTATTTTAGGTGATATATTTTTCAAGGTTGAATTGCCCTTTAAATGTGACATGTTCAACTTCATGTCTAAAATAAACAAAGTATATCCTATTGTAAGTGAGTGGTTAAATAAGTAAAACGTTTATAAAGCACCATAATCATTAAGTATAAATGAATCAGATATGCCGATTTTATTTGTTTTTGTTGAAACTGTCAACAGGAACGTTTAGCTCGCATAGAGCAGGAACTGAGAGCGGACGATGAACAGCGCCACCTGGAGGCACGCAACAAAGTGAGACGCATAGAGACGGCAGAGCAGCGGAGGCGTGCTCCGGTCAACGACTCAGAAATGGTCGACGAAATGTTTGGTTTTATCGACTCGCAAGTTGATGGTGCAACAGAAGCTGGAGCTCCGCTAGCATTCAAGGTACTGATGATTTGTGTCGTCTGGTTGGGCTGATATTTCTCTTCTAATGTGTCTGTTTAGAAGAGTAATATCTAGAAATTAGTGGGGTTTTACGGAAACAATAGTTCATTGGTAACCTGCTTCCCATTACTGAACGAGAGTCTGAAACTTGCTGTTCTTTTCCGTTTGGAATAAGCAACGTTTCATTGTTGCACTTTATTTATGCATCATAAAGTCAAATACCGAGAGTCAGGGTCTTTTAAGAATGTTATACTTCTTGTTGAGTGTTATTGAGCCAGGTCCAAAAGAGCAGTTTAGGGGTAGTTTGAGTGGGTTTTTACAGGCTCTATGACCTTCCCTGTCACCCAAGTTGACCCAACCAACCAACAGTGTCAGATCACTGAAGGTACAATGTGGTTGTGTAGCAGTGCTGAGCTGTAATGTTTCCGTGTACTGCAGGACCTTGAAGAGCGTTCGCGGCGCATGAACCACGACACGGTGAGCATGGCGGGTGACTTACACCTGCCTCTACCTGATGATGACGACGACAGCCACGAGATTGTTGACTACAAGTTCACAAAGTTCGCTGCAACTCACTTCCAAGGCAACGTGACGCCGGCGTACATACGGCGAGTGCTCAAACAGCCGCTGCTGCCACTCAAGAACGAGGGTGACCAGCTGGTAAAACTGTGCTGTGGATTGTCACACCTTTGTGCCTTATTTGTAATACAGACTTTGTCGTACATATACCAGCAAATAAGTAAATGAATATACCACATTTTTGCGCCACAACTGTTGCCATCAGTCCTTTGACACTGTTTGTTGGGCGTCAGGAAGAGCATTTGGCCTGTAAAAAATTTGAGTGATGAGGTACTGACGTGGTCTGGAGTGAGGTGCAGGTGATTTGCATATGGTCCAGCTGATGCCACTCTTTCATTAAAATCCAGAATGGTTTACCTTTCTCATGCCAGCTTATTCGAGTTGTCCTTTAAGATAGGCCGTTAAACAAGCGTTGTTGTTGTATGCCGCCTTAATGTCCTAGCTTCAGAGACAGTAATATTCACAGATTATATTGGACACCATCAAATCTTGTTGTTTTCTGAGAAATTACTCTCAAAGCTGCTGACTAATGATCTTGACACAAATTATTGGAGCAGACTGCGACTGAACTCCGGCTGATGCTGGTAACTGTTCAGGCACTGTGTGCATTTTACCCATTGACATCACTGGTTGGTAGAACTTTTGACTGGAAGTCAACTGCAGTAGTAAATTTTTCTGCCAATCTGGGCAACCAGGATTTGATCTGCCACAACATCACTGGTCATTTGTAACCTGCTGCTGGACTAACCAAGGCCACTGTGCATCTTGCCACAGATGTTGGGCCTGGCAACATGTGACAAAGTGTCCATATGGTAAGTGACAAACAGAGCTCCACAGATCAAGCTGGTGCGTGGTCAGTTGTCTGACGATGTTGCTGTTGAATGGCTGATGGCACGTAATGACACATGCGTTGTCATTGCACACGATGCTCGTGAATGCACAACAACAGCAACAACTGCTAAGTTACAGAGACGTTCAGTAATGCCTTTCAGCATTCAGACGAGTCTGTCTTGAAGGTGAATGTTTGTCAGGAGGAGCATTGATGCAGATTTGGTTAAAGCCATAACCAGTGTCTTACTGTTTTAGATGTCTGAGTGGAAATATGATGCAAGTCACTCAGACAAAACATCTATTAATATGCAAGTCACAAACAATAGGCAATCACATGCAGTACTAAGGAATTCCATCTCAGAACTAATTCTATGTGGCACTTGACGATACTCTTGTTTGCGTGCAGATGACTGAATTATGTTTTGTTGTTGGTAAATGGATCAATGGATCAAGGGAGTTAGCGTATACAGTATGTACACAAATGTTGGTGCTTTGAGACTGTTGGTTGATTGGGTAACAGGAAAGGCGGCCCATGACAGGAACAAGTGAAGGAAGAGGACCAAGAGGGAACTGGCTGAGCCACGTTCACTATGAAGATGGCCGTTGAAACAGCAGTGGTGGCGGTGTCAGTGCATTCATGAGTGATGAGCTGTGGTATTGTTTTCATAAGTTAGTGGTGCAACGTAAGAAGTTGTGTTCTTGTGGCTGTCACGTCTGTTGGCCTTATCTTCTGCAGTAGTAATAACGAGTTTGTTGTGCAGTGAGCCGTGTGTTTAGGCGTACTGAGTCATTGACACTGGTCAGTGGTGACTGACCGACGTTCGCTCAAGTGTGTTTAACTCGCTCCTGTCATGTTCTCATAACTGCTGGAACTTCCGTTAATTTTCTTGCTTTTGTTCAACTAGTTACCTTTCTGTGATACCAGAGTTTATGCTGGATTTGTCACAGATCTCTGGGGACTGATGTCTTGGGACTTTGTACAGGCCTGTGGCACTTTTTGACTGGCAGCCAAAACTGTCAAAACACTGAAGGCAAATTTTGTGTTTCATATTTTTTCTTTCAGTAACAAAAAGTCACTTTAATATGTTATGTGTGTAATTTGTTGAATTAGGCGGCATTGGCGGTTTGGATTATTATTCTACGATTTATGGGTGACTTGCCAGAACCGAACTTTCACACATCAATATCTTCCATGAAGGTAGTGTGTTTTTCTCTCTAACTCTCGAGTCTGATATTGATTTGAGATGTGTTAATGTATTTTATTTTGACATGTCAAAGAGCAGCATTGCCAATAAAGCCTGAACATATGGAGTAATTATATTTTGCAGCTATTATATTTTGCAGCTGTGGTTTCTATCTCTCATTCTTTTTTTCCCTGGTCTATTCTCAGTGGTCGGAGATTGGATGTCTACCATACTTCCACACATGATGTGGCCTTAGTGCGAATTTAGAATGCAGGTCTGAAAAGTGCTGCACCGGCTCGCTGAAAATACAGGACGCAAAAATCGCCATCTGCACACCATTGCACAACTTTGTGGGGCTATATCTTCGCAGCTAAGGCATGTATCGACGATCGTAAAGAAACTTGTTAAACAGCAATACTATCGCCACGTGTTCTTACAGTATGGTGAACTTCAGCACACTAATGGCTGACATCTGTTGGTGAGTTTAGGGCACCCCAGCAAATTTAAATGGGTTTCGCGTCTTGGTATCGTTACTGCGCCGACATCACTCAACGGAGGTCAACCAAACTTTGCATGATGTTTGGCCATCTCCTGGGCTGGTACACTATATATACATTTTTGGGGGCTCTTGCCCCCTAACAGAATTTGCCAGGTGCAAAATTCACTTTGCATTTAAGTACTGTGTTCTCCTATATTGGCAGCATTACTGCACGGCACTCGAGCAGTAGGCGTCAGCCAAACTTTGCGGCATAGTACAAGGAATGGAATTGCAGAACTTTCGCTAATCTGAATTCCACCGCATAGTGATCTTATATTAGTAGTTATTATTAACTAATTATGGTCGCCCTATGGAATAGGGCAGACCATTATATTTTTGCCCTGTGGTTTCTTCTTCTTTCTTTATTATGGTTGCCCTATGTAATAGGGTAGACCATTATATTTTTGCCCTGTGATTTCTATCTATCTTTCTTTCTTTCTTTTTTTTCCTCGCCTAATCTCAGCGGCCGTAGATTGGATGTCTACCATACTTCCACACATGGTGTGGCCTTAGTGCGAATTTAAGATGCAGGTCTGAAACCTGCTGCACGTGGCTCGCTGGAAATGCAGGACGCAAAAAAGTTGCCAAAAATCGCCATCTGGGCACCATCGCACAACTTTGTCGGGCTATATCTTCTCAACTAAGGCACGTATCGACAGTCGGAAAAAAAGTGTTAAGCAGCAATATGTCGTCCACATGTCCTTACAATATGGTGAACATCGGCCTACTAACGGCTGAGATCCATCCGGTAGTTTGAGGCACCCCTGCCAATTTCAACGGGTTTCGCGTCTTGGCAGCGTTACTGCACGGCATCTAGTAGTGGGCGTCAGCTAAATTTTGCGGCGTTGAACAGAGGGCGCCACCTGTGTTCGGCAAGGCGACCATCACGTTGGGAATTGGCCCACATTCTAGTTTCTTTTATTTTCCTCGCCTAATCTCAGCGGCCGCAGATTGGATGTCTGCCATACTTCCACACATGGTGTGGCCTTAGTGTGAATTTAAGATGCAGGTCTGAAACTTGCGGCACGCGGCTCGCTGAAAACACAGGATGCAAAAGAGTCGCGGAAAGTCGCCATCTCATCTGTGCACCATCGCACAACTTTGTTGGACTATATCTTCGCAACTAAGGCACGTATCAACAATCGGAAAAAACTTGTTGAGCAGCAATATGTCCTGGAGTTGTGTTGTTGCAGTCATTTTATCGTGTTTTATGCCTCACATGCCCCACAATATGGTGAACTTCGGCCCTCTAGCGGCTGAGATCGATCCGGTAGTTTGAGGCACCCCTGCAAATTTCAACGGGTTTTGCATCTTGGCAGCGTTACTGCACGGCATCTAGTAGTGGGCGTCAGC
>Ga0209259_1000709_pt1 | contig 10589 bp, 7 predicted proteins | sample WorMetGr2BELIZE1_FD_187417 | JGI IMG/M metagenome (GOLD analysis project Ga0209259, IMG submission 187417) | Marine gutless worms symbiont microbial communities from Max Planck institute for Marine Microbiology, Germany - Inanidrilus... ...
TTCATGCTCCTGCCACATCTTCTTACTCTTTCAACTCACCACTCTCACCATCCATAACTCCCTCTCTCTTTCACTCCCGGCTCAAGACCTACCTTTTTCGCAATTCTTTCCCACCCCCTTCCCTCAAATAGACATCATCGGAGCAATGGTGATTGTCTGGAGGGTAAGAGGGAAAATTATCAGGTCTGTTCTATGCAGTATTGTGTGCAACAATTGTGCACAGTGCAATGCACACACATATGAACAGACCTAACAGTTCTCTGGATTGGGTTTTGTCTCACTGGGCCCACTTCACTGTGCTTAGATTCATTTTTGTGTATGTATCACTGTATATTGGATGTATGTATGTGTAGTATTGTAACATGGTGAGATGGACCTGGTGGGATTGAAGCCTATCCTTAGGACTGCTACTTCCTTCAATGCTTTGACACTGTTGGTTGGGTCATTTGACCCGTAAAAACCCGTCCCCAATACGACCTATAATGTGTTTAGCGGTTCGTTAAACCCTACTCAATCAATCAATTAAACCCACCTTCCGGCCTCAGGACTGACTCCACGGCTTTGTGACTGGAGCGTTTCTTCTGATCATCTCGGTTTTTATTTTTAGTTTCTTCATATTCTTTTTTGTTTGGTTCCATGCGGCAGATTTAGCTGGCTATATGTCAGCTTTTGGGCGCAAATATCATCGTATCGTATCCAGAAGTAAATTACAAAATTTGCGGTAAAATGATCATTAAAGATCTCACCACATCTTAAATGCATTGCTACCATACCTTGTGAAATATGCCTTCAAGAAATTGCCATGCTCAAGAACTGTGTGAACAAACTGCCATGGTACCATGCAAGACTCAAACTGCCATGCAAGATTCAGCCACTGAAAATTGTAGTTGAAAAAATACTCGTCTGATGATGTGATTGTGAGCATTATTTAATTCCGTGATGAGACGATACTTGCCGAGCAACCACAGAATAACTGACTGTGCAGCTGCCGCAATAGAAAAAAGGCTTATGCAGCTAAATCTTTTCGCACATCATCAGCATTCAGTCAGTTGCTGCTGGTGTTAGTTGGAAAGTCAAAATTGGTCTACACCTGTTTCATGTCTAAGCCAAGTCAAAATTGATGTACAGTTAACAACAGAGCTGTTTCTTGCCATACAGTACTGAAGAATGTGGCAATTTGTCTTTCAGTAGGACAGTGCCCAGGTGCACAGTGCGTGAAACAATCAGCTTTCTTGCCTGTAACTTTGCCAAATGTTGACTGATCTTAAAATTCTTTCATAAGCAGACTCAACAGTGAATTTGCAGTAAATTTTCATTGAAAATGCCACAATAGGGCCTACCACAAATGCCTAGCTACAGTGCCTTGTGATTTATCGGAAATCACGATATGTGTTTCAAATTGTCGCTTGTTTTCTTACATTAATATTTCACAAGGTAGTAGTGTAGCAACATGTTTACGGTTTGGTGGGATCTTTAGATATCTGAAGATTTGACAAAGTTATTGCCATGAGTTTGGTGACTTACTTTTTTGGAACATAAAGTGTATATTGTTTGAGAAGGCAGCACTGTAACAGAAACATCATTTGTCTTATCAGATACTCTGACACTGATTTCACCATCAACCATTTGACAGCTCTACAGTGGCTGAATGAGCTGATCTATTCTAGGTGCCTTCTATGTATTGTGAATGCAAGAGATTCTCAAGTCAATTAAGAGGTGATAAACGCTGCTGGTTTACTAGGCTGTGTGATGGAGATAATGGGTTCACATGCTTACAGTATATACTACATGTTGAGTCTGTAGAAAACTTTATGAATGATATTGTCTGAGTCAGATATAAAAATGTACATGTGTTTGAAAGTATATTAGATTTATCATCTACTATATCGTGATTACTGTATGTTTGTTGTTAGGTTATTGTTGAGAAGTTTCCATACAAGAATAACTTTGCAGTTGATCAGACGCAGTTTACCGTGGATGCAGACAGTGAAGTGCTACTGACTCTGACTTGGGCACCTGTTGAAGTCGGCAGTGTTAGGGAAACGGTGCACATGCGAGTGGACCAAGCATGCCGTCTACAATTCGTTATCATTGCTGTTGCAAAACGTGATGCCAAACGTACAAGAAAGGTGTGATGTAATTGATTTAATTAACATTTTTTAAAATTTTAAAAGTATTTTTCTATGTTGTTTGATGTCATGAATAGTGTTTTGTGTGCTTTAGTTCATGATGATGACTTGGCTGAAAAGCCAGGGAAAGTTAGGGAATTATAGAAACTTAAGGAAATTATCAGGAATTTGATGGATAGTCAAGGAATAGTTAGGAAAGGGAAATGTATATGTCGTAGAAAATTGCATTATAAATTTGAACTTCACTGCTTGTGTTTCTTAGTCTTTGTAGTGATTGAATGTGACAGTCATAGCATTCTGTTTTCAAATGGTAAAGTGTGGATTTGGACTGCAAAAAGTGGCACTTATATTATCTTAAAACTGTAAATGTCATTTGCTGACTTCCACTGTTAGCAAATAGATCACGTCTGCTGCTCCTGCAGGCGACTAGAAAACTCAGGGAAATGTCAGGGAAATTGTGCTATGTGAGAAATGGTCACCCAGTTAGCTTTGATGTTTAGTTCAGCAGTTTTAGTCGACGATTAAGTCCAAAAGAGGAAGATGTTGAAGGTGAATGGATGATGCCAAATGATTGTCGCTGTGTGGGAAAACAGCTGGAAGATCAAGGAAAATAAGTCCCAATAACTGTCAGCACCTCCAGCCATCATTGTGTTAGTTTTCTTAATGTTGGCTATCAGTGTGAAATTCCGGGCTTCATACTTTATGAAGTATGCATGATTATTGCTGCCCTTGTGTAGTAATGGGCAGGCCATAATGTTTTACCGCTGTGGTTTCTTCCGTCTTTCTTTCTTTTTTTTCGTCAACTATTATGAGTGGTTACAGATTGGATGTGTACCATGCTTCCACACATGATATGGCCTTAGTGCAAATTTGGAATACAGGTCTGAGATGTGCTGCATTCAGCTCGCTGAAAATTCAGGAGGCAAAAATTCGCCAACCATCTGCGCACCATCGCACAACTTTGTCGGGTTATATCTGTGCAACTAAGGCATGTGCGGACAATCGGAAAAAACTTGTTACACAACAATATTTCCTCCACGTCTTTACAATATGGTGAACTTCGGCCCACTAACGGCTGAGATCAGTTGGCGAGTTTGGGCACCACAGCAAATTTCAACAGGTTTCACGCCCTGGCTTCGTTACTGCAGCGATGTTACTCAACGGAGGTCAACCAAACTTTGCACGATGTTTGGCTGTCTCCTGGGAATGTACACTATATATATTTCTTTCGGGTGCTCTTGCCCTTAACAGAATTTTTCCAGGTGCAAAATCTACTTTGTATCCAAGTTTTGCATTCTCCTATATTGGCAGCATTACTGCACGGCACTCAAGCAGTGGGTGTCTGCCAAACTTTGTGGTGTGGTACAAGGAATGGAATTACAGAGTTTTCGCTCCTCATCATTTTTGCTGCCGGGAGCAAAAGCCCCGAAATGGAATTTCGCCAGCTGGAAAATTCACTGCAAATGGAAAAACTAAAACAAATGCATTTGACTATGTCTCTTTCTAACCATAACTGTCGGGCTTCGTATATGTCGGCCTTGTAGTTGCTGAGAATGGCGCACCATTTTTTCCATTCATATATTAGGCAGGGTGGCCATCACATGATACTTCGTGCCACATGTTCTAGTTGTTTTATGTTTTGTTATTAGCGTCCTTTTCGCAACTTGACATCAAAGTTAATGGCACCGCATTTAAACTGTCTTCAAATGCTGTTGTGTAGTTTCAGAAATTAGTGTCCTTGGATAGCAGAGAACGAAGTGACCCATTGGTTGCTGCCCGTCCACAGTCTCGTGCAACAAGTCTTCAAAGTTGTTATTCAGAGGGCAGTCACTGCAGCAGTGAACTGCTAGATGAACTGAAGGAGAATATCTCACCATTAAGACCAAGTCCAGCTAAAAATGTTCAGAAGCAGAATGCACTGAAGAAGAATGAGAGGGACGTTGAGAAGGTCAATGGCCACCTGTTGATAGTAGAAGATGTGGGTACACCATTACGTCGTACGACATTTATCAAAGATGATGACCACTGTAGTCCAAAATATGTGACACGGACGCCCGAGAGAAGGATTGTCAATGTTGATGGTTTCCAGAGCAACTTGTCCTCTCCCCAGGCAGTTCCTGACTGCTATGCAACACCATTGAGGAGGACAACCTTTGTAAAGAATTCACCGAAATTACAAACAGCATGTGCAGGAGCTGGGCATGTCGAGAGCAGTTCGTTGTATGGAAAACTGCCGAGATACTCGGAACGGACTGTCCTTGGAACTGCAGTAGGAGAAATCAAATCGCGTGTTCCTTCAGGCTCAGTACCCGGTGAGCTGTCCGAGGGAATGCGTGAAATTTTCAGGCAGGGTCAGAAACCTGATGATCTTTTACGTGACGTCAGTAAGTCTCCGTTGATATTGGAAGATCGACTGCTGCATCTGCAAGATATGAATCAGTCAGAGAGGCCACTTCCTGAGAGACCAAGACGCAGCGTGGCATCGAGCCGATGTAGTCCAAGTGAAAGTGAATACCATACGGCTGTTACTACACCATACGATCAGTCATTTTGCGTGGATGAAGACACTGAAGAATTTGTAGACTCCCATATTTGTTCGGAAACCATTACTGGCGATGTATCTTTATGCCAGCAGCAGCTTGCATTAAAGTCCAGTAGTGATGTTACTTTTACCAGTAATGATTACATGGTGATGGAAACTATGATTGTGGAAGATCCGAGAAAGCTTCCAAAGAATACTGATTATGTCGATCATCTGCAAGCTGATATTCAGACATGCGTAACAGATGAGTATGAAGTTCATACTGAGGTCGTCTCAGAAGTTTTGAAGTCTGAGATATTTGTGACTGAAATGATCACTTCATTTCCTGTAGAGGAGGATAAATCTAATTGCTTGTCTGCAGATGTGAATACAGTCGTTTATGAACACAAGATGGCAGATTTTGAGCATGGTGAAAACGAGCATCAGTTCTTCCATTCAGCCAGGAGCACTGTCCAAAGTGATGACTTCCGGTATAATACCAACGTACTGTCCAGTGACTGTATAGCTACTGCCTGTGATGGTGACTATTCAGCCGCCGGATATGATGCCTACAAGAGACTGTCTTCAACACCAGTGTTGGACTGTAAGAAAGTTTTCGGGACTGAAACAGCCAGCAACCAGACTGGTGTACTTGTTGATAGCCAACTGCCTCATGCAGTCAGCACTGCTGTTGAAGTTGCATTCCATGAGAAACACATGACACATCTTGCTAACAGTGAACAAGAGCCTGGAATGTTTCGCATTCCATTCGAAAATGACACGTCAAGCAGCTTTAACAGTCGAACATTTAATAATGTCTGTGCTACACCGTCACACACAGCGGACGTGTCCGGGGACATTGAGAACAACAACCGGACATACACGAAGTCTGCCGGTCACAACTCCGTCATTAGTTTGTCTGGTTCACGATCAGCAAGTAGACCACTGTTTAGTGACAGAACGGTCGGCATTAAGTCCACCGACGATGAGTATGATGGTGTTCTACCGCTTGATATGACTGAGTCTGGTTTTCATGATACTGCTGTTGAGCAGCCTGGAACATACGGGGCATACGATTTGCCAAAAGCAGAACTGCCACAATGCAGCCTGTCTCGGCATCCATTTAGAGTCTGGTCAGATGGTGAGATGTCTATGATGGACAGAGGGGTGTTTTCTCATGTCGGTGGTCAGACGAGGCACATGATCTCGCCGGGGCAGAAGAGACAGTCACTTATTGCACGGCTGCGTAATGATAGACAGCATCATTCCAATGAGTCCAGTGATGTGGCTGTTCGCATTGGACATGGAAAGAGGGAACATCTCGATGCAGATAGCAGTCCTGTGAGAAAGCGACCTCTCATTGCCACCTCAAAACCAAGTGAGTGTTACTTCTCAGCATTGTACTCACACTGAAGTTGATATTTCATATGGAAACTATGAGTGCAGTGCTGGTGGTTATGCAGTACTTTCTAGTGAGTATGCTTAGTTTTTAAGAGTATCGGATGCAACAAGTTGAAGCCAATTCAGCTGTTGTTTTTAATTTTGGGTATGAGAAATGTTGCAGAGGTTGTTTATTGTACTCAATGCATTCTGTGAAGCAGATGCATTTTTCCTGAGATGATACTCTAAATAAATGTGATTGCACTTTACCACACAGCATGGGGCAAACTGTTTGGTAGAAGAAATTACCGTAGTTGATCAGTTGATCATCAGATGCATTTTGAACGTGATGTTTGTTTTGTTAGTTTAGTTTCTTTTATGACAGTAATGTTCGTGTTTACTGTTGCCACAAAATTTTGCACCGATTGATGGAATACTGGAGTATGTAATATGCTGTATGATTTTCAGCGAAGGAACCGACAGAGAAGTCCAGTGGGAATGTCCGGTCTAAGCTAACTAGATCACGTCACATGGCAGTTGCTCAGTCAAAGCTGACCCTCATCAAACTTCCTGAACAGAAACCAGGTGATGCATTATTTAGTCTCTAGCCTCTGTTCCCTTTTACTTTGTTTATGCATTGCTGCTACAACGTGCCTTATTGTATGTCATAAAAATAATCGTTATTCATCTGTTTGCAGGTAAATAACCGTGTTATTTCGGTTCGACATTTGTTCCTTAGTCCTGTTTTTATTACATTCTCAGTTAGTCATTTAGTTCATACTGAATCTTATAACTCATTTGTAATGGAATCATCATCATCATTTATTTGCTCAAATGGACAATTGTGAGAAAAACAGTAATAGTGGTCGTGAGCTCATACTTGATATTCCAGTCATTTTTGTGACTATTTAGTCACTGGTGCACTGTTTAGTTTACTCTGAAGTATCTGTTATTCATATTTCACTATACAGCAGTCTTGTGTGTAATGAGTTTGGCGTATAAAAAGTTCTGCAGCAATCCAAAAAGGCTTTGTTTGAATTCTTCACCTAATGTTGAAGATAAGTCATTTAAACAAAGACCAGTAATAATGTTGGTAGAAAGATGGCATTGATGTCTACACGCTGTGCGTGCGTAATGGTAATGTTAAGAGCCGTTCACAGTTAGTGTGGAGTGGACTGGTGCAGACAATCGCAGATATGTGTGTAGTCTGAAGATCATCATTGTTTTCAGTTACTTCGATTACAATGGACACGCACGTGTCTGCATGGATATGCTCGTATCCACACATACTCGTAATGCGAATGCCTGCATAGATGAGACCTTACTTTATGATTGTCAACAGCATTATGTGACTTGTACTGTTCTGTATGTGGCAGTCAAACAGCCGCTGCTGTATGCGGCCAAGAATATGTACTACGATGAGCGCTGGATGGAGAAGCAGGAACGAAGTTTCGTCAAGTGGCTGAACTTCGTTCTCACTCCACCTGAGATGTATTTTGATGCCAGAAGACAAAAAGGTCTGCTCTGTTTTCAGCAGTTGTCCTATTCTTTAAGTTTTAGCCGAAGGCCCGGTGAAATGAATTACCGAGTTGTAAGTCTGTTACATTTTGCTCAGTGAAAGATAGCTGTTGCATCAAATTTGAAAGATAGCAGTTTGGTTAATCTATGTTAATCTACATTATATGTTACACTGCTTGCAATACGACTGTGTTTGTAATTTGATGTAGTGTTGTGTGTTTATCTTGAAAAGCAATAATTACAGTAATGACTGAAGGCTAATTTTTAAGCTTATACATGGAGAAATGGGTGTGTGGCTCACACTCAAGTTTACACTGTACATAGTGGGCATAAAGGTAGCGACACCCTTCCATCTGGAGTCTGATGGTCAATAAAGAAAGGACAAGGTAAAGCCAGTGGTTGGGGTCAGTGCTTTATACACATATTTTCTTTAGTGCTTTAATACTGTTTTTGATGCTAGGCTGGAAAACTGGCCCATAAAAACAGACTGTTCTTTTATCCCCAAAGGTTCTGTTCCGGAATAAGAAAGAAAAGCAACGGCAACTGACTAACTCGCAGTCACCTGGTAATGATCATTAAAATGAAGGTAGTATAGAGTAGGTAATGATTGTATTACCTTTAGCAAATTAGATTTTAAGTCCTTGACGATAGCCATGGTTTACTGACATAAATTTTGTTGAAAGTGCCATTAAAGTTCTATCAGCTGACTGTCCTACTGATTAAGGTAATAGACTTTTGGGGAACCAAGTTTTGAATCCCATTGGTAGTAGATGAATGATACTCGGCCAGTGTCCAATGTTCAAGAAAAAGATGCAACTTGCAGAGTGGTTTGTCAGAATATGGGGAGTTCATTATTTTAAAAGATATATTTTCTGACTAGAAGAGATGGCTGAACAAATTACAGGGCATTGTGGGTTGTTGCGCGTTGTTAGTGGATGTTGGAAAGCTGACCGTCAGTTTGGACAAGGACGTTGTTTTGGCGCCGACAAAGGAAGTGATGTCACTGCGTGCGTACACCGTGATGTCACAGATGAACCGTCTACGTCGCGCGTCCTGTCAGCTGTATCAGCAGATGTCGATGACCCAAGTGATTGAGAAGCTGGAGTGTCAGATCGAGATTGGCCGTCTTGCTGTGCGCACTGACCGCATGCTGCATGCTGACCTCGGTGCGACACAGCTGCACTTGCCAAGCCCTCTCATTCTTCTAATTTAACTTATCGTAATGTTAATACCCACAAGCTGTTCCTCGTTGATTGTGCATGTAACCAATAGGGTACTGGCGTCGGAAAATCATCGTCAAGGGCATAATGCCCTTCCATCAGGAGTCCAGTTGTGGATGAAGAAAGGATGAGGCTAAGCCACTGGTGAAGGTCATTGATCCATACACAATTTGATGTGTGTTTCATTCAGTGCCTTGACACTGATGGTTGGGTGGCAGGAAGGACATCCAACCCATAAAACCCCATTCCACTAATTCCTAGACGTTCTCCAGAACAGATGGAGGAGCAGGACTCGGTGAGAAATGGATGACCCAGGTTTACGTGGAAAAATGGCTATTAAATGGAAGTAGTAGTAGTGTGCATGGAACCGATACTGCCTTCAGTGCTTTGATACGGTCGGTGACAGGAAAGGCGTGCCTGTTAAAAACCTGTTCCACAAATCCCAAAGGTTTGCCTTTGGCAGCCTCGCAGTAACACAGAATGACTCTGAAAAACTAGATGGATTAATAAAACTGACAGTAATAATCCAGATTATGGATACTTTGTGAACTGTGGCATTTCAGTGAAGACTTAACGTGTTATAAATACAGTTTAGTCTTGTTATATTGAAAGTGCTGTCACACTTTACCAAAAAAACCAGTCTTTAAGAGTTAGTGGAGTTCAATTTGTATCTTGTTGAAAACAAAATCAAATTTTGCAAAACAGAATAGTATTTAGGCCACGTCACAGCTCCAGCTAGATGCAGCTTTTTGCTACACATGGAGTAGCGTGGTCTGTCGGTCACAAACGTGAGCCCTGCAAAAGCGGCTGTACTGAAGGTGATGCTGTTTAGGTTGTTGACTCTGGGTTGGCCCAAGGAACCATGAATAAGATGGGGGTTCAGATGCCGCCACGCAAAGGGCAATTTTGAGGGGGATGACAACGGGATTTTCCCATACACAGCGAGCACTATTCCCAGTGGCCAGCATTCTGATTGGCCAGCTGCAGAAGCAGTCAAGTGTCACATTAAATTTTCCCAATGAGAAATCCCCCCTGCAATGTAGCCTGTTGTCAAAATTCTTTGACCGCTTGTTCTGCTTACATCTGTTCCAGATGACTGTTTGATCGATTGTGACTGAAGCTGAAACTAGCAATGTTTTGTGCAGGTATAAAACAGAGAATAGTGGACTTACTGCTGTCATACAATCCGCTGTGGCTGCGTATCGGTCTGGAGACGATCTATGGTGAGGTGCTGAATATTCATGGCAACACAGACATCATCGGACTGTCCAGATTTATTCTTAGTCGGCTTTTGGCCTGTCCTGACATTGCTGCAGAGTTTGCTCATCCGAACGTTCGTCATCTGTATAAACCAGGTGAGTAGCTTCATTTTTGTAGCATGTTATTATAGCCATTGCTGTTGTCATCATCAGGTCATTGTCATATTTCAAACTATCGACATATTTGTGTAACACTGTCATTATAACTTTATAGGTACTTGCAGGCTGTGTCTGTAAGACAGATTTTTAGATGAAACAAATTTTAGACCAAACAGATATTGTGAGCCAAAGCAAGAGACTTGTGTGAATATGTGCATAGCGCCTACCACCACAGCAGTGCTAATTACTGACTGGTATTATTTGCCTTGATGAGAGTGTCGGTTTGATGCCGCTGTCTTGGTGGCGTTATCTTGTACGTTGTTATGGCCGCCCTGCGTTGCAGATGCAGACATTATATTTTTGCGCTGTGGTTTCTATCTTCTATCTTTTTTATTCCTTGCCTAATCTCAGCGGTCACAGATTGGATGTCTACCATACTTCGACACATGATGTGGCCTTTGTG
>Ga0209259_1000710_pt1 | contig 10580 bp, 10 predicted proteins | sample WorMetGr2BELIZE1_FD_187417 | JGI IMG/M metagenome (GOLD analysis project Ga0209259, IMG submission 187417) | Marine gutless worms symbiont microbial communities from Max Planck institute for Marine Microbiology, Germany - Inanidrilus... ...
GCTCGACGGTGTCCTCTATAAACTGTGACCGTTCGTCTCTGATATAGCCATATTTGTGCTGAAAAGGGACGTTAAACTCCAGCTAACTAACTAACATGACTGTAGTGTAATTTGCAGAATATCACAGCTTCTGGGGGACTTGTCCCACAGACCTCCTACTGGGGGCTTTGTCCCTGGATCCCAATAGGGGTCCATCCCCCAGACTCCCTGACAAAACCCGCCCCTTCTCAAATCCCGGATCTGCCCCTGAGGATGATATAAACAGGTCTGATAATGCTAAGAATGATGACGGTAAACGCGCGTTTGATTCTAACTGATACATGTGGCATCAGGAAGGAACCAGCCCTCAAACAGAAGATGGTATATCTTATTATAATTTGTGAAGTTAAATTATTACACTACGTTATCGAAATTTAATGCCCTTTGAAAGAATGTTTCACACGTTAGGTAGGTCAGAGGAGAAAGGTAAATGACTTTTCAGTGTTTGTAACAAAGGAGTTAGTGATAAGTCGATATATCTGCAGTTGCCGGGAACGGGTTCACAAGCAATAGAGTGACATGAAATGCAGTTTGCACAAGGCAAGCCCAACGCCTGCCTGCAAATACTGTACAGCAAGTATGTAGACCACAGATAAGGTTAACAATGCTGAACTGGATATTGAATATTGTCAGAAAGGAAAGATAAGTTCTGCTAATTGGGTGACATGTCAACAGCAAGTGGAGGAGGATGTGACTTGGCAGTGACAGCAAGAATTAGAAGTAAGTAAGTAAACAGGACATTTGTATAGCACTTTATAATGTGTCTGATGCTCATCTCTAAAACACTCCAGTTGGCACAAGGGATCACACAGTTTTGCCTGTCGCCCACACGTTTATCCACATATGGAATGAGCCATCCTGCCTTTATTCCCAGCCGCAGAGCATCACTACACTTTGGCCAGTACTCATTTCCTGTACTGTGTAGAGTAGGAGACTGAGATGACCTACGTGGCTTGGCGAAATACCAACGTGGTTTCGCCGTCTGAAGACGGTCACCCATCTCGGTACTAGACACAGTGGCCGAGAATGCAACTCATGACCATCAAATCGCAAGTCCAATGCCCTAACCACTAGATGACCATGCCAATAGAAGTGCATGTAAAAAGTTTTGTTAAGTATTTGCCCAGCTGAATCAGTAAAAGATTGTGTCATTAAAACCGAAAGGCAAGCATATGATTTGTGATGAGCTGTCTGGCACACGTCAGCATGACGGGGCTGACGAAGTTGCCAACACCGGTAAAAATTATGCTATTATTAACTACTGAAGCAAGGTTTGAACAAACGAGACACAACATCAGCCTTGACGTACGTAATGCGGTAGGCGTGTCTGAAATCAGAAGAAGTGATGCTACTGACTGCCGGAATAAACGCCGTGGCAACGCTCACTTTAATCCCATCGGTCACCGCCTCTGTACCCGGCTCATGGTAAAACCTGCACTCACCAAAAGCTTGGTAAGTACCAGTAAGTAAACAATTTCAAACATTCACATTAACAAATGGAGAAAACATTGTCCACTTTCAACAGCTTGCACTCATCTAAGTTATCGTAAAAGCTTTGGAGTTTTGACGCCTGGCCTATCTGAGGCTAACGTAACAAAAATAGGCTGAAATTGCTGACATAAGTGACAGTCAGGTTGCCGGACTGAGTTAATGTTTTACATCCCACTCGACACAAAATAGGTCATTTTGGAGATGCCCTTCCCAGCCAATCTCTTCACTAGTACTACTACTACTACTAGTCATACTACTACTACATTTACATCCGTTTAATGGCTTTTTTCCAGGACAACCTGGGTAAGCCAGCACCACAAAGGTAAACCATTCTGGATTTTACTGGAGCAAGAGATGATGGGGTGGCAGTGGCATCAGCTGGACCATATGCAAATCATTTGCACCTCACTCCAGACAGATAATCATGCCAATGCCTCACCACTCAGTTTTTACAGGCCGGATGCCCTTCCTACCACCCAACCACATCACTGAAGACATCTTTTTACTAGTACTGAGAAAACAAAAATCAAAAACCAGGAGAAATAACCACAAAAAATGCACAATAAACCTAGGCTAACAGAACACAAATAGTCCTGTATCAGAAACACAAATATACTACAACACAAAATAAACACTAGAATGTGGGCAAATGCCCAACGTGATGGCTGCACTGACGAACATAGGTGGCGCCCTCTGTTCAATGCCACAAAGTTTGGCTGATGCCCACTACTTGACTGCCATGCAGTAACATCGCCAACATGCAAAACCCGTTGAAATTAGCTAGGGTGCCCCATCTGGTAAAATGATCTCAGCTAGTGGGCCAAAGTTCACCATATTGTGGGGACATCTGGAGGACATATTTCTACTTAACAAGTTATTTTCCGATTGTCAATACATGCCTTAGTTGCAAAGATATAGCCTGACAAAGTTGTGCAATGGTGCCCAGATGGCGATTTTTAGCGACTTTTTTGCGTCCTTTGTTTTCAGCGAGCTGCGTGCAGCAGGTTTCAGACCTGCATTCTAAATTCGCACTAAGGCCACACCATGTGTGGAAGTATGGTAGACATCCAATCTCCGACCGCTGAGATTAGGCGAAGAAAAAAAGATAGAAAGAACAAACGACAGGATGAAAATATAATGTTCGCGTCTGCTATACAGAGCGGCCATAAAAAGAAACTAAAGTCAGGTTTAGTTGCCTCTTACAACATCCGGCCTATAAACGGACTTCATAAATCTGTGACTTACTTACTTACTCACCCACTGACTTATAGCCCTGGGACCCACACGGGGCACACCATTGTGAGAGTTCACGCAGTTCATTTAATGAATGCAGAGGACTCAGCACTAGATAGCTGCCAACCCACAGACCAAATCAACTTGGACTGTAAGTTCATCAGTAGGCTGCTACCATCCACATCCACCATCACCATTTATTATTACTCAGCCCGAAAGCTGATACTCATTTTACCGCCCCACGGAGGGTAGAAGGCTGAGTCGACCTAGGCACTGCAGTAAGGGTGTGCAGCCCATGTCCAAGGCTGTACGTGCAGTGGTTGTCATGATAAGCACAAGTGCCCGTGGTGAGATTCAAACCTTGGTTTTGTCACACCGCAGTAGGCATGTCATCACTAAACCATTGCGACCTGCAGAGGAACATGGGTGTGAACAACTTGCCTAAGGTTGTTACTCGACAGCGCTGTGGCCGGGAATTGAACTCGCAGCCATCGAGTCGCAAGTCCAACGCCCTAACCAAAACTACCAAGCTGCAGTCATCACGTTATTATTATCATTAACACAGGGTCACTATATATTTGAACAACAGTGAAATACAAGATATTCAGCGTGGCAGACTGCAGTGCACAAATAAGAGAAAACTTAGCATTTGATTGACAGAAAATACAGACCGATAAATGTGCCCATCGACGACTGGATAAGTGTTGTCAGCAAGCTGCTGAGCGTACGTTGTAAGCCACGACAGAAAACTGCCGCCTATACACGGTTAAGGAAGCAATTATGATACAGCAAAACCAGTCATCCCAAGCCACAGAGTACAAAGTATGGCACTGATCTCTGTTTCTACGAAACAAGTGGTCAAAGTAATTTCACATAAGGCCACGCTTCCATAAAGTAAACTATAGATTTGGTTGGGCAGGATTTCCACAGGCTGGATGTCACCCAACCAGGTACATAAGTGCAGCAGTATCCTGTTATGTTCTCTACGCGAACTTCGGTTTTCTTCTTCTCCATATATTCATCCAATTTTGCACACCGTCTTTCTTGAAACGTTACGAATTAGCTGTGTGTGTTAGATACTTCACTATAAAATTAGACAGATCTCCCTAAATGATGAGCAACAAACCCATGTGCCAGCTGATTTAATGTAGCCTATTCGGTGAGCCCGCGGTCACACCGCCCAACACTGTTATAAAGTGCAGCCTTTACTCGTTCCAGAAGAGAACCTCTGCCAACAAGTGGCATTTTTTACCTTCCTCTTACTACACAACCAAAAGTGTCAAAGTACTTAATGAATCAACATAAAAAATAAGTCGTTATTCAGATTCTGCTGACCACTGTGTGCGTTTATAAATTATGTTTACTTACTTAATTACTTACTATTATTCCCAGTGCATCACGTAGGCTGGTAGTGAAGAAACTAAACACAACACAGCAAAATGGTACATGCACAGGTGTAAAACTAAAGATACTATAACAAAAAATAAACATTAAAAACTGAATCGAGGTTTGGTCAGCTTGTACAATTGCCGGCTTGGAAACGGAACAGGCCTACGCGACCCGCAGGCCCATGCATGGCAGAACATGAGGGAACTGAAAGTACTGACAGCAACCAGAGAAAATCACCCAATTGCCTCATCTTTCCTTGATCCATTGGCAAACTCCTCGGGAACGGGTGTTGCCCCTCTTGCCAGCTCTCCAACAGCGATACCCGCAAAGTTGCACCAGTACACATATGGTGACAGTGACGTAATTTCTTCATACGACATCTATGTCAGCTGTTTTCTCACCATGATGAGGGGCAAGCTCTGAGAAATGTTTGTTACTGTGACATCACTTTCTTAAGATAGTTATAGTACAGATGTAATCTTAAACCAAATGATTTAATTTATTCGAATAACGCGACAAATCTTCACCACTTAACGTCGCACAGTATGCCGTGTTGCCCCACAACACAGGTTGTAATGTGACCACAGATTACCGTGACACCACTTCACCCTATGTATACGAAAACTAAATGAAAAGAACACACAAACAAACAAAACTAGACCTGTAATAAATTCTCCATCTTCATATCTTTCCTTTGGTAAACTGCGGTGATATATCTGGCCCGGAATGAATCCGTCTTGGTCTGTCAGTGCCATCACCTCCTCATAAGCAATGAGGGTATTCGACGTGGCCCAGGTGCACAACACAATGCCAAGTTTGTTGTTAACCTTTGTCAAAAGCACATCAATCTTTGACGTTAAATTCTACCAATAAATGCTGTTACATGGCGACACCTAGTGAATGCCATTATGTTTTTAATGTCACAAATTTCAAAGTTTAGTAGGTAGTCATACGAGAAAACTGGTAATGCAGGCTTGTTTATGTGAGATTCAAATATGACGTTCCGAGGTTGAAATGTCAACACTGGGAATTCATCCTTGTATTGATATTTCTACCTCCGGAAATCATATTCGAATGTTGCACTTACAAGCCTGCATCACCAGTATAAAGACACATGAAAACAAAGCAAACTAGAAATGTAGGCCAATGCCCAACGTGATGGCGCCCTGTCAAATACAGGTGGCGCCCCCTGTTGAACGCCACCAAGTTTGGCTGACGCCCACTACCAGAGTGCCGTGCAGTAACGCTGCCAAGACGCAAAACCCGTTGAAATTTGCAGGGGTGCCCCAAACTCGCCAACAGATCTCAGCCGTTAGTACGTCGAAGTTCACCATATTATCAGGACATGTGGAGGAGGTATTGCTGTTTAGCACGTTTTTTCCGATTGTCGATACATGCCTTAGTTCTGAAGACATAGCCCGAGAAAGTTGTGTGATGGTGCCAAAATGGCGATTTTTTGCGTCCTGTATTTTCAGCGAGCTGCGTGCCGCACATTTCAGACCTGCATTCTAAATTCGCACTAGGGCCACGCCACACCATGTGTGGAAGTATGGTAGACATCCAATCAGCGGCCGCTGAGATTAGGTGAGGAAAAAAGATAGAAAGAAATAAAGAAAGATAGAAAGCACAGGGCAAAAAACATAATGTCGGCATCTGCTACGCAGGGCGGCAATAACTAGCCCTGGTTAAACCTATATCAACAGTCACCTGAACTGCTGATATTTGTGTGCATATGACTATGCACAAGTGTCATACACAATACAGCACACACTAGTTCTGATAAACTTCCTCTTATCATCCAGATAGAATAGTCATCAGAGTTCAGACGTTGCCTATGGAAGGGGAGAGGGACAGTTGCCTATGGAAGGGGAGAGGGACAGACTGTCAGACTAAGCATGAGTGAACAGATGGGCCTTTAGATCTTGTTCAAATGCAGGAATGCTATCACATAGTTGAATGTCAGCAGGCAGAGAGCTCCAGAGCGAGAAAGCCAGGGCAGAAGGTATTCCACGCAAAACTACCATCAGTGCAGCGCCGTATGACTGTAATGTCCAAGGTGGACGGAGTTAACAGAAACCTTCTGTGCTTACAAAATGTTCAGCAACGACTGCCAAAAGAACAGATCTTTGTATGAGACAGATTGAAGTTATCAAACTTACGGTGTACACAGCCAACGGCGAGTGAAGCCATGCAGTAAGTCTCAACTGAGTGAACTCAACTGTTCCCAGCAGTCTACAATATAAATGCACGACAGGGTAACTGGACAACTCGCAGATACGCCAACTCGCGGATTGCCAACTCGCAGACTGGACGACTCGCGGACTGGACATCTCGTGGACTGGACAAGTCGCGGAATAGACAACTCGTGGACTGGTCAACTCGCGGATGCCACTAGCAGTTATTTGTACTTTTAAGTACATGATTACGTGGACATAAAACACGTCATTGTGTCATATTGAAGTGTTTCATAATAAAATGCAGTTGGATATGATTGGTTGTTAAGCCATTTATTAATGCTTTTGTGTGCGCCTCCGTATCACGGGACTTTAAGGCGCTATATAAATGCTGTATTATTAATATTATTATATCAGGCTAGTGATTCGGTACGTTATTTTATGTCCACATAGTTGGTGTCTGCGAGTTGTCTAGTCCGCGAGTTGGCAATCCGTGAGTTGGCATATCCGTGAGTTGTCCAGTAACCGATGCAGCCATACTGCACGGCGAAGGTGCAACACATTTTACGTCAATCAGGACTAAGCAGAAATTTAGGCTGTACTTAAATTTTAAATATCGATGGTGCAACTTGCCTGAAAAATTTTGTGAGGCAGCGGCTAGGCTGTCCAAGCATCGAACCTGCTATGTGTACTGCGTACGTGACACATCGCTACATCAAAAAAGAAACAAAGTTGCTGTAATTTCACTGCAGTGACAAACTATAAGCCATATTACTTTCAGTTTTGTTTAACTGGCATTCTTTTCCATATTTTCTCCAGAATGGGCACTTCTAGTAGACCCATAAAAGGGAACCTTAAGGGGTAAATACTGGATCAGGTCCAACCAAGCACTGAATGGGTGGAAGCTAACTATACACTACAAAAGGTGAACAAATTAATAAAATGAAAAGCAGCAGCACTTAATCAACACTTAAGCAACACTTAATCGTTGTCTCTTGAAAGCAGCACACTATAATTTGTTACAGTCAGTATCATACCCAGCATGAACGCCAGCGCACGGACCTTCCTGGCCACCGATGAGCCGATACGAACATCGATAGTCGTTCGGCAGTGGTGCACGTAGATGCTGCTCCACGGCATCTAACTGTGACTCAGAGATTCCTTCTACAAATGCACACAAACCTCAGGCTCCAGAGTCAAACGGTGTCCAGACAAGGACAGAATGTTCAGATATCGGTGGCGCACTCTGCTCAACGCTGCAGTTTGGCTGACGCCCACTACTTGACTGCCGTGCAGTAATGCTCTCAAGACGCAAAACCCGTTTAAATTTGCAGGGGTGCCCCAAACTCGCCAACAGATCTCAACTGCTAGTAGGCCGAAGTTCACCGTATTGTAGGGACATCTGGGGATATATTGCTGTTTAACAAATTTTTTTCCGATTGTCGCTACATGCCTTAGTTGCGAAGATATAGCCCGACAAAGTTGTGCAATGGTGCCCAGATGGTGAATTTTTGACGATTTTTTTGCGTCCTGTATTTTCAGCGAGCCACATGCAGCACGTTTCAGACCTGCATCCTAAATTTGCACTAAGACCACACCATGCGACGGCTGAGATTAGGCAGGGAAAAAAATCTTAACTAGAATGTTGGCAATTAACGTGTCAATTCCCAACCTGACAGTCGCCCACTTGGAGCAGTTCCGAACGCCGCAAGCACGAATCCAGACAAAGCGACCAACAGACATAGGGGTTGACTGAAAACAAACCGTCCTTTGTACGAAACCTCATGTTGTTATCTCCCGTCAGAGTCCATTTGCAGCTAATATAGTGTCAAAATTGGTTGCTATGACGACGTCCCTTAGACCCTCGATCTCGGCTATGTCTTCATTGGATAGCTTGTCCCCGAAAACACACCCCTAGAATCAAACAGCATGTTGCTAGCGATCATACAACTGAAGTTATAGCCCATCGAAAGCCAAAAAGTGGTTGCCAAGGCAACGTTCCTTAGTTGCAGGGTATCAACTATAGCTGCAATCTGTCAGCCGACCACTAAAACCCCCCTCATAACCAATCGCCTAGTCCTATCATTTACACAAAGCCAGTTATAGCAATTTTAGTGCCAAAATTGGTTGCCATGGCAACATCCCTTAGACCCTCAATCTCGAGTATGTCTTCATTGGAGAGCATGACTCCGAAAACCTACCCCTAAAAACAAACTGCGAGTTGCTAGCTGCCATACAGCCGAAGTTATATCGATTCAAAGTTTACCTTCCCCCACCCCACACACCAAGGGGACAGCCGATCTCAGAGGTGGGTGGGGGGACCCCCACCGTGTTTGGTATGGATGTGCTCACATAGCCACAGATTGACACTGTTGTTTTAGATTTCCGAACTTTCCTCGCAGTAGCAAATGGCGGGGCTCAAAGTGTCGATTTTGAGCCCGAAAATGGACAAAAAAATGGTTTATTTTGCCCCTCAAATTTGTTAGGGGGCACATATGAAAACCCCCGTAGGAGATAAACTATTTCAGGACATACCGCATTGTGTGGCAAAGTTTCGCAAAAATCGGCCCAGGGACGTCGAAAAATCAGTGGACGGAAAAAAAACTAAACTTGAATGTGGGCCAATGCCCAATGTGATGTCCGCCCTGCCGAATATAGGTGAACAAGTTCTGTTCAATGCCGCAAAGTTTGGCTGACGCCCAATACTAGAGTGCCATGCAGTAATGCTGCAAAGACGCGAAACCCGTTGAAATTTGCAGGGGTGCCCCAAACTACCGGACGGATCTCAGCCACTAGTGGGCCGAAGTTCACCACATTGTGGAAATGTGGAGGAGATATTGCTGCTTAACAAGTTTTTTTCCGATTGTCGATACGAGCCTTAGTTGCGAAGATATAGCCCGACAAAATTGTGCGATGGTGACCAGATGGCGATTTTTTGGCGACTTTTTGCGTCCTGTATTTGCAGAGAGCGCCGTGTAGCACGTTTCAGGCCTGCATCTTAAATTCGCACTTAGCCACACCATGTATGCAAGTATGGTAGACATCCAATCTGCGACGGCTGAGATTAGGCGAGGAAAAAAGAAGACAGAAGAAGCTAAAAGATAGAAACCACAGGGCAAAAATATAATGTGCGCATCTGCAATGCAGGGTGGCCATAAAAAAAATAACACGACCAAAATATAACAGTCTTCCACTATCACTGGAGCAATACGCGAGCGACTGTAATTATTGCAGATGCCGGTGAGCCACTACTTGTATAAAAAAATAACCAAAAAACACAGAATGTACCTAAAATTCGGGTCCAAAAAAGCAGAGACATACCTAAAAGTCCGTTCCAGATTGCAGGACAATTTTTCTTTGTAAAAGCTAAGATCTGATCCCAGGCCTTGCGAATAGGACGATATATGTCAATGTATCGCCCAAAATCCTTGTACATCTCAACAAAACAAGCCTTCCATGACATGTCCTCATCACACCTTAACAAACAGCACAACAGGACTAAATGGCATGCCACTACATGTACCGGTTGCACAATAAACACTAAACAACATATATACAGCACACAAAATAACCAAATGTAATACCCAGTAACTAGAGAAAATGCTGTTTGCTACTGTCAGCCATTTGCTACAAGTGGTCAAAGTCATTTGACATAAGGCTGCATCACAGAGTCCCTATACTTTACAATGGCCCGCTACTTTTCCTCTCAAAATTGCCTTTTCGCACGGGGCACCTGCACCCACATGCAGTACATTGTTTCCTGGACCCACCCCACTCAGCATCAAAAACAACCTCTCAATCGGTTCAGCGGTTTCTGCAGGGCTCATGATCATCGCAGACCAACAGACAACTCTATTCCGTCTGCAACTGTATGCCGCATCTACGTATGTCGTACTGCGATGCTGATGCAGCCTAATAATAATAATAACAATAGTAGTAGCAGCCGAGGCAGTAACAACAACACTAATATCCAACTAGGCATAGTACTCGCTAACATTTTGCGTTTGCGTTATGTTGCCATAGCAATGCAACCCGTGCACCGATTGCAAATCTGCCCAATAGTGCACAACTAGGGGGCAGCCCCCACCACTCCCCCAAGTTACATCTGGGTCTGTGCAATATTGTAGGCATGCAGCCGCAGACAGACAGTGAAGTGAAGTGAGTAGGGTTTAACGTCCCACTAAACACATTATAGGTCATTTCAGGGACGGTTTTTGCGGGTCAAATGACCCAACCAACAGTGTCAAAGCACTG
>Ga0209259_1000713_pt1 | contig 10575 bp, 9 predicted proteins | sample WorMetGr2BELIZE1_FD_187417 | JGI IMG/M metagenome (GOLD analysis project Ga0209259, IMG submission 187417) | Marine gutless worms symbiont microbial communities from Max Planck institute for Marine Microbiology, Germany - Inanidrilus... ...
CGGTGATGTTCATCCAGGACTGGCAGCTGGCGGCGATCGCCTTCTTCGTCTTCCCGCTGGCCGGCTTTCCCATCGTCCGACTCGGCCGCCGCATGCGCAAGGTGACCGCCAACACCCAGCACGAGATGGGCCTGTTCTCGACCCTCCTCGAACAGACCTTCCAAGGCATCCGCGTGGTCAAATCCTACGGCATGGAGGCCTACGAACGCGGCCGGGTCGCCGGTCTTGTCGAGCGCATCTACGGCCTGACGGTCAAGGCGGCGCGAATCCGGGCACTGTCGCGGCCGATCATGGAGACCCTGGGCGGTGTCGCCATCGCCACCGTCATCGTCTACGGCGGCTATCAGGTGATCCTGGAGCGCATGGACCCCGGCTCGTTCTTCTCGTTCATCACGGCGCTGTTGATGGCCTACGAGCCAATGAAGCGGCTCGCCAACCTCAACGCCAGCCTGCAGCAGGGATTGGCCGGCGCCCAGCGGCTGTTCGACGTGCTCGATACCGAGCCCGAGCTCAAGGACCGGCCCGGCGCTGGGCCGCTGCATGTCACCGCCGGCGCCATCCGCTTCGAGGGCGTCGACTTCGCCTACGGCCCCGATGCCCCGGCCCTGGTCGGCGTCGACCTCGACGTACCCGCCGGCGGGACCGTCGCCCTGGTCGGCCCCTCGGGCGCCGGCAAGTCGACGATCCTCAATCTGATCCTCCGATTCTACGATGTCAGCGGCGGCCGCGTGACCATCGACGGTGTCGACGTGCGCGATGTGACGCTGGCCTCGCTGCATGCCAACGCGGCACTGGTCAGCCAGGAGATCATGCTGTTCGACGACACGATCCACGCCAATATCGCCTATGGCCGCGAGGGCGCCAGCGACGGCGCGATCGTCACCGCAGCGCGGAACGCGGCGGCGCACGACTTCATCGAACGGCTGCCCGACGGCTACGACACCGTCGTCGGCGAACGCGGGACCAAGCTCTCGGGCGGCGAGCGCCAGCGCCTCGCCATCGCCCGGGCGATGCTGAAGAATGCGCCGATCCTGCTGCTTGACGAGGCCACCTCGGCCTTGGACACAGAATCCGAACGCCAGGTGCAGCAGGCGTTGAACGAATTGATGCGCGGACGCACGACGCTGGTCATCGCGCACCGGCTATCGACGGTGATCGACGCCGATCTCATCTGCGTCATTGACCGCGGGCGCATCGTCGAATCAGGGACCCACGCCGAGCTGTTGGCACGGGGTGGGACGTACGCGCGGCTGCATGCGTTGCAGTTCGCCGACGAGGACGCGGCGCCCGAAGCCGCCGTGGCCGTCCGCTGACCGCGTCATGAGTCGGCTCAAGTCCATCCTCGCCAGCGACGGCGTGCGCCGCGTGCTTTGCGCGATAGGCGCCCTCTACATTCGTTTCGTTCACGCCACCGGCCGCTGGACCGCAGTCGGCGACGAGGTGCCCCGGAAGTTCTGGGACGACGGCCGGCCGTTCATTCTCTGCTTCTGGCACGGGCGGCTGTTGATGATGCCCTATTGCTGGCGGCGTAGCGTGCCCATCCACATGCTGATCTCCCAACACCGCGATGGCCAAATCATCGCTCGGACCGTTGGCCACTTCGGCATCGATACCGTTGCCGGATCGAGCAGTCGGGGCGGTGCCGCCGCATTGCGGTCCATGGTCGGCCTGCTCCGTGGTGGTGCCTACGTCGGCATCACGCCCGATGGTCCGCGCGGTCCGCGCATGCGGGCCAGCGACGGTATCGCCGCCGTCGCCCGCCTATCGGGCGTTCCGGTGATCCCGGCCACCTTCGGTGTCAGCCGGCGGCGTTCGCTCTCCACGTGGGACCGCTTCGTCATCGCGCTGCCGTTCACTCGCGGCGTGTTCCTGTGGGGCGATCCCATCGACGTTCCCCGTGACGCCGATACCGAGGGCCTCGAACGTGCCCGGCGCGAGATCGAAGACGCCCTCAACCGGCTGACCGAAGACGCCGACCGGATGACCGGCCACGCCCCCGTGGAGCCGGCTCCGGAGGCACGCGAGGCCGGCGCATGACCGGACTCGCGCTCTACCGCCTGCTGACCGAGATCGGCGCGCCGCTGATCCACCTCTACCTCGCCCGACGCCGAGCGCGGGGCAAGGAAGACAACGAACGGTTCGCCGAACGCCTCGGCCAGCCGTCGCAGCCGCGCCCCGAGGGGTCACTCATCTGGCTCCATGCCGCCAGCGTCGGCGAGTCCCTCTCCCTGATTCCGCTGATCGAGGGCGTGCAACGGAACTGGCCGGATCACCGGCTCCTGATGACCACCGGCACGGTGACCTCAGCCCGGCTGATGGCTGAGCGCCTGCCCAACGGCGTCGTTCACCAATACGTCCCCGTCGATCGCATCGCTTATGTGCGGCGGTTTTTGGATCACTGGCGGCCCGATCTGGTGTTGTGGGCGGAGTCCGAGTTCTGGCCGCACCTGGTCGGCGAACCGGGCCGGCGCGGCATTCCCCTGGTGCTGGTCAACGGCCGCATGTCGCCGCGTTCGTATGGAAGGTGGCAGCGGTACTCGGGGATTATCCGCCGCCTGCTCGACGGTTTCTCCCTGTGCCTCGCCCAGACCGAAACCGATGCAGAAAGACTACGGACGCTGGGTGCGTCCGATGCTCGGTGCGCCGGGAACCTGAAGTTCGCCAGCCGGCCGCTTCCGGCCGACGAAGACGCGTTGGCCCAGTTGCAGGGTGCCATTGGATCCCGTCCGGTGTGGCTCGCGGCAAGCACCCACGCGGGAGAAGAGGAGATCGCCGGCAGCGTCCATGCGACCCTCGCACCGGACCACCCGGGGCTGCTGACCATCATCGTCCCGCGCCACCCCGACCGCGGCGCGGAAACCGCTGCCGTTCTGGCCGCCGATGGCCTGACGGTCGCCCGGCGGGCCGCGGGTCAACCGATCGGTCCGGAAACCGACATCTATATCGCCGATACCATGGGCGAACTTGGCCTGTTCTACCGGCTTTCGCCCATCGCCTTCATCGGCAAGTCGCTCACTGCGGACGGAGGCCAGAACCCGATCGAAGCCGCTCAGCTTGGCGCTGCCGTGGTTACCGGCCAGAAGGTGTCCAACTTCGAGGAGATCACCCGGCGCATGGTCTCGGCCGGCGGGGCCGAGACCGTCGGCGATGCCGATGCCCTTGCCGATGCTATCGGGCGGCTGCTCGCAGACCCCGAGTTGTGCGCAACGCGTGCCGAGGCCGCGCGGGCGTTGGCTTCGGATGAAACCGGTGTCGTCGATGCCATCGTCGACGCGCTGGTCCCATTCCTCGGCCCACCCCTGACCCCGGACCGCCGTGCGCGCGCCTGAGTTCTGGTACCAGCCACCGGGAGTCGCGGCGATGCTCTTGGCGCCGCTCGGTTGGGTCTACGGAGCCGTCGTCTCCCTTCGCCTGCGGCGTTCTTGGCGCCGCTCGGTTGGGTCTACGGAGCCGTCGTCTCCCTTCGCCTGCGGCTGGCGCGACCCTGGAAAGCGCCGGTACCGGTGATCTGCGTCGGCAACCTGGTCGCCGGCGGCGCCGGCAAGACGCCTGTCGTTCTCGATCTCGCGAGCAGGCTGTTGGCGCGAGGCATCGACGTCCATGTCATCAGCCGTGGTTACGGCGGCACTGAGGCCGGACCGCTGCGGGTCGATCCCGACCGTCACGGCTTCCGGGCCGTCGGGGACGAACCCCTGTTGCTGGCCGAGGCATGCCCGGCGTGGGTTGCCAAGGATCGACGGGCCGGGATCGAAGCCGCCGTCGCCGAGGGGGCAAAGGTGGTGATCCTCGACGACGGGTTCCAGAATCCCACCGTCGTCAAGGACCTTTCCCTTGTCGTCGTCGATGGCGGAGCCGGCTTCGGCAACAATCGCGTCATCCCGGCGGGACCCTTGCGTGAATCCGTTTCCCACGGTCTCGCCCGCGCCGATGCCGTCGTGGTCATGGGCGACGGCAACGCCGACGTCACCTCGCGCAGGCCGGCGATCTCCCGGTGCTGCGGGGAGGCCTGAGCCCCACCGCGGCGTCGGACCATCTCGTCGGCCACCCGGTCGTCGCCTTCGCCGGCATCGGCCGCCCGGCAAAATTCTTCGAGACGCTGCGTGCGCTCGGCAGCCGGGTCAAATCGACGTCAGCGTTTCCGGATCACCATCCCTTCACCGACGGAGACATCGATTCCCTGTCCGCCCGCGCCGAGGCCGCCGGCGCCAAGCTTGTCACCACGGCCAAGGATGCAAAGCGCCTGCCGCCCACGGGCAAGGCAATCGAAGTCTTGACCGTTGCCATCGCATGGGAGAAGGAAACGGCGCTCGAATTGCTCCTCTCTCCGGTTCTCGACCATGCTTGCTGAGTCGCCGTCCGGCAGCCGCCGGATTCTCTACTGGTTCCAGGCCGCCGTCGCGCGGGCGCTGTTCGGAATCGCCCGGATGTTGCCGCTCGATACGGCATCCGCGGTGGGCGGCTGGCTGGGCCGGACCATCGGACCCCGGTTCGGCAAGAGCAAGCTCGCGCGGCGCAACCTTGCCCGCGCCTTCCCGGAAAAGTCGCCAGCCGAGATCGAAGCCATCGTCCGCGGCATGTGGGACAACCTGGGGCGCACCGCTTTCGAGTATCCCAACCTCGACCGCGAGCCGCTGATGGCCAGCGGCCGGGTCGAATTGCGCGGTGTCGAGCACTTCGAGGCCATGCGCGACGACGGCCGCTCCGGCATCCTGTTCTCCGGCCACTTCGCCAATTGGGAGGTGATGGGCCTGTGCTCGGCCGAGGGCGGAGCACCGCTCAACCTTATCTACCGGGCACCCAACAACCCGTTCATGAGCTGGCTCTATCACCACCGGCGTTCCGGCGAAGCGGAGATGATCCCCAAGGGCTCGGCCGGGGCCAAGCGGGCGCTCGAACTGCTCAAGGGCACGGCCCATTTGGGCATGCTCGTCGACCAGAAAATGAACGACGGCATCCCCGTGCCGTTCTTCGGCCGCGACGCGATGACCGCGCCGGCGCTGGCCCAATTCGCTTTCCGCTACGAGTGCCCCGTGCTGCCAGCGCGGATCGAACGGACCGGCGGTGCCCGCTTCCGCCTCACCGTTTTCCCGCCCATGGTGTTCGAAAAATCCGGCGACCGCCGGGCCGACATCACCAATGCCATGGCCGCCGTCAATGCGCTGATCGAGAGCTGGATCCGTGAACGTCCCGAACAGTGGCTCTGGGTTCACCGCCGCTGGCCGGACTGACCGGCGGATGGCATCGGCCCGACGAGCAGTTCGGGATCGAGGGCGACGTCGAACAGACTGACCCCCCAATGCAGGTGCGGACCGGTGGCGCGGCCGGTCATGCCGACGGTACCGATGATGTCGCCTTGCTCCACACGATGTCCCGCCGCGACGGCAATCGTGTGCATGTGAATGTAGACGCTGGTGAGGCCATGGCCATGGTCGATCATCACCGTCTTGCCGGTGAGAAGCATGCCGGCATGGACGAGCGCTACCGTTCCGGTCGCGGCGGCACGCACGGGCGTCCCGGTCGACGCGGCGATGTCGACCCCGGCGTGGGGGCTGCGGGGCGCGCCGTTGAGGATGCGCTGACTGCCGAAGATGCCGGTGATGGTCCCGATCAGCGGCCAAGCGAAGCCCTCCTCGAAAAAGGGCTCCTCGCTGTCCCCGCGGCGCACGGCGACGATGAGTTCGCGCTCCGCGGCGATGCGTTCGAGGTCTTCCGGCGGTGGCGTCACCTTGCGCGGCGGCAGGCCGTCGATCCGCTGGATCTTCCAGTCTCGGCGGGTGACGGCCAGGGTCAGGGTCTCGGTCGCGCTGTCTTTGGCGGTGACCTTCAGCTCCGACTGATCGGCGGCATCCCGTCCGAAACCGAGCAGGAACCGCCCCTCGTCGGAGACGCGCACCGGCCGGCCGTCCAAGCTGACCTTTGCGCCCGGCGGCGTCGTGCCGACAACGAGGCCGCCCTGGACCAACGGCCCCTCCAGCCGCACCTCCGCACGCGCTGGCGCCGCCACAGCCATCGCCAAAACCAGCGCGGCGACTAGCTGAACCATCTTCACAGCAGCGATCCCTGATCGTCGTCCGATGGCCTAGCCTTCGGTTTCGCACGTGGCCTCTGCGGTCCACCGCCGTCTGCCGTGGCGGGTGTCGCCCCGTCCTGGAATTCGAGCGACAGCGCCATTCCCGGCTTGACCGCCGCGGCGCGGGCGATCGTCTCGCCGATTGCCGTCCGCACGACCGCGTAGCCGCGCTCCAGGACCCGCTGGTAGGAAAGGCTTTCCAGCAGCGCGCCGGCCCGTTCGATCCGGCTTTGCCGGTCGCGCAGCGCCGCCGTTGCCGCGGTGACGAGGGCCCGCGTTTCCGCCGCGAGACGGCTACGGCCATGGTCGATCATCGGCTTAGGGGTCGCGAGTTGGCCACTCAACGCGGCGACTAGATTCCGCCGCCGATCCAGCCCGACCGTAAGACCATTGGCCAGCCGTTCGGCCCAGTCGTCCAAGCGCTGGCGCGCCTCCTCGACCAGCCGGCCGGGTCGGGGCAGCCCCCGCGCCAGACCCTCGATCCGGTTGCGGCGTTCGGTGAACAGGCGGTTGGCGGCGCCGACAAGGCGGGTACCCGAGTCCATGACCTGGGCCAAGAGCTCGATGCGCACCGGCACGGCCATCTCGGCCGCCGCCGTCGGTGTCGGCGCCCGGCGGTCGGCGGCGAAGTCGATGAGCGTGGTGTCGGATTCGTGGCCGACGGCGGAGATCACTGGAATGGCGCTCGTCGCCGCCGCTCGGACGACGATTTCCTCGTTGAACGCCCAGAGGTCCTCGAGGCTTCCACCGCCGCGTCCGACAATCAGCAGGTCGGGCCGGGGCACCAGTCCGTCTTTCGGAAGCGCGTTGAAGCCGTTGATGGCGGCGGCGATCTCGGCCGCGGCGCCTTCGCCTTGCACCAGCACCGGCCACAGCAGCACACGGCGCGGGAACCGGTCGGCGAGGCGGTGCAGGATGTCGCGAATCACCGCGCCCGTCGGCGAGGTGACGACGCCGATCACTTCGGGCAGGAACGGCAGCGGCTGTTTGCGCTCGGCGTCGAACAGGCCCTCGGCGGCGAGGGCCCGGCGGCGATCTTCGAGCAGCTTCAGGAGCGCGCCTTCGCCGGCGAGATCCATGGACTCGACGACGATCTGATATTTCGACCGACCTGGGTAAGTGGTCAGCCGGCCGGTTGCGACCACTTCCATGCCGTCCTCGGGTGCGAGGCCGAGCCGGCCCGCGGCGCCGCGCCAGCACACGCCGTCGAGCACCGCGTCGGCATCTTTCAGGGAGAAATAAAGGTGGCCGGAGGCGGCTCGCTTGAAGCCGGAAATCTCACCCCGAACGCGCACGCGATCGAACGACTCCTCGACCCGCCGCTTCAGGGCGAGCGACATCTCACTGACCGAAAGGACGGGCAGGTTGTGATCGCCGTCGCCGGTGATAGGATGGTCCGCCATTCAAGGCCAGTATGAACCAACCGAACCCGTGCGCGAAAGAAGCACGGGATAAAGGAGAATTCCCGGATGATCGTGCTCGTGGTGGGGTCCGGCGGACGTGAACACGCGCTCTGCTGGGCGATCGCGAAATCACCGCTTTGCGACAAACTCTATTGCGCACCCGGCAACGCCGGCATTGCCGGTATCGCCGAATGTGTCCCGGTCGGCGCCGAAGACATTGCCGGAATCGTGCGCTTCGCCAAGGACTCGAACGTCGATTTCGCCGTCGTCGGCCCGGAGATGCCGCTGGTCGCCGGCCTCGTCGACGCCCTGGAGAAGGCGGGCATCAAAGCCTTCGGTCCGAGCGCAGCCGCCGCCCGCATCGAGGGTTCCAAGGGGTTCATGAAGGACCTCTGCGCCCGCTACGACATCCCGACCGCGGCGTATGGCCGTTTCGACGAACCGGACCAGGCGAAGGAGTTCATCCTCCGCCAGGACACACGGGTCGTGGTCAAGGCGGACGGACTGGCCGCCGGTAAGGGCGTCATCGTCTGCCACAACGAGAACGAGGCCTACGCCGCCATCGACCACATCATGATCGAATCGGCGTTCGGCGAGGCCGGGGCGGACGGACTGGCCGCCGGTAAGGGCGTCATCGTCTGCCACAACGAGAACGAGGCCTACGCCGCCATCGACCACATCATGATCGAATCGGCGTTCGGCGAGGCCGGCGCCGAGGTTGTGATCGAGGAGTTCCTCGAGGGCGAGGAGGCGAGCTTCTTCGCTCTCGTCGACGGCGAGCGTGTCCTGCCGTTGGCGTCGGCCCAGGACCACAAGCGCGCCCACGACGGCGACGAGGGACCCAACACCGGCGGTATGGGCTCGTACTCGCCGGCGCCGGTGGTCACCGAGGATCTGACCAAGAAAATCATGGAGCGCATCATCGATCCGACCGTCGCGGCGATGAGGGCCGAAGGCCATCCGTACAAGGGCCTTCTCTACGCCGGGCTGATGATCAAGGATGGCGAGCCGAAGGTCCTGGAGTTCAACGCCCGCTTCGGCGATCCCGAGTGCCAGCCGTTGCTGATGCGGTTGAAGTCGGACTTGCTCCCGGCGCTCGTCGCCTGCGCCGACGAAAAGATCGATTCCATTGATCTGGAATGGTACGACGACGCCGCACTTCTTGTCGTGATGGCGGCCCAGGGCTATCCCGGCTACTACCCGAAAGGTTCCGAAATCCGCGGTATCGAAGATGCCGATGCGCTTGACGGCGTCGTCGTCTTCCATGCCGGGACCAAGTCCGACGACGGTCGGATTATTGCCGACGGCGGTCGGGTCCTTGGAGTCACCGCCCGCGCCTCGACCGTCGCCGAGGCACAGAAGCTGGCCTACGACGCCGTCGACCGCATCGACTGGCCGGAAGGGTTCTGCCGCCGCGACATCGGCTGGCGGGCGATCGACCGGTAGGAGTTGGCGGTCCCCGAACCGAACCCATATGTGAGGGAACCGGCGAACGGCGCCGTGGCGATCGCATGCGGAGAATTCATATGGACGACAAGACGCGCATCGAACTGGAGGCGGCGGCATTCCGCGGTCTCGTCGAGCACCTTCGACGGCGCACCGACGTGCAGAACATCGACCTGATGAACCTCTCCGGGTTCTGTCGCAACTGCCTCTCCAAGTGGTACCGCGCCGCCGCCCAGGAGCGCGGCATCGAGATGGGCGACCCGGAAGCCCGTGAGATCATCTACGGCATGCCGTTCGACGAGTGGAAGGCGGCCTATCAGACCGAGGCGAGCGAGGAACAGAAGCGCCAGTTCGAGGAAACCAAGCCGCTCCACGCGGTCATCGCCGGGCACTGACCCACGGGCGATTCCGCTCCCCCGACCACCTCAGCGCCTGTCCTCGAAAAATGCCTTGAGCAGCTTTCCGGCTTCGATCTCGCCGACACCGCCGACGATCTCCGGGCGATGGTGGCAGGTCGGCTGTTCGAAGAACCGGGCGCCGTGCTCGACACCACCGCCCTTGGGATCGTACGCGCCGAAGGTGAGCCGGCGGATACGCGCGAACGAGATCGCTGCAGCACACATTGCGCAGGGTTCGAGGGTGACGTAGAGGTCGCACTCGGGGAGCCGAGGCGCGCCGATGCTTTCCGCCGCGGCACGAATGGCAAGGACCTCGGCATGCGCGGTCGGGTCGTTCAGTTCCTCGACCCGATTGCCGGTGGCGGCGAGAACAGCGCCGGTTGTGCCATCGACGACGACCGCGCCGACAGGCACCTCGCCGCGCCGGGCGGCAGCTTCCGCTTCGGCGAGCGCCGCGCGCATGAACGGATTGTCGCCCATCCGCGCACCATGTCGGCAGCGGCCGATCGAATCAAGCTCTGGCCCGACTGAGCCGGTGAGCCTAGATTGCCCGGCATGACGAAACCCCTTATCGGCATCACGGTGGATTCGGAGGACGGCGGCGGCTACTCGGTCTTCCCGTGGCTGGCGCTCCGGTGCAACTACGCGTCCGTCGTGGTCCGTGCGGGTGGTGTTCCCGTGCTGCTCCCCCACGAACTTGAACGCGTCGATGACTACGCCGCTACGCTCGACGGCCTGCTGGTCTCTGGCGGTGATTTCGATGTCGACCCGGCACTGTTCGGCGCCACCGAGCGCCACCCGAAGGTCGCCACCAAGGACGGCCGTACCGCCTTCGAAGCGGCGATGGTCCGCGCCGCCCTCAATGCCGACAAGCCGGTTCTGGGTATCTGCGGCGGCCAGCAACTGCTCCATGTTGTACTCGGCGGCACGCTGATCCAGCACATCCCCGACGAGGTGGAAAACGCCCTCGCCCACGAGCAGTCCAACCCCCGCGACGAGCCGGACCACGCCGTCGCCATCGTCGCCGGCACAATGCTCGCCGAGATCGTCGGCGTGGGTGAGATGGTGGTGAACAGCGCCCACCACCAGGCGGCCAAGGATGTCCCCGAGGGCGTGATTGTCAATGCCCGCGCGCCGGACGGCGTCATCGAGGGGATCGAGACGTCCGCGCATCGGTTCTGCATCGGTGTCCAGTGGCATCCGGAGTTCGAGCTGTCAGACGGCGACCGGCGGATCTTCGACGCCTTCGTCGACGCCG
>Ga0209259_1000714_pt1 | contig 10570 bp, 6 predicted proteins | sample WorMetGr2BELIZE1_FD_187417 | JGI IMG/M metagenome (GOLD analysis project Ga0209259, IMG submission 187417) | Marine gutless worms symbiont microbial communities from Max Planck institute for Marine Microbiology, Germany - Inanidrilus... ...
ACCTGCTGAATTCCAGTAAGATTTGAAGTCGGCGTTATTTTGCGTTATTTCAGCGAATTCGGGTAGCTCATGGGCGCACTGCGTAAAAGTTCACGTTTGCTATCTCATCTCCTGATGAGTTCTTGTGTTGATATGGTGCTTTTCACAAAGAAAAACAGAATTTTATTAAATTTTAAGGCAAATACAAATGTTACACTGTAACTGTACAAGACATGGTCTCGTTTATCAGTCAATCTCATGTACTGGCAACTTGACTCTGGATATGATAGTTTTGGGGCAACGGTTCGCCCTATGCTATCGGACCGTTGTCCTGTCCTGTCTGTCTGTCCTGTCTGTAACGTTGGTGTACTGTGGCCAAACGGTTGCATGGATCAAGATGAAACTTGGCATGCGGGTAGGCCTTGGTCCTGGCCACATTGTTAGACGGGGACCCAGCTCGCCCTCTCCAGAGGGGCACAGCCCCCTCCCCCCAATTTTCGGCCCATGTCCGGTGTGGCCAAACGGCTAGATGGATTCAGATATGATAGATGGATTAAGATATGATAGTTTTGGGCAACGGTTCGCCCTATGCTATCGGACCGTTGTCCTGTCCTGTCTGTCTGTCCTGTCTGTAACGTTGGTGTACTGTGGTAAGCCTCGCCCAAGCGACATTGTGTTAGATGGGGACCCAGCTCCCCTCCACAAAAAGGGGCAAAGCCCCTCCCCCAATTTTCGGCCCATGTCTATTGTCGCCGAACAGCTGGATAGATCAAGATGAAATTTGTGATGCTGGTAGGCCTCAGCCCTGGCCACATTGTGTTAGACGGGGACCCATCTCCATCTCCCCAAAGGGGCACAGCCCCCAATTTTCGGCCCATATCTGTTGCGGCCAAATGGCTGGATGGATCAAGATGCCAACTGTACGTATGGAGGTAGGCCTCGGCTCAGGCGACTTAGTGTTAGATGAGGACCAAGCTCCCTTCCCCAAAAAGGGGGCGGAGCCCCCCAATTTTCGGCCCATGTCTATTGTGGCCAAACGGCTGGATGGATCTAGATGGTACTTGGCATGGAGGTGGGCCTCGGTCCAGGTCACATTGTGCGAGATGGGGACCCAGCTCCCCCACAAAAAATGGGGACCAGAGCCCCCCCAATTTTCGGCCCATGTCTATTGTGGCCACGGTCGCCCATCTCATCTACTGCTGAGCTCTTGTTAAACTTTCACATCTCAGAAACTAGGAAGTACACCGTGTCTCAAAAACGTCCCACCTTCGACTTGCTATGATCTTGACATACACGATCCGATTACGATAATTTTTGGCCGAAGTGTTACTGGGAAAGTAAGAAATCATACGATGCTTTGTTTTCCCACCTCATCTATCTAGTGCTTCTACATTATCTTGCGAAATAGGAAACCCAGAAGACAGCACACTGGTGCAACACAGTCCAACTGCTGCAGCAGTTGGACTGTGTTGCACGCTACCATGCCCCCCAACAGTCCCTAGCTGAACGCATTGATTACAAGACTTAGGGAGTCCCGAGTCATACAGCAGCGTGAGTATGAGTCGTGAGTGAGTCAAAAAAATTGAAGAAATCGTTTGATTGCTTACTTTAGCGGTAATATTTCTGCCAAAAAATATCAAAATCCGTTTACATAACTCAAAGTTATAGCAAGCCAAAGGTGGGACGTTTTTGAGACATAATATATATTTTGTTGAAACTTGTACACTTTACGTTAACTACATAGTAATTAGTGTGGCTAAAATTATACAGATGAAGTGCGTACGTTACCTCTAAGTGTCCCAAAGGGTGACTCAAAAAGCGAACTTTTCCTTTTTTGAATAAAGCTCAACTTCAATTGAATGAAGTCTGCTACAAAGTTTCTTTGACAGAAAACTTTCAGCAGCAAAGTCGTAGTACAATCATTCCCCTATCTAACGGTCCATAGACTTCAGCGCGAAACGTAACCCTTTAACCTAAAATTTACCGGTTTGCGATTCGAAGTTGAGCAAGCGTCGCGCGGTCTCTCTGCTATAGCTGAGCTACTTGTTTTCTGAAGACCCAACTTACCTACGGACTAATTTGGGTTCTCAGAAAGACCCAACTTAGTTACGGACTAAAGCATGAACGTATTTTGACACTAAACACGACATCACGCATACTGCAGGCCTATAAGAAGCATATTGTTACAAGCAATGTACCCGTGTGCAAGACGCAAATATTCAGGAGCAAAACAGCCAACAACGAATTACAATTATTACACAAATGGCATAATCACCATCACCATCCGGAGCCAGGTGTGACGCGGTCGGTCCCATCGGCGGTTCCTAATTCCACATATGTCCTAAGGGCTCCACTCTGGTCCACAGATGGATTGGCACGTGCCATTCCGCAGCGGAATTGGTCGTTCCGTAGCCGACTTATCGCAGGCTGCCCGGAGAGAAGAAACACCCTGATGCGTGCTTCTGGGTAAACCGCGCGACAAGCGATGCGGGATGGGCAATGCAGTAGAGGAGCTGCTCATAGGAATCACTTAAGCTACGATGTCTCCGGCAGCTTGCTAGGCAAACGCGGGTAAGTTGAGTGGCCGGAAACCAGAAAATAACCAGCAGCCGCCCTACCTGCCGGGCGCGTTGGGGCGGCCTACGCTCGCCACATCACGGCTCTGTCATACGCAAATGACGATTTTTCACGGCACATTTGATTAACGTTGTTCGTAAGGTTAGTCAGCAAAGTAAGGAATACATCGTCGTCCATGCATGCAACGAGATGGACAAAATTAATAGGTCTGATCCGCAAATCTCACCTGGACATGAAAACTAGGATCAAAACGTTGAAAGACCGTTGTCATCCGGACAAAAATCACCTAATGTACAATAAAACTTTGTTATAACGGACTCCGTTAGAACAGACACACAAACGGAGTCTATTAATTTCACTGGCAACAACAGTCATTGCCACGCGCAGGCAACCATGCACTGACTTTGTTGCATAAATACAGTGACTACAGGAATAAAGACTTTGTTTAAAACTGTGAACATTAGAGCTGCAGAATTGTGTTGGTATGCGCTAATCACTCACAGATATCTGGTGTCCCATCCATAGCCTAGTTTGGATGTAATGGAATTCGGATATAACGAATTCTGTAGAACAGACTCTAAAAGTTCGTTATCACAAAGTTTTACTGTATATCGGTCTCAACGTCCATGAACTAAAATACCTGAAACAAGCCTATAGCAACAACCTAAAATCGAGAGACTACACACAGTTACAGAAAATATGCATACAGTAAGACATAGAAGCTGCATGTGTGTCATAAGTAATAAATGTATAGACAAAATAACGACTTGAAAATACAGTAGACAGACTAGATAAAACTGATGGTTAAAGTGGCATAGGACACAACGGAACGCCGTTCCCCCACCTCCAAATTATGGCAGAAGGCGTTCACTCACCTCAGATTTCCATAAAAATGCATGGGAATGGTAAGGAGAACATAATCTCAGCATTCAAATCATGTTGACGTTCTAAGATGTATCTTGGTTTTTATAGACGCAACAACATTTCAGTTTTCAAATGACGCTGAAATGTTTTTATTTTTGAATCACACAGACTATAAGGTGATAAGTTACTGGCAAATGGAAGGGAATTTTAAAAGTTTTACAGTTCTGTAGGGCAGGGGCCCACTTTATAACTGCTATGGGCCCATGACTAACAAAGGGGACCCAAACTGTAAAGTACAGTTCCCTTTTCCACTTTAACCCGTGGATAAAACCCAAATGAAATAAAATGTAGTAAAACAGTAAAACTCATGGCACACTAGTGAAAACAGTACTAACGACTAACACAAAAAAACACGAGTAATCCCTCACAACAGTTTGCCAAAAACAAATTATATACAACGCAACAAGCATGCAAAACAGGTTGGTGGCACTGTAAACGTTTAGCGTCTTTGCTCTCACAACCAATGATGTTGGCTGAACAAAGATGGCATCTAGAAGGACAGTGCACTGTTCTCGAGATACAACTTGATGATAATCCCAACGCTGCGAATGTGTACTTTCTGGCGACATTGTACACAGTGCCAACCTTGCAGGGCGGCGGAAGGTTTTGAGAAGCAGTGAGGCACGGTGAAATACATGGCAAGCGCGCAAAGAGTGAGCCTGTAACGAGGGTCTGGGGACTCGCCTCCAGTGGGGACCACAGGCAAAGCCCCTGGTCAGAGGTTCATAGCCCCCCTGAAGTTGAAAGCGAAAGCTTATTAGATCTTGGAGGTTCAAAGGTAGCGGCAAAATTTGCACACTTACTGTTTGCAAACTGTTCACTCCGAAAATCTGCTTAACATGGAAATTCGCTGGTAGTAGCAGCATGTCTCACCAGTCCAAACTTTGGTGAGGCACACACACGCCTCTGTGGCTGCGCCGCCTATACCATCTTGTGCCAACGATGGCGCAAATATGACGACGAGTGTTCACTCCATCACACACATGTGGATGCCGTAATGGATCTGCAGAATGATGGCAGATGGAATTTTCCTGATCAGCACACCACCGCTACAAATGCTTCCAGGACCATTGGCAGCATTTGGTCAACCCCCAGGGATGCATTACTCACCAGCTCATTGTTCAACTGGTCGAAGGGTGCCAGACTTCCCTCTGTTTTTAGGCCGGATGTTCCAAGAGACGACTAAACCTGGCTTTAGTTTTTGGGCAACCGTTTGTAAAACGATTCGCCCTATGCTATCGGACCGCTGTCTGTCTGTGACGTTGGTGTATTGTGACCAAACGGTTGGATGGATCAAAATGAAACATGGCACAGAGGTAGGCCTTGGCCCAGGCCACAAAGACTGAGCCAAAGACTAATACTGTATCATGTGTGAAATTAACACGCTCAGAAATTTTTGTTTAATCACGCAAACATGCAGACAAAATGCACAACATATCAGCGTATGGATGACGCCGATTATGCAAGCTATGACGAGACTCCACAACCAGCACAGCTAACAACAGCAATCAACAGAGATTCATGACAGCAGCTGTTAGGCACATATGCTCCAACATGCATAGCACTGTTCCACAACGCACGCATGAAATCAATAAATGGAATTCCATAAATATTTGTTGTAACATGCTGGTGTTTCACTGCCTCTGAAGTAAAAAATGCACGGTGGGTATTTTATTATTGTTATCATTACTTCTGTGACACAGACAAACTGCTGAGCTGGCTGCCAATCATCTATAGCAGACTTCTAGACTCCGCCTACTCAGACTACGAGCCTCAGCAACACTGTAAGACGTGGCCTGGCTCCACAATGTTACGAATATTCATATATGCTAACTGCCACTATGACATTAAACTACGTGTTTTTGGCCGCAGTAGGAAGACAGTGCTCTCAGTAGAAGTAAGTAAGTAAGAATATTTCTAAGGCGCAAGAATCAACAGTCTATGCACTGCGGCTATCTAACTTTGAAACAGAAATGTTTTCAACTGTCGCTTAAACTGTCCATAGCTAGTGTCTTGTCGCGAAGACGACGGCATCGCATTCCACATGTGGTTCAGCGACGCGAGTAGCACACCTTCTGGGTTCATTCAAGCAGAATTCCTACAGGCAGGTGAGTTGATAATTATAACTGCCTTAACTGTCTGTCACACTATCAGTGCCACACAAAACCCTCACATACATACAGAATTAAATGTCCGCCACTCCGTATCACATTCTGAGCCCACATGACTCTGGTCAGTGTACAGTACCACTGCAGAGGTGCCACAACAGTGTCAATGTAATCAGTACATTTTAACAACAACAATAATAAGACAGACACCCGTTTAACAGCCTCTTTTCCATGACAACCTTGGCAAGCCGGCACCATAAAGGTTAAACCAACCTGGATTTAAATGAAGCGAGGCGATGGATGGCAGTGGCATCAGTTGGACCGTATGGAAATCATTTGCATCTCGTATCCGGATAGATAACCATGCCAGTACCTCATCACTTAATTTTTTTACAGGCCAAATGCTCTTCCTAACACCAACTCAACAGCATCAAAGCACTGAAGGCAAGAACAACAAGCATAATAATAAGAATAAAAATGTTAATAATAATAATGATGACACAGAAACACACATAACATTTACAGAATACTGTAATGTATGTACCGCTATTCAAATCATAGCTTCATTGACTACATTAGTTCCACAGCTCACAGTGCGAGATCAGATTCGGAAGCAGTCACTGCCAGCCGTTGTGGTGTTGTCAACATCACGGGCCGCCGAGATCAGCGTACAGAGAATCAATCTCTTTCTCGTACATCTTCGTAACAACCGGACGCTTCAGTTTCATAGTCGGCCCTGACACACACGGCGACCATTAACACTGCACTCACTCATTCAAGTGATTGACTGATTGCGTTAAGGTTTTACGTCCCACTCGACACAAAAAGGTCATTTCGGAGATGTTCTCCAAGCCAATATCTTGGCTTGGTATGGAAGAAACTAAACCTAACACAACAAAAGCACACATTCGCCAATCAAAAGAAATGTACTACAACACAAAAAAAACTAAAGCCAGGTTTAGTCGCCTCTTACGACATCCGGCCTGGAAACAAAGAGGGCCTATTCTTATTTCAGAGCTTCATAAATTTGTCATTTATTTACTTACCCACTTACTTACAGCCCCGGGTGTCACTCATTCAATAAAAGTAGCCGTGCAGCAGTTTAGTAGTAACAGTGTCAAGCACACCAACAAAATGTTACTCTGTACTGAGAGACGTAAGAACCAAGACGAGTGGCTATTTGCACTATGGGTACATACAGCAAAAGGTCAACTCCCAGCCTGGCCATTCCTCATGGCTGCTGCCAGAGAAAAATGTTATGCCATACTTAACAATAGGCCCTGTTACCAGAACTGGCAACATATTGGTCAAACTGGTTAAAACCAGTGGCTTGACTTCAACTAAGCAGGCTATCTGGCTTAGTCACCGGTTCAAAGTGCCACAGAACAGAACATTTACTCCTAAAAACTGCAACCGTTCTCTTAATTCTGGCATGCGGCATAACTGTCCAAAAGACATCGGTGACAGCAGAAAAGTGAAGTCCATCAACAATACACTATTTAAAAACACACTACAGAATGTGTACAACTTTGCTATTAACTGTCTTTTGAGCACTTACCCATACACATTTTAATTTACGCAAAAACCATGAATATAATCCAAAAATACTTCACAAATCATTAAAACTCTATTAACATACTGCCATAAGACGCGGTGGTAACAAACCGAGCTCGCCGTTGACAATGGAGAAATCGCGAGGCAGTATACGCCACTTCTGTATGTTCTGTGCTCGAGAGATCGCACGCTGATTGGCACGTGTAATGCCGTCCTGGATACCCTGAGAGATGCGTTCGTCTTCAGATGACAATACATCAGACACCGTCGACACGTCCATGCCCAGTGACTGGAACCACGCTACAGACGTCGATGTCAGCTCATCCAGCGGCTCTTGCGTATCGCTGTCGGCCGTCGCCTGAACGTCAAGTTTTAATGAATGTTTTTTTCAGATCTCGAAAAAATAAGACAACCGTTATCAGTGTTAACATAAAATAAATGTACCACTGTTAAAGGCCCTATCATAGAATTTCGTAAACCCACATTTTTCAACAAAAAGGAACAAAGAATACACTGAACACAACCATATTCCAGGTTTAACTAGGTCGGCCAGTAGTTGGTCTATGTCGGACAGTGGTCCTTCTCCATCTCTAACGGGACCTTTGGCAACCTGCCTGGAGTGTTATTTTTCAAGTTTAGGCACATTCACATTTAAAATCCCAATCGCAATAAGGCAAGGTGACATAACCCAACTGTCATCACAAAAAATTAAACTCTCATGTGGCATTTGTTCAGTTACTTATGTTAGAGACCATGCATTATAAAACTATCCTGCCTAGCTACAGTAACATATTCATGTCTCCTGTAATCAGTGATTCGATTCAGAAAACAATAAGTGTTCTAATAGACAGAAACTACTGCATATTGTATTAACTGTCTGACATAGATGTGTTTGCCTGCATATGCATATCTGAGCATGTATGTTATGTTATTTTTTAAATTGCTGCATCGTTAATGAATAAATTACATATAACAAGCTGTGATGAAACTAATGCAGAACTGCATGAAATACAACAAAAACAGTATGCAGCGGAGGTCTGCAGCCACAATCACTGGAGGCAGCAACGTGCCGGAATCTCACAGCATTAACCTTAAGAGTCAGCAGAATGGACAGGAACTTCCGACTATCGCCGACCAGCATGCAGTTGCTGATGCATGGCAACTGTTCTTTCACAGCATCTTCAATCGGCACAGGGGCGACATTCTCACCTCCGGCGGTGATCAAAATCTCTAAAAAACAAAGCATAACATCACAAATCAGCAGAACTTCTTACAACTAGAATGGGGGCCAATGCCCAACGTGATGGCCAACCTGACAAATACAGGTGGAGCTCTCCGTTCAATGCCGCAAAGTTTGGCTGACTTCCACTACTAGAGTACCGTGCAGTAACGCTACCAAGACGCGAAACCCGTTGAAATATGCTGGGGTGTCCAAAACTTGCCAACAGATCTCAGCCGCTAGTGGGCCGTAGGACGTGTGGGGGAGACATTGCTGTTTAACAAATTTTTTTTTGCGATTGTCGCTACGTGCCTTAGTTGTGAAGAGATAGCCCGACACAGTTGTGTGATGGTGCCTAGATGGCGATATTTTGGCAACTTTTTGTGTCCTGTATTTTCAGCGAGCTGTGTGCAACACGTTTCAGACCTGCATCGTAAATTCGCACTAAGGCCACACCATGTGTGGAAGTATGGCAGACATCCATTCTGCAACGGCTGAGATCAGGAGAGCAAAAAAGACAGAAGACACCACAGGGCAAAAATATAATGCCATGTCCATTACTATGGGCGGCCATAAAAAGCTGTTAACTGTATTACATTAGTTCTGCTTAGCCAATGTTCTCCACAGCAGTGTAAGCAAACATGCCAGGAACGTGACAATCAGACACCTTTCAGTCGGCCAGTGATGGACAGATAACCGTCGTCGTCCAATTTGCCGACGTCACCCGTGTACAGCCAGCCGTCATCCCCAAGAGCTTCACGAGTCTCCTGCTCGTTGTTCAGGTAACCCATGAAGATGTGACGACCATGCATACACACCTGACAACCAGTCACCAACAAAACACCAACGTCAACAAGTAAATAAAATGTACAAATAAGTTCAATAAAAAATTTTACGGAATTTTTGAATGTTGTACATAAATTGGCTCAATCTTACTATAACCAGAAAATGTTATTTCTGACAGTTCAGTTGATGCTATTTGCTTGCAACGACTTATGGTAGAAACATTTCTTCATGTTTATGTGCAAACCATTCCTAATCACAGCAATGAAATAATGAGTAAAACTGCCTCACAATGCACACAGTTATCATAAAAATAACATCAACTGAACCGCTAAAAATAACATTTTATGGGTACAATAAAACGAATACAATTTAAAAGAATATTTAACAACGGTGTAAAAGCTCACACCATGTGTGGAAGTATGGTAGACATCCAATCTCTGCCGGCTGAGTAGGTGAGGAAATAAAAAAGAATAAGAAGACAGCAGAAACCACAGGGCAAAAATATAATGTCCGCATCTGCTACGAAGGACGGCCATAATTATAAGGTGGCCGCATTTGAATTCATATACTTTGTCAAAATTTGACATAAGGAAAAGGAAGCTTCACAGTTGTGGCCTTTGACAGCCAAAGAAATCACTTAAAATTATAAGAGACAGCTGAAATAGTCGGCAACTTTGTGGCACAACCTGTGGACTGTGACAAGTGACAAAGACATGGTAACAGACTCACCTCTCCACAACCATTGCTGTCCACATTGCGCAAGCGTGTACTTGTTCCAGGCAAAGCTTTGCCGGCACTTGACAACCGATATTGCCACGGAAATGAGAACGTATGTGGCCCTGTATCACATCAAAATTACATGCTTGACAAAACTTTAGTAATCTAAAGTACTGCATCCAGCTGCATGCAAAATGATAATTAGTAATCCAATTACAGAATAACTTACAGCCTCTTTTCCAGTTAACTTAACAAACCATGCAACTGCAGCAGCAGCCACAAATGGCAGCTGACAGTTTTTGCGCTAGCATGCTATCTTTGGTAGACTGACCACCACCACCTGTGCTTTAATGGCTGTTTTCCAGGTTAACCCTTGTTATCTGGTTCCCCTCAGTTTTCTTTCTTTACTTTTCCGGGAACAGATCCTTCTGGGGATGAGCTGCAAAGCTTTTCTAATGACTGGATGCCCTTTCTGTTAATCAACCATGTCAAAGCACTCAAAGAACTTTGATAGACTAACCATTTAAAAAGAATTAAGGCTCTGCATATTTAGCTACAGAGATCATCTGACAGTTTTGTCCACGGCAAGTTTCTGTTGGTCCTGTCATCCAAGGGCTCGGTACAATCTGCAGAGACCCCAAACAGAAGGTCACTTCAACAGAAAGTGGAAGCAAACGTGTCATCTGATTCATTTGTCAATAAAAGC
>Ga0209259_1000715_pt1 | contig 10562 bp, 8 predicted proteins | sample WorMetGr2BELIZE1_FD_187417 | JGI IMG/M metagenome (GOLD analysis project Ga0209259, IMG submission 187417) | Marine gutless worms symbiont microbial communities from Max Planck institute for Marine Microbiology, Germany - Inanidrilus... ...
CCCCCATTGGAAGCACGTGCGTTGCACACACTTCGCCTCATAGCACAGCAGCCGTGAGAGATATCGAAAAAAAGTTTAATTACAGCAAACATGCAGTGGAAAACGGGCTTTCCAAGTAGCCACCAATTAAAGCCCTACATCGCCTCAAGTCCCACCTGAAATTGGCGACGCGCTGTCCTGTCAGCGGATGCTGGCCTTCTTGTTATTGCTGGTATGTATTTCATGGTTCACAAGTCATCTTGCCACTGACTTACATATTTACCTTGTCGGCAAATTCAAGATATCCATGGATACATTAAGCTTTCAGTGTCAGTCAGCCATGACCTGAAGAACAATTACATCTTATCAGGAACGAATTACGGGCAACGGGAGGACCAAGCAAGTCAACACTGAATTTTATGGAGACATCATATGCATATGCACATAACATGTACATACTTGCTTGAACTTGGTTTCCAAAAGAACTTACAATGCTTAAGTTGCACAAGAGCACACCAGTTGACATTTACTCCTATTTTGTCACATTTCTAAAAAAAGTCCATTAAATCAGTCCCAAAACAGAATGAATCTGCATTCCATTCAGTATCATTAGACACACCGTTAACAAATACACCGGAATTAATCCTAATTCAGCTTAAATATAAAATAGGCTGAAAGATAGAATGACAGTAACACTAGCACGACAGTTAGCGTGCTGCTGAAGACTCATACACGTACATCAACCGACTTATTGCTGTAAAACTGGAACTACTAAAGATACGCTGAACAGACAACACACGTTTTAGCGGCCACTTTAAGGACGAAACTCTCTCAGCCCATTGCCGCCTTGATTCTTTCCTCTCCGCTCGTACCAACAGAATCTCCGGAGATAACTGACGTGGATTTTTTATTAAGTCAGATGCTGGAACAGCAGTGTGAAAGCTGTGAAGAGAACTCAATGCATTCTGTCAAGTTATTCGGCTTTCAAGCTGCAAGAATGTCAATACTGTATCTGTACTGATTCCAAACAGGGAGACGTCACCCGTTGGCCTCATCACTTCTTGATCTAACAACTGACTCCTAAGGGTTGATTGGTTGAGTAGGGTTTAACATCCCACTAAACACATTATACGTCATATCGGGGACGGGTTTTTACGGGTAAAATGACCCAATCACAAGTGACAAAGCACTGAAGGAAGTAGTAGTGCTAAGGATAGGCTTCAATCCCACCAGGTCCACCTCACCACGTTACAATACTACACATGCATGCAATATACAGTCATACAGAAAATACATACATACCGGTACACAAAAAATGAATCTAACCACAGTGAAATGGGCCCAGTGAAATAAAACCCAATCCAGAGAACTGTTAGGTCTGTTCATATGTGTGTGCATTGCACTGTGCACAATTGTTGCGCACAATATTGCACATAACAGACCTGATAATTTTCCCTCTTACCCTCCAAACAATCACCATTGCTCCGATGATGTCTATTTGAGGGAAGGGGGTATGATTCCTAAGGGAAGGTATGTTGTACCTGCCATGACTCCTAAGGGAAGGTATGTTGCCAGCATCTGACACCAGTTGTCTACTGTGAACATGATAAAACAAAATCATGATTATAAACAGTACACGTAAAACCAACAAACAGTAAACCGGTCACGGCAGATGCTACAACATGAAACCACTTAAATAGCACAAGTTTTTTTTCGAATTTTGAATGCAAAACACCAGAAAATTCTGAAATGTGCAAACGTTCTCAGGCTTGACATTGAAAACTAATACTACCAACATGTTTAGGTCTCTGTATAATTCACTAGTTCTCTCAAGCTATCCTAGGTTACGCAGTGCATCGAAAGTGAACTTCAAAAATGCAACGCTCGGGATTTGCAAATGCACCGGGGAAAGCTGCTGAGGAAAAATCCTGAAACTAAAACATCGGTAAACTTATGCACAATTTCCCTCTTGCCATCACCAAAAAAGTCTTGCAACCTTGTAACTCTTGTGTACTAACATGGCAATCTACACTGTGTTGCAGAAAAAAACGTGGCAGTCAACTTACGTCAAGAACTTTATCAAATCTTAACCGATTTTCAAAATTCATTCATTGTTAGACTCTGCGATAAATTCGCAATAAAGTGATAGCTGAAGACCCCACCACACCTTAAACGCGTTGAAACCCTACCTTGTGAAATATGTCTTCAAGAAGTCGTCATTCTCAAGAACTCAGTCAAAGTCTCTAATTGATGATACCAGATGGCAAGACAAAAACGGTCTACACCAGTTTGATAATTATCTAAGCTAAGTCAAAATCAATTTAACAACAATTAACAACAGCTGTTTCTTGTCATACTCAAGATATCTGGCGAGTTCTTCATCTTTCAGCAGGACAGTGCCCAGACACACTGAGTGCATGAGGCAATCAGCTTTCTTGCCTGTAACTTAGCCAAATGTTGACTGATCTTAACATTCTGTTACAAGCACATTCAGTAGTGAACTTGCATTAAACTTCTGTTGAAAATGCCACAATACCTCAAATATCTAGCTGGGATTTTTAGCCATCGCTTTACTGCAAATTTCTCATGAATCTAACAGCGAAAGAATTTTGAAAATTGGTTAAGATTTGATAAGGTTATTGACATAAGCTTACTGCCACGTTTTTTTTATGAAACACAGTGCAGATATTGTGAAACTGTGGCATATTTTGCAAGTAAAAAATCCAATACACACAACTGGATTTAGACGGTTTTTCATTGCCAGTAAATTGGTAGAAAAACTTTCACTGACAGTTATCATTCATGACTTTTTCTCGACTGTCACAGCCAATAAACTCAAATTTCATTCCAAAGCGTAATTTTATAGTACTACAGCTAGCACACTAAGTAAGCATTGTACCATCATATTTGCAACACACTGGTATAAGCAAATATGGAAGAGAATAACAGCCCAGAGAAAGACCAAAACAACTGCCAGAAAGCTACAAAGGTGCAAACATGTAGTGATGCTAAGCTGTGCTGAGTTATCGTGTGCTATTTGCAGCCAATATGCAACAGGCTTGTTACAGTTCTACCAAGCTTCCAGAGCTGCACTGTACAGCACAATACAATGTGGATATTGTACTATACACTGCACCACACAACAACAATGGTACTGTTGACAATACATTAATTTTAGTTACCTTTACACAGCCAAAAACACATAAAGGTAACTAATTAATTAATATCTCATTTTTACCAACCGGATGAAACTTTTCACAGAGTCGACAGAAGATGCTCAACGCCGACTACACTGTCGCTACATTCAAGCAATTGTGTATTCTAATATTTCTGCACAGTCGGCAAGAAGCGGAGAACAATGCCAAAACTTTACATCACAACAAACTAAACAAACTGTCAACGTCGACGCAACGCTGGTCGTATTAAATGCAAAGCTGGTCTTTGTTGCTCCTAATGCATAAACAGAAGAAAATAACAAAAATCCTACAGAGCAGTGCAAAAATGAGCCTCTGGGCACAGTTGAGGCACAAAACGCGTCCATTACTGCTGCCCGCAGCTTCATCAAATGCTCACCAATTTTCTGAATTGTTTCACAGTGAAAGCCAGCAGTAAATCTGTTGACTGACTGTCCCACTCCACATAAATTTGTAATCAAGTCTTTGAAGATTCTGCCATATTGTAAGCTCGTTGCTACGCCACCGTGCGAAAGATCCACCACTTTTCTGTCTCACAGAGGCTAACGGCTCAGTTTTCAGTGGCACCCCGTAGTAATTTCCCTGACGTGACACGATGTGCATGGGCCACACATGCATCACGTTTTCAACTAAAATGACAAAAGCAAGTCAACTGCTGACTGGCTGCTGTCATGTTCTCATCTGTACTAAAACGCAAATAACGTGTGCAACAAGCCGCAAATTGTTATATACATCAAAGCATCTTGCGACCAAAAACACCACTTCACAGCCCTATGACAACGAAAACGCCGGGAATTTGATAGAAACTTCAAGCAGTGACGATCAGAAGAAAACAGAGACATTATTATCAGTTGGTTGGAGTCCCTTTTCAGCACAAATACGGCTATATCAGAGACAAGACATTATTATCAGTCATAACCAAGAGCTCTGCTTTTCTGTCCATTATTTTCTAACTTCTCAAGAGAGGCTGCCTACTGTTCTGTTTAGTGTTCTGCCTCCCGACGTAAACGTTTATGGAGCTAATTATACAGCTGATATCTCAAGCATTATCTGCAATAATCATCCAAAATACCTACAAAAAACGTGTTTTTTGCTCACAGACAAGATTATATGCACAATCACCACATAACACACCATGTAGTTTACACAAGCTCTTGATAACAAATATGCCACTGCAAATGAGAAAGCAAGTGCAGGGAAAACACATGTACTCATCTGCACCACCAAAGCAAATATACACTTAAAACAATAGCACACATTCGATAAACAGCATTATATGTACAACAAATACACTCATCACAAAAAAAGACACTCCCCTGGGTTTAATTTCCGCTGAGACTTGAGTCAGCATGTAAGCGAATGGCAGCTTCAGGAAGGGAATCCTGCCAAACTGCTCCCGTTTCACAACAGCAAAGAGTACATCTGATGCTTCGAATCACCTAACAATGCTGCATTCTTCACACCCGCACATTCTCATTTGAAGAAGAGAATGCATGCGGTACAAGGTACAGTCTTTACTGCTGACTAATTTATTAAGTTAATGTTTTACGTGGTATATGACATAAAAACAGGTCATTTCAGAGACATTCTTCTCTACCAATCACTTAGCATGGTACTTATGACACTAAGCCAAACACGACAAAAGCAGACGCGTCAACAAACCGACAAATACCGTATCACAGAATAAACTTCTAAAAACTAAAGCCAGATTTGGCTGCATTGTACAACATCGGCCCTAGAAATGCATCAGGCCAATTCTTATAGCCCCAGGTCTCACACGGCCTAGTCCATTCTGTGCATCACCTGTAACAGTTACAAATGGCACCATTGTGGAGTTTGTGATTTTGGTGCTGCGATAGAAACGTCAAGACTTACTTATCATAACGGAGTTTATTACGGTGCACCACACGCAGTCACGTGGTGAGAGATGGGCACATTTACAGCCCATCGATCTGTACTGTTTACAGAATAACACTGACACGATCGCAGCTGTACAAAGTTGCAAAAATAAACCGATCAACAAATATATATATATATATATATATATAAATTCATGTACAAGCATACACGAGTCACAGTCACACAGTGATATAACGTGTTCGTAGAAATTACGAGCAATGCAGTGTCGGCATACGACAACAAGCAAGAACCGGTTTTCTGTCTTACTGTTAGAATGCACCGATGCCAACATGTGCTGATATATCTGGAAGCCGCGGACTACCACTACTGCTACTGTTTGAGTTTCTTTCTTTTAGCCAGACTTCATTTGCAGAAATGCTCGAGGCCAGGCAAGAACTGGGCAGCCACACTTGTTGGAGACGACTATAACTGTTCGGCCATACTGCCCGAGCTGATTAGGCTAAGATCACTCACGTGCCCTACGAACATCGCGTGACCTACTGACAAACTGGGGATAGCTGCAAGGATGCCCGTGCCAACCAACCCATGACCTCAAACTATGGCTGTCAAATGACTAATTTTCAATAGTGCGTTAACTGCATTCTAACGCACATTGTAAAGTACAGGGATAGAACTCTGTGTCATGAGCTGTGCATAAACCCTGAACTGACTGAGATGCAGTTTGGAATGCGGAGTCGGGCAGGTCCAGGGATCATGTACTACATGGGAATGTAGATGCCCCCACGGGACGGGGCACTTTTGCGGGTGTCTGGCATTGTAAAGCATAGGATTGTGGGGGGTTTGGCAAAAGGGTGAGCAGTGCAATCTTAACGACCTACATGCCGTATGACGTGTTTTTTGGGGGTCGCGACGACTGCACCTGCAGTAAAACTTTTAGTGGCATTAATTTTTAATCATCATTAAGTCCTTAACACGTTAATTAACGTGTTAATTTGACAGCCCTATCTCAAACATATAAACCTTGGTCAACACTCGGTGTAAAATCGTCCATTGTGGGAAAGAATCGTGGAAACAGCAATGATTCATTGCCTCGTACTATCATCTTTATCACATAATACAATACGACAAAAGCATCTTCAGCGTGTACTGAAAAGCTGGTGATAGTTCTGGCCTGATTCCTAGTCCACGAAGATAGTCATAACAATACAATGTAATAAGCACACCAACTACGGTAGAAACATGGAAGGCAGCAGCTGCAGGTCTAACTTTTGCTTTTCTCAAATTAACACATACGAAACCGACGTTTTTGATTCAAAAATCACGTAAAACTACTAAAACCAAACACACGTTTAAAAAATCAATTACAAGCATCGGTCTGAGATTGCTGATATAACCCTTCAGAGTTACTTATCGAAATAAACCCAATATGTACATAGTGACTGCTTGAAAGCCGTTTAACCGAGAACACCACTAACGTTTACATTTCATGTGATCCACGCATCACCGGGGTTACTAGGACCAGTTCACTGTCGGCAGAGACGATCGGAACGCCGTTAGTCATGTGGAAGTCGACGAGGTGTCCGACACTGTTGAACAGCTGGTCTTTGGTTCTTACCTGCACGCACATTACGAGACGTCACCTGATGTGTCTATCATATCATCATCATCACCATCATCATCGGCATTAAAATGCAGGATGCTAGTGACATGGCGCTAAAACACGGCACAAGCAGTGTACGCAAGTGGTCAAAGTAATTTGACAAAAAGGCCAGATCACCGCCGCACATGGACGGCAGTCCGTATACTTTACAATGGGATATTATTAAGACTGAGAATGACTTGCAGTAGCAGGAGCATTTATAAATACTGTAATGGCCCTATGAGCGAGACTGGCGATATCCATATCTGTCTGTATTCTTGGTCCGATGGATATGGCCGACAGGACTGATGCAGTATTCGCAAACGCTTCACCAAAAGCACGGGAGTGCATAACGTGCCCAAGGTCACTAAGTGACAATGCATGACCAGGAACTGAAGGTGGGATGGGGGAAGGTTTATGTTTGTGTGTATAAGCGTTCAACTTTGTCACTCTGCCACTAGGGGGCGCCACCAGAGAATGCTGAATTTAAAAATACAGTCAAAGTTGTCCCTTGCCCCCTCAGTAATGACATATGTGAAATCTGGAAGGAACAGCATACCGTGGGTTTACTCTTGCAAGCCAAATCTGGCACTGATCCTCCTACGCATTTGCTGAACAACAAACCACTATGGCAGTTTATGTCCAACCACTCCACGTTGGGCCCAGCAGGTTGGTTGGTTGGTTGGGGTTTAACGGCACTTTTAACACAGAATAGGTCATATCGTGCCTGTAGTTGGGCCCTGCAGCGCACCACATAAATCTGGGGAAAACCGTAGCAGGTTTTAGATTCCAGATACACTCTCTGTCGCCCAACCAACAGTGTCGAAGCACTGACATAGTATGTACCATGCTAAACTATTCTTTTACGGTTTTATGTCCCGCTCAACACAACAATGGGTCCTTTCAAAAGTGCTCTTCCCAGCTAAATACTTCACATGGTACCGAAGAAACTAAGCACATCAACAGCAGCGACGAGCAATAAACTAAAAGATATTATAACATAAAATAAAAAAGAAAACCACAACCAGGGCCGTGTCCAGTTAGCGAGCAATCAGCTAAGCAAAAATTTTCCACTTTGGGCTGTCCAGTTACTCCGAATGAAGGGAATTTACATTTTTTTGCTTAGTTGCTTAGCTAATCGCTCGCTAACTGGACACGGCCCAGGTTTGGTTAACTTGTACGACATTCAGCCTGCTAGGAGACTGTGGCATTCTCACAGCCCGCATACAGCATGCTAAATTGTAAGTAAGTAAGAAAACCGACCTTGCCCTCTGGATCGACCAGCAACAGGTGCCGAATGCAGCCCTTATGGCGACCACTGAGCACGTACTGCCCCGGCGTCGCTGGACTTTCACGCACCAGGAAGTCTCCGTCGTGACGAAGAAGCTCCTCACACTAAAAACACGCAAGAAAGGTCAAAACAATAACTACGGCCGTCAAATTAACACGTTAATTAACTCATTAAAAAATTAATCGCGACTAAAGAAATTAACGCTACTAAAAATTTTGACGCAGATGCAATTACTGCGACCACCAAAAAGCAACTCCTTACACAAGAACGTCATATGACGTATACATCGTTAAGATCGGTTCACCCCTTTTTGCACAGCTCAACCTTTTACCCAACCCCCAAAATCCTATGCTTTAAAATGCTTTTCAATCGGCTTGACAGCCCCAAAGTGCCCCTTCCCGTGGTGGCATCTACATCCCCACATAATACTTGTTCCCTGAACCCACCCGACTTAGCATTCCAAACTGCATCTTGATCAGTTCAGCCGTATTTGCACAGCTCACCGCAGAGAGTCCCTATACTTTACAATGTGCGTTAAAATGTGATTAATGCGCGGTTAAAAAATTAACCATTTTACATCCCTACTCCTTTAGAAATAAAGCAGCCTCTTTTTTACTACAGCAATGTGGAACGCATCAGTCTGCCAGCACACTGCTATAAGAAACCTTATGTGACATGAACAAGGCCACCACAGCTTTGTAAAGAACACCGTTATGACGATTTTCACCTCACTGACATGTAGCAGTGTACGGATATCTTCACACCAGCTTTTCAATCTCCGTACCACAAGTATTAACAAGTGGTCAAAGTAGTTTGACACAAGGCCGCATCGCTGCCGCACATGGACGGTTCAATAGCTTTTGCCAGGTGGAAGCGATGTGCAGCCCCATCTAACACATGCTTCCTTGGGCCCACCCGAGTCCACTTCCCAAACGACATCTGGGTCGGTTGAGTCGTTTTTGCAGGGCTCACTAGTGTGACACACTGACAGACGAGCCACGCTATTGCGTCTGTAACAACATGCTGCATCTACGTACTTAGATTGTGATGCAGCATTATAAGGCGGTCACACGTTTGACTCCGATCCGTCATAAAAAGCAACAATGATCAAGATCCAAGACAATAATATCAGCTCACCATCACTGATTGCAAACAGAACAGTTTTCTATTTACCACTGCAAATGGCGAAACTTTCGTCAAGATGTCCATTTACTTTTCAAGTGTATTCCATGCTGCGAGTTCGACTCATTTGCCGACGAGCAATTTCTATTACATTTCGTCTTTCGTCCAGTGCAGAATATACAGTGAGCAAACTATTCCCATCAGTTCCACTAAACTGTTGACTATTTCTGACATACAAGCAATGTTGCCACATCCCTTGCTGACAAATAATCCATACCCAACCCACAGGGCCAACACTGGCACTAGGGCTGTCGAAGTAAGGAGTTAATTGAGATGAAAAAATTAATGCCACTAAAATTTTTAATGCAGGTGCAAACATCGCGATCTCCAAAAGGCAACTCCTTCTGCAAAAACACATCACGAAACACAGAGATCGCTAAATCGGTCCACCCGTTTTCGTACAGCTCACCCTTTTATGCAATCCCCAAAATCCTATGCTTTACAATGCTAGTCAGTAAGCTGGACAACGCCAAAAGTGCCCCTTCCAGAACCGGCATCTACATCTCCATGTGGACTCAGCATTCCAAACGGCATCTCGGTCAGATCAGCCACTTTTCATACGGCTCACGTCACTGAGTCCTTCAAAAATTAATCGCTGCGATTAACGCGATCAAAAACATTAATTGTTTTATGGCCCTGCTTAGCGCCGAAAGCGTCAATGGGTCGGCCGACAAGGAAACGGATACGTGCAAGCATCGCGCTGAACGACAGCAACGGGAGTCCACGCAACAATCGCTCACCTGCTGCCGAGAGATTCTTCCATGGAACCACGGCTCAGCGTGAGGCATCGAGTTATGCCGCATGGAAAGTCCAGCGCCACCACGGGGCGAAGCAGGCAGCTCAGCAGTAAGATAACCAGGAACAGGAGCAGGACTGCCGGCTTGTAGCAAGCTGCCAAATGGCTCTGAATACACACGTAATACAGATTTCCAATGTGAAACATGTCTCAGAAATGACTGTTTTAACGGCTACTTCTAGGTTTATCTGGTTTAGACAGTGATCCTGAAGGAATCCAAAGAATACTACTTATATATGCTGAGCATCATCTATGAGGTCATACAGTGTAATAACACTAATAAATGTGAGAACGTGATAAATGTGTGTTCAATTAATCTATAAACAGTAAATTTTAAATATGAAATAGACAAATTACCACTATTACAACCACCATTCTATGGCCATAATACAGGACAATGCGATATATTAACCTCAACCCTGGCCGCCTTTTTGTTCAGCAGCCACCCAAAAAAGGGAAAGGGATCGAGAGGCTCATTTAAATTATTACGCTAGTGCCTACAACAGGGGAGACAACAATCGCATCACAAGACTAAAACTAAATCTACAACAACATAACAAACACTTGCATCCTTAACTAAAAATACAGCGAACATTAAAACAAAACAAACTAAACCCAGGT
>Ga0209259_1000716_pt1 | contig 10559 bp, 8 predicted proteins | sample WorMetGr2BELIZE1_FD_187417 | JGI IMG/M metagenome (GOLD analysis project Ga0209259, IMG submission 187417) | Marine gutless worms symbiont microbial communities from Max Planck institute for Marine Microbiology, Germany - Inanidrilus... ...
CCTATATTCTAGGGGACACAACTAGACCCAGACATATAACATATGTCCTAGTTTGATCGAAATCGGACCAAGAGACGGCTGAGAAAAACACTGCACAAACAAACAGACAGACAGACAGACAGACAGACAGACAACCAACAGACACTACGAAAATAATGGTCACTTGGCCGTGAACCAAAATATATATAACCTGCCCTATTACATAGGGTGGCCATAAAACAGATATTGATCAGCTCGGATGCAAAGGTCATCAAAGTTAGGTAAATCTGGGGAACAGAAACTAACTCAGGTGTTACATTGCGGAAGTTCTTAGGCATATGCCATTGTTCAAGCTACTAAATCCTCTCACCACTGCTATCCTGTATTCCCTTCACTGGCTTAAATTTAGTGAATGGATCAAGTGCAAGATCTTTTGCATTCTGACAACTCAGCCTTGTCAACCTTATCTTTGTTCATCCCCATCGTGGCAGTCACTCCATCTTCTCTTTTTACCGTTCCTTGACCAACTTTGTCATCGTGTTATTATGGTGGCTTACAGCGGCCACCTCTCACTCAGTTTAGCCACAACACAACAACTTCACAACACAACACAACAGCTTCACAACAACAACACAACAGCTCCATAACCACACCACAAAGTTGTTGTGTTGTTGTTGTAAAGCTGTTATGTTGTGGTTGTGAAGTTGTTGTGTTTTTGGCTAAATTGTGTGAGAGGTGGCCGCTCTGTGCCACCATAGAATGTTATAAGTCATGGATCACTCTTTTCGATTTGCGTCACCTTGTCTCTGAAGTCATCTCCCTCATTCACTTCATCAGCCTTATCCCATCCTTTCTACTTCTTACATACATAGTCTTGCACATGTCAGATCATCTTTTTCGTTTAGTTGCCATTCCCACCATCCATCTTTCTTGACTACCAGCATTAAATCCACATGTTTCAAAAATCCTTCCCTCCTGCTTCCCTCAGGACTGCCTTCGTGGAATAGAACTCAGACCCGATACTACTACTATGTCTGTTTAATTGCCTTTTTCCAGGACAACCTGGGTAAGTCAGCACCAGAAAGGTAAACCATTCTGGATTTTACTGGAGCAAGAGATGATGGGTGGCAATGATATCAGCTGGACCATGTGCAAATCATTTACACCTCGCTCGAGACAGATAACCGCGCCAGTTACTACCTCACCACTCAGTTCTTACAGGCCAGATGCCCTTCATGCTGCCTAACCAACAGCATCAAAGCACTGAAGGCACAACTCAGACCAGATATTCTATGCTAAACGGTTTGTGTTTTTATTTTTTCCTGTTTTAGTTCTTGTTGGTAGATTCAGCTGGCTACCAATCGGCTTTGTAGCATATGTTAAATATCTGATATCATATCATGTAGTCTGTTCTTGTGTTGATAACTTATTACGTGTGAAGTGAACTTGAGTGAAGTTGTTACTTGTGTTTGTGATTGATTTTCTGATTTTGTTATTATCCAGCTTCTCATGGCTCTGAATGGCCTATAGTGTGCTAATGTGCCGCTGAGAAAGTACTCCCTCACTTTGTCATGTTGTTATGTTGACAGATGTCGTAGTGAGATTACAGATCGCCTGCGTCAGCTACGTGATGTCGTCTCTAAGCAAGCCAGCATCACTGCGTCTCTGCAGCAGGTATCCAGCATGCTGGATGATGTTGCCAGTAACTGCCAAGAACTGTCAGCGGACATTGGACCCAGCCAGGAGGATGCTGCAATTCTGTTGGCCGTGTCACAGGTGTGCATTACTGCGAGTCAACACTGTTGCAGTTTGTTAATTTGTTATCTGCCTCCATTTTAATGGCAGTTTTCTTGGTGAACCTGTGTTAGCCAGTTCCCTCTTGGTTTTCTTCCTCCATTCGTTCCGGAATAGAACCTTTTGAGATAAGTGGTACAGGTTTTTACAGGCCAGATGTCCTTACCAACCAACAGTGTCAAAGCACGAAAGGGAACACAAAGCACTGACGCCAACCAATGGCCAGGTTTTCTCCTTTCTTATTCCACTATTGCCCTCCTGAGGGAAGAGGCATTACCAGGATTTGGTAATTTGTTACTGTTAAGAAATTCATAATATGCACAATTCTTTAAAACATTTAAATTGCATTTAATATACTTGCTACTTTTAGTATTTTGACACACTGTGTATTGGGTATCAAGAACAATGGGCGCCATCACTTTTTATGGCCGCCCTATGTAATAGGGGGGCCATTACATTTTTGCCCTATGGTTTCTTTCTATCTTCTCTCTATCTTTCTATCTTCTTTTTTTTTTGCTCGCCTAATCTCAGCGGCCACAGATTGGATGTCTACCATACTTCTACATATGGCGTGGCCCTAGTGCGAATTTAGAATGCAGGTCTGAAATGTTCTGCACGTGGCTTGCTGCAAATGCAGGACCCAAAAAAGTCGCCAAAAATCGCCATTTGGGCACCATCCCACAACTTTGTCGGGCTATATCTTCGCAACTAAGGCATGTATCGACAATCGGAAAAAAACTTTTTAAGCAGCAATATCTCCCCTACATGTCCCCACAATATGGTGAACTTCGGCCCACTAGCGACTGAGATCGTTTCGTTAGTTTGGGGCACCCCAGGTAATTTCGACGGGTTTCGCTTCTTGGCAGGGTTACTGCACAGCACTCTAGTAGTGGGCGTCAGCCAAACTGCGGCGTTGAACAGAGGGCGCCACCTATATTCGGCAGGGCGGCCATCACATTGGGCATTGGCCCTCATTTCTAGTTGGATTAGTCTTTCGCTGAGTCTAAAGACTGAGCAGAAAGCTTAATCTGAACGCTAATTTTTGGACTCAGTCTAAAGTCAGATTAGCTCAGCGAAAACTATTGCTAAACATAGATTGGTTGTTTACTATGTTTTTTTGACTCCTGTGAGTGAGTAAAAAAGTATTCTTGACGCCCTCTTGCTGCTATCTCCACTGACTGCATTCCATCACTAGCTGATGTACTTCGGCCTCGGAGAAACGGACTGGGAGCGCAATATCTTTGGTCGAATCGCAGCCAATTCATTTTTTATTCAGTGCACGCTACCGATAATTGCGATGTTTGTTTACATTTCACATAATAAGGCACATGTGGTGTATGGCGAGGCTTATGGCTGAGGCATGTCAGTTAGTGAGCGGCAATGCAGAGAGGGGCGGAACTGAAGCACTACAGCTCCGCCCCTCTCTGCATTGCTTTATGCTGACTAACATCCATCGACCGTGAGCTTTGCTATACACAGTGAAGTTTGGTTGTGGAGGTGAACAGTGCATTTTGTGTGGGGGGGGGGCGGAGCATGAAGTCTGCTATCTTCAATTGCTTTGTTGGTTGCTGGAGTTATCTGCGTGTTGGTGCGTGTTTTCCTTGTTTATTTCTCTCTGGAGAAGTGTGATTTGTGTGCAGACTGTGCAGGGCAAGTTGTCCAAGTGTGGTGAGATGTTGAACGATATCCCGGAGTCCGTGGCAGGTGAAGACAGCATGGTCATGTGCAGAGATGAGCTGTCGCGATTGCATCGTCGACACGCACAGCTATCAGAGAAGATCAGTAAACAGTGTGAACGAATTGGCCAGGCCGTACAGCTGCGTGATTCGTACTGGACACGTCGGAGGTCTTTGGAAGTATGCCTGGAGGACTGTCGCCATAAAATGACTTATCTTGACGTCGATGGTGCTGATGATGATGACAGACTAGCACAGTTAGAGGCAAGCTACTGTTGTTTCTTCGTTGTCAGTAAGTAAGTAAGTAAAAACATTTATAAAGCACCGTAATCATTCTAGCGTAAATTATTCAGAGGTGCAGGGTTAGCTGCTAGGGTCGTTAAAAGCAGATTAAAACAAATTGGGTTTTGACATGCTTTTGGAATGGGCAACGTAATGGTACAGAGACGGTGCAGGTAATATGCTAGTTGCCATCAGCAAAGGCATGTGGGCAATAACACTTCGATCTAACAAAATCCTCCAGTTTTGTTACTGTGCGATGCCATGCTAGCATGGTTATGTGTCTGTTTGTCTGTCTGTCTGTCTGTCTGTCACAAGTTGGTGTTCTACTGAAATAGCTAAACATAGGATCATGCAAACAACGCCACACAATAGCACAGGGATTCTAGTTTTTTGATGCCGAAGATCTCGGCAAAATGCATACAGGGTCACCCCGACGGGGCACCAAATGGAGGTGGGGTTGGGGTAGTTTAAAATTGACGACTTTTGACAAATAACTCACTCTAACTCAAAAATGTCAACTGTCACAAGCATTGTTAATTTAGTTCAGTTGCAAGTTTATCACACGGAGTGTTCATCTTTGTTTGCAGCACATTTGCCATGATGCAGCGCGTCGTGTGGGTTTGTCAGTGACAGCTGATACATTTGTAACTGGGGGTTCTGGCTAATGCAGGTTGTCCTGTATAATGGCCGCAAAACGGCAGTAGTAGTTGGAATGGGTTTGGGATGAACAGATGCTGGAAGGCAGAGAATTCCAGGTCTTGGTGTGATATGCTTTCATTTTTGATTGTAGCCAGACTGGATGGCTAACAGCATAGAAGTAATTTCCTGGAGAGTCACTTAATTACCACAAATGTGGTTTCCTTATAAAACCTTTTGTGTGAAATGTTCAAATTCTGAGAAATGTAACCATCTTTGTTGGCAGAAGGTGCAGCAGCAACATACCACATTTGTTTCAGACGTTGCTTGAATGACAGTTGTTTGTGCAATCTGTTGAAAATAGCTGTTTTTCACTTATGCTTAATTTTGCTGTAATTTTGTTGTGTGTACTCCAGGCTGTTGTGATTTTGCTGCGCTCCAAAGAAGCAGATATGTCAGCTCTTGAAAAGGAAGCAAGACAGATGGTGACCGAAGGCTGTGGCAATGGTGAAGGGCGTACATTGCTTCAGCAGACACAGGCCATTAAGTCCGACATCACAACATTGTTGCAGCATGTAGAAGATCAGATGCTGAGAATGCGTCACGCAGTCAGCAGCAGCAGAGGCATTCTCAGTGAAATCCGCGACACAGTTGACAGTTTTGAGCGGAAAGAAAGATTGATTGGGCGCCGACCGTTGCCGATTGAAGCTGAGTTTATTGATGATGAGATCAGTCGTATTACGTCGCTACAGAAACAGATTTACACTGAAGCCGACATGGTGATGAGTAAAGTAGATGAACAGAAACGCTTGAACTCGGAGGTTAGTGACATCTTGCCAGCTAAAATACAGCAGGCTGTTGATGAATTGGAAACTGTCAAGACACGCATACTGGTAATAGTCGTTGATATTTCACAGTAGTTCACTTATTTGATTTGTGAAACTTGATATGTCTAATGTATTTGTGTTCATTCTACTGTACATCTTTGTGTCCCTCGCTGAATTTTTGTCTGTGATTATTATGAGGACAGTGTTTTTCGGAGTAAGAAGTGGACAATATTTTGTCTTGTTACTGGTGATGTAGGGTACGTTAAAATCTGAGAAGGCTGCTTTGCTGGCTGAGAGGGAAAGCCGGGTGCAGTACAGTGCGATCTATACATCAGTCTTGGAGTGGCTGAACACTGCCGAGATGGTCGTTGAAGGAGATCACCATGGAGTCCACTATGAAGTTGTCAGTCAGAAGCTCACTCTGCATAAAGTATGTGTTCAGCTTCGTTTGGAAGTGACTTATTCATCAAATTGTCTACCTTTCGTTTCGAGGATGCTGTCCAACTTGAATTCATTTTAAGCACACACATGTGGTTGCAGTGGTCTATAGGCCGTTTTCTAGGTGAATTTTGGTTGGCTGGTTGCCATGTTGGTCCTGACAAATATTGGTGTAGAATTTTGTATGTCTGGTTGCTCTTTCTGATACCAACCAGGGATCACTCAGTTATGCAGTCTAAGGGCATGTTGCACCAACCCCACTTAAGTGCTGCCAAAACCTCGACTTGCACCACGGCCACTTAAGCGCTAATCTCCAATTAAATGTTTGCAAAAGTTAAGCAGCGAGTTTCGGCCACTTAAGATAAGTATTCATTGAGTAATTTCAACTGTTGAAAAGGCACAATGCAGAAACTGTCTGAGCAAGTCAGCATGTATAATGTATGTAAACTTCACTAAAGGAGTAAACTCATATGTTACCATAGTACCACCACACCACAACCGTTTTACGGCCCTTTTTCCGGTACCACCTGGGTGAGCCGGTGCCAGAAGAGAACTTCTGGACTTTATGGTATCAACAGAGGCAGACACTCCGACCATCCGACTGGGTGCCACTCCATCTGGACTAACCAGTGCCCACCTTCACCATCCCCCATTACAGGCCAGATGCCCTTCCTGTAGCCCAACCAACCGTGTCAAAGCATTGAAGGCAACTAACGCATAATGTTACTGAAATAGAAGGGAAGAGAATGCATCATGTTTACAACTGTTGCAACTACCCACGTAGCAGACGTCTGTAAGCCTAGTGGCTCTAGGTGGGCATCAGTGGCAGCCAAACGTAAACATGACATCACGTGATTCTCATTGCTTCAGTCTTCGCTTTAGTAAGTAGCAGTTAATTTGTACTGGTGCAGTGCTTCCGAATTAATTGGAGACTGAAGTCGAGATTTAATCAGTACTGAAAGTTAAGTGGCCATTAATAAAATGACGATTTAAGCAGAATTGGTGCAACCCGACCTAAACCTTTTAAATCATTGTTGTGTCATGTAGCAGTTTTAAGTACAGTCGTTTATGTATCATTGGGGTCAGCCATTTGACGGAGTCTAAGGTAAATGCTGATGTGGTGATAATCATGACATTGATATCCAAGACATTTTGTCCATCAGTATTACATATCATTGTGTAGCTGCAATACTTTTAGCATGCAAGTATATGAAGTATTTTCTGTTTTGCACAAAAATTACTTAAGTTGTCAAGTTCTGTTCTGTGTGCTATTGTTAAATCTACAATTATCATTAGTTAAGTTATTTTAAGTTATGTCAATATTTTTGTTGTTTGTATTGTTTGTGCCATGTCTACCACTTTTTGGGGTGGAATAAAGATTATCATTACAGCCTCCATTGCTGCCATGTCTGTGCTGTGTGCTGTCCTGTGCAACCACTGGATTGATGAAGCTAAGCATTTAGATGCTGACAAGTTCCTTCCCTTTAGAGTTTTATCAGCCTGTGCCCATAACTCCTCCATGTTGTTGTGTTACTAGTTTGATCTAAGTCGTCCAGCCGTGGGCATCAGAGGATGATGGGGATCAACAGATTCACTCTCCTGCCTGCAGTCATGGCTGAGTATTGACTCCTGCATACCAGATATTTTGTGACGCCAACCCATTTTATTAAACCTTCAGTGCTTTGACACGGATGGGTGTCAGAAAGAGCATCCGGCCTGTAAAAAATTGAGTGATGAGATGCTGGCATAGTTATCTGTTTGAAGACAGGTGCAAATGATTTGTATGTGGTCCAGCTGATGCCACTGCCATCTCATCATCTCTTGTTTCATTAAAATCCAGACTGGTTCAACCTTTCTGGTGCTGGCTTACCCGGTTTGACCTGGAAGCCATTAAATGGGTGTCAACCCATTTTATTAAGGTGATGGCCACTTGTGATGTGGCTGAGTGTAACTTGATCTGTGTAGCTAAGTAAGTAAGCAAGCAAACAAGCAAGCACCAGAGCGATTTAAGTGTAAAATGAGTCAAGAGGTGCTGTGGCTCAGGCTGTCATCTGTCTTGCTCGTGTAGTCTTGGTATATTTGTCATAGTCCACATGTTGACACAGCTGTTGCCTGTCAGCGTCCTTTCAGTGATTATTATGTCTTTGTCTGCTGCAGCAGAGCGTCATATTTTTGGAATTATATTGCAGGCGATATTCGATGAGGAGCCAACAGTGCAGGAACGAATGAATGACCTGATGTCATTGGCTGGTCAGATATCTACATCATTAGATGTCAACGATGAAACAACGTTTAAGGAAACTGTGAATGATATCAACCGTCGATTGAGCGCGGTCATTATGGCTGCCAGACGTCGTGAAATGAGTCTGCTCAACAGTGTTGCCGTGTGGAATGACTTCCAGGTTCGTAGACCACAAAGTTACCGAGTATTTGTTCTCTTGGTGTTTGTTTCTTGATTTTCCGCTCTCATCTTCAGTTCTCTCATAATCAAATCTATGTCAGTGAGGCATTCTTAAACTATATATTGTTCCACCTGTTTGCTTGTTACAAGAAGTGCTCTAGGTTTCGTGTGTTGTTCACATTTAGACATTATGTGTGTTTATTGTTTACAGTATTGTTGTTTTTATCATTGTTTTTTTATCATTGTTTTTTTATCAACAGTCTGTTTATATTTCCATATATGTTGCATAATATTGTTTAGGATCTGCTAACGAAGATTAGAATGCTGTTGGATAAGCTGGAGACAGAATGGGCAGAAGTGTATGTAGAGCGGCCACCAAGTATTGAAGAGGCATGCCATGCAGTTGATTGTATTCAGGTACATGGCAGCTACCTGAACAGTGTGATTTTATTTGACTTCTTTAATTCACATCGTCTTCTTGGTTAATTGTTATGTTGTAACTGTTTTCATATTGATATACACAGTCGTGCTTTCTGTGATTTGACGTTTGTTTGAGTATCATGAAGGGCATCCAGTCTGTGAAACATTCTCGGTTGGTTTCCTGTGGATATCTTTGGGCCATGCTTAATTGATGTGGAACATGGAAAATAGGTTGATTAAACAAAAGCTGAGAGGTTCTTACTTACTTACTTTATACTGGTAGTCATAATTACATCAGTATGACGTCATGGTTGAGTGGTGAGGTGCTGGCGTGGTTATCTGTCTGGAGCAAGGTGCAAATAATTGGCATATGGTCCAGCTGATGCCACTGCTACCCCATCATCTCTTGCTCCAGTAAAATCCAGAATCGTTTACCTTTCTGGTGCCGGCTTACCCAGGTTGTAGTAGTAGTAGTAGTAGTAGTAGTAGTAGTAGTAGTAGTAGTAGTAGTAGTAGTAGTAGTAGTAGTAGTAGTAGTAGTAGTAGTAGGAGTAGTATGACGTCATGGTTGGTGTTTGGCTGGGAAAACCTGTGAGATATTCATTGTGCAGCACTTCATTGGTGGCCTCGTTGGTCCTCGCGGTGAAGTTGGACAGCTGGTCACAAATGGTCACGATCTGCAGAAATCTGCTGACCAGTCGTCTGCAGCAGTTGTTCAGAAGCATGTGTCACTTATAGTGACACGTTGGACGTTGTTGGAAGAGCACACCAAAGAAACGTTGACATCCTTGCAGGTGCTACTGGTTCTGTTATGTGTGCTGTTGCTGTATGTATGCTCTTAAAGTTCTTCGTAGTCACGGTTTGTGCAGTGACACGCTGAAAGACATATAGAGCAGTAGTGCTGGCCAAGTTGCTGTATGCCTCACCAGCTTGGTGGGGATTTGCTACGGACTCCGATAAACAGCGCATTGAAGCATTCGTCCGTCGAGGTGTCAGGCTCGACCTGTATGGTGAGGTTGATCCTCCTCCTACTCAAATCGCTGAGGATGCTGACGAAAGTTTATTCAAGAGAACGCATGTACAGCGGAAATCACGTCCTGCAATCCTTTCTTCCAGATGTTAACAAACAATCACTGCTACAATCTCCGGCTTCAACAGCATCACTTTGTCTTAGCCACAAAATCAGATAATCATAATTTTATAACGACTGTTCACTAACATTTATTGAACTCTCTTTTTAATGTTTTACTCATAGTCTGTTGTTGTTTCTATTGTCTGATATTTCCCAGATGTACTGAGTTACGTTTTAACAAACTGATTAATAAAGCATTGATTGGTTGATTGTTAATGTGTGACATAGTATCATCTCGTATTGCATTTATAAGTTATTAAATGAACTACTGTATGTGAAAGAGGAGTATTAATAATAGTAATCTTAATAATAATCTCTTGAAGGCCATGAGCTTTCTCGAGCAATATAGCAGATAGGCAGTTGCTCACCGGCTTCATTTCTGATTGCCTCAGTGAGCAGACATGTAATGATCTATACAGCTTTATTTTGTGCTTTTTCAAGTTCCTTCAAATTTATTTATCGACAGCCGTGGCTGCCAGCTGAAAGCTGTGTAGTTCAGCACAGATCTGAAGTGATGTATAGAGATTATGTTTGTTGGAGTTTGATCGACCCTGTAACTTGCTGACTACAGCATTCAGAATGTTTTTTTTGTCATTTATCCACCTGTTGGTGCATGTGTTGAGTGGTAGAAGTACATATACAGTTGTTGTTGTTGCTTGATGTGGCCCTGTGTAGGACATGGTAAACAAATGGACGTTGTATGTCAATGGTGCTAAGCAGCTGAGAGCAGCAATTGATGCCACTGATGTCAGCTGTCACATGGACGTTGACCAGCTTGCAGCTGTACCAATACAGACTCTGGAGCATGTAGTGATTAACAAAATGGTATACTTACTAATTTGTAAATGGCATTGAGAGAAAAACTGACATTTGTATTAAAACAAGTGCTCAGCAGTAGCTGAGATGGGCGACCGCTTGGCCACAGTAGACATGGGCTGAAAAGGGGGTGGGGGGCTGCTGTGCCCCTTTCAGGT
>Ga0209259_1000717_pt1 | contig 10558 bp, 9 predicted proteins | sample WorMetGr2BELIZE1_FD_187417 | JGI IMG/M metagenome (GOLD analysis project Ga0209259, IMG submission 187417) | Marine gutless worms symbiont microbial communities from Max Planck institute for Marine Microbiology, Germany - Inanidrilus... ...
TTTTTGAAGTGCAAGAATTGCATGGCCTTTCTCTGTCATCGTGCCATGGTAAGACTGGAACTTCACCCCCACCGGGCAGCGAAAAATTTCAGTGTTTATTTTTTTGTATGTCGTGCTTTTGAACAGTAGAGTTTGTTCTAAGGACTTTGCCATCAAGGCATTTGAATATGGAAACACTTTTGAATAGGGGAAGGTTTGTAGTTGTGCACCTGCAGTCAATTTTGTCTCTGCACCACTAGTTGGTGCCACCACAGAATGTTGAAGTTGAAAATGCAGTAAACTTTTGTTTTTTCTTGACCCTGTAGGTTGCCACAATAAACCGATATGAATGAAATTTGACACATGAACATAAAACACGGGTATATTCTTGCATGCCAAATTTGGCCATGATCGTTGTAGGGGGTGAGTACAGTAGCCCCCGCAAATTCAACATATGGTCAAAATTGCCGTTTTTCGCCCATGAAGACGACACAATAAACCAATTCATATGAAATTTGGCGTGAAAGCATATATTAAGGATCTGCTCTTACACACCAAACTTATCATAGCTGATCTTAGGTATTACACGGATGGCTAATTATTTCTTCCATCAAGGAAGTTTCCTGTGCCTTTTATCTGCCAGTATACCCAGCGTGATTACTCAAAAAAGTGGTGGATATTCATGACATTTTTGAAAGGAGTGTGCTTGGGATGAGAAACGGTCATATTTTGGGAATGACCTGTAAGTAGGTTGCTGGAGTCAGAGACCTGGTGTAAAGGGAGAAACGCCCCCTCCCTGAGTTGTCCTGCACTTGCTCAAAAAGGATGAGGGCAGTGAGTGATATTTCCATGTTGGCTTTGAGTTCCCTTCAGTGCTTTGACACTGTTGGTAGGGTGACAGGACTTCTGTGCCATAAGAAATCTATCCCAAAAGGTTCGCCCCGTGTGGGTCCCGTGGCTGTAAGTAAGTGGGTAAATGTCTAAGTAAGTATGTAAGTGACAAATTTATGAAGCTCCGAAATCTGAATACTGGGTAGGCCTCTCCATTTCGAGGCCGGATGTTGTAGGAGGTGACTAAACCTGGCTTTAGTTTTTTTGTGTTTATTTGTTTTGTAATTTTTTAAATGGTGAATGTGTGCTTTTGTTATGTTAGTTTTAGTTTTTCCATGCCAGTGGCTTGGGCACTTCTCCATAATGACCTATTTTGTTTCGAGTGGGACGCTAAACTACAACTCAATCAATCCCAAAAGGTTCTTTTACAGAACAGATGAAGAATGAAAACCAAGGGTAACTGGCTAATCCATATTCACGTGGAAAATGACCATGAGAATGGAAGAGGCAGAGAATCTGGAAGTCACTGTGAGGGAAATGTTAACTTAGTATGTGTTAGCAGTATGCATTGTAGTGGTAAGACAACTATGGGAAATTGAAGTATTGGATGACTGTTAATATTAGCAATGGAAATCTTAACAACAACAACAATCATTTTATGGCCCTTTGTCCGGGACTACCCGGATGAGCCGGTACCAGAAGAAACATCCACCGACCATCCTGATCATCATCCAGTCTTTATCAGCTTGTTCCATCTACTACGATCCGTAGCATCCTCCCTGTACAAATTGCATGCTTGGCAATCTTTTTGCACAACCGCTCTCCGCATTGTTTTTGGTCTACCTCTTGGTCTGGGCCCTCCACCTCATGTTCCATACATTTCATGGAAATCTCAGCATACGAAAATACCGTGGCATGGTCAGCCTTAGTAAAGGTTTGAGCTCTTTGAGTGCTTTGTGGTTATTTACACTGTTGTTGTGACTGTTGCAGCCGACAGTTTACCACCGGTTCCAACAGATGATTTCCAGATTGGTGATCGAGTGCTTGTCGGTGGCACGAAGCCGGGTATCATTGTGTTCATTGGCGAGGTTCATTTCAGCAGTGGTGAATGGGCCGGGGTTGTTCTTGACACCCCGACTGGTAAGAACGATGGTAAGATCGGCGGGCATCGGTATTTTATGTGTGAGCCGATGCGCGGCGTGTTTTGTCGTCTTGGAAAATTGGCAAAACTGCCCGGCGTTGGCGGAACTACGCCGCTGATGGAGTCCGGGTCGACCTCGCGGCCCAGTAATGCCGCATCCACGTCACCAGAAGATTCCAGATCGGCTGCTCGGCTGCCGAAAAATGACTCTTCATATTCTGATGTTGCTGCTTCGTCGTCGTCAAAGGTTGCCATCGCCGACTCAAAACCTCCCACTGTTGTGGTCGAGAAGCCAGCTTCTCCTTGTCAGAGTGCCGGCGGCGCACAACAGTCCGATCATGTCATTCCCTCACCGTCGGCCAAAGCTATGTCAGCCAATTACAGCAACGGAGATGACCACATGATTGCCAGGTTTTGCTCTTTTCTTACTTCCTTATTAATCTCCATTTTACCTGTGCTACAGTAAGTAAGTAAATAGCTACCACCACGTCCATTTTAGTGTTTGCTTTCAGGTGAACCAGTTCAGTCCTTTTTACCTGTTGGTGTAATTAACATGGCTAACACATGTGCTTACAAGCTGCTCACATTAAAAGTTCAAAACCGGAACTGTCACAACTGGTTATGGAACGAACAATACCACTACTTGACCGATACGACAACACCAATACCTTAACCTACAAAACAATAACGATACAATACCGAGTGATGTTGCAGTTACGATACACTGTTTTAAAGTTTTATAACACCATGTACAGTGTAAATACAGTTCAGTCAGATCACGTATTGAAAAGTAATAGGCCTAATAATAGAAGATGCAAAGATGTTGTCTATCATTATTAGTTGCACGAATGTAGATTGAAATGTACACATTTCACTACATTTGACTAGAGAATGCCGGTTGTGGCAACAGAGGCTGCCATTAAAGCATGGAAGGATAACGATTAATGACTTAATGACAAAAGGAGCAAGGCAGGTGCTGCAGTCCGGCGATGGATGGGAGACTGTTTGTTAGATGTCTTCTGCCGACAGTCATCCGGTTGTATGATGTTATGGTTAATAGATCAACCACATCCAGCTTATGATTGTTGATAAAGAACACTCCTCTAGAAAACCGCCACTAAGTGGGTTTTTGTATCTTTGTGTGTGTATGTGTGTGTGCATGCTGCGTTGTTATTTACTACACTGTGTTCCAAAAAAAAGTGGACCACCAACTCATGGTGGTAACTTTGTCAAATCTTAACCGATTTTCAAAATTCTTTCACTGTTAGACTCAGTGATAAATTTGCAACAGAAGTTGTAGTTAAAGATCCCACCACACCTTAAACGCGTTGCTACCCTACCTTGTGAAATATGTCTTCAAGAAATCGTCATGCTCAAGAACTGCATGAACAAACTACCACGCATGCAAGATTCATCAACTGAAAATAGTTGTCGAAAAATACTCATATAATGATGTGAGCAATATGTAATTCGCTAACGAGAAGATATTTACCCAGCAACTCACAGAATAACTGACTGTATGCAGCTGTCGCAACAAAGAAGAAAGATTTCACAGCAAAATCCTTTCGCACATCACCAACATTCAGTCACAGTCTCTAATGATGTTAGAATGCTAGTCAAAATCGGTTTACACCAGTTTGATATTTATCTAAGGCAAGTTAAAATCAACGTAAAAACAGTCAACAACAGCCATACTCAAGATATCTGGCGATTTCTTCATCTTTCAGCAGGACAGTGCCCAGGTACAGAGTGCGTGAGACAATTAACTTTCTTGCCTGTAACTTAGCCAAATGTTGACTGGTCTTAATTTTTTACAGCGTACTCAACAGTGGATTTGCCGTAAATTTTTGTTGAAAATGCCACAACACCTCAAGTGCCTAGATACAGCAATTTATGATTTACCTTTAACCACAATACTTGTTTCAAATTGCTACTTGTTTTCCGACATTACTATTTCACAAGGTAGTGTAGCGACGCACTTAAGGTGTGGTGGGATTTTTAGCTATCATTTTACTGCAAATTTATCGCCGAGTCTAACGGTGAAAGAATTTTGAAAATCGGTTAAGATTTGACAAAGTTACCGCTATGAGTTTGGTGGTCCACTTTTTTGGAACACAGTGTAGTTAAGCGTGTAATTTTGTCATATGGGTGACATTATTTAATTGCTGAATTTTACTGTTTTAATGATTATTTAGCCAGTCAGCTTGCTGCTTCAGTAGACTTGTTTATTCCTTCCTTATGCAGGTTCAAAGTCGGTGACCGTGTGCTCGTTAGTGGGACAAGGCTTGGCACGCTGCAATACCTTGATGTAACGGACTTCGCGGGTGGTCTCTGGGCCGGAGTTGAGCTCGACGATCCTGTTGGCAAAAATGATGGATGTGTTGCAGGCACACGGTAATTGATGGAACTTTCTTGTTTGCAATGATTGTGTGGTACTGTGATATTACTGCACTTCAGAAGAGCTGTGCATTTTTGTCAGTCAGATCTTATCTTTAACTTAACATTGCCTAAAAACTGCAGAATGCAGATGGATCGCTTTACACTTAACGTTCCCTAAAAAGCTGATGGGTGGCCAACTTAATCTACCATGTAGAGCCGTAACCACCACCACAGCAATTTTACGGCCCTTTTTCTGGGACCACCCGGGTGAGCCGGTGCCAGAAGAGACTTCAGGACTTTATGGTGCAAGGGAAGATTAACAGAGGCAGACACTAACCATCTGTCTGGGTGCCACTCCATCCGAACCAACCAATGCCCACCTCCACCATCCCCCCATTTTTTTACACGCCGGATGCCTTTCCTGCCGACCAACCAACAGTGTCAAAGCATGTAAAGCCATAACAGGAAGAATAATGATAAGAACTGAAAGCAAAGATCGTAGAGTTATTGTTTTCCTAACCTGGAGTAACACTGGGAAAACTTAGGCAGTTAGCGAAAACTGAAACTAGTAGTAATTTGACAGTCAGGTTTGCTACACCTGGAAAGTTGTTAACAGTCCTGTAATTTTTTCTGTCAAACTTCAAAGCTGTGAAAAAGACCTGGAAAATCATCTTGGTCCTGGAAATTAGATGATTAGGTCCTGAAAGTGCTGCAATAATGATCCGTTTCAAATTCGGTAATTATTACATAGCGCTTGGGGTGCATGATGCAATTAAAGCATTTGAGATTGTTGCTTACTTAAAATATAACAAACTGTGTATTTTTGGCCTCATTTTACAAGATTATGCACTTTGCTTGCATTTTGAGTTTGTTTTTATGCCACTTGCGTGATCTGCTGTTTTTGTCTAAATTTCAATGTAGCCGGGTTACAAATTGTAACGTCTTGGTAGAATAGTTTGGGATCCTGGAAAAGTCGTGGGAAATTCCTGGAATTTTGGCAAAGTAACAGAGTGCATACCGTTGGCAATGTTCATTGGACACTGTCCAAATCTTTTTACATTAATGTTCAGTTAGGTTTTTAGACAACTTAGAGAATGACTTATTAACCACGGTAATCTTGAAAGGTGGCTGTTGAAACTGTTCTGTGTCATTACAGGTATTTCACATGTGCTCCAATGCATGGACTGTTCACTCCCATTCAGAAACTGTCGAGTCCTGGGTCAGACGTGAATTGGCCTTCATCTGCTTCACCTGCTCTGAGTCCACGTCCTGGTTCCAGCCACAGACAACAAGACAGTCCAGTATGTCCAACAATGTTATTTTTATTATAGGCAGCATCGCAGTACTACGTAGATGCAGTCTATTGTTACAGGCGGAGTAGCATGGTCTGTCGGTCGGTCTGTCTGTCACAGTTGTGAACCCTACAAAAATGGCTTAAACATTTGAGATGCTGTTTGAGGTGTTGACTCGGGTGGGCCCAAGGCACCATGTATTAGATTGGGTCCAGATCCCCCATGTGAGGGGCAATTTTGACAGGGAGAGGGAGCAGCCCATTGTAAAGTATAGTAACTCTCTTCCATGAGCTGTGCGAAAATGGCTGAACCAGTCGAGTTGCCATTTGGGACATGGACTTGGTGGCCCTAAGGAAGCATGTATTACCGTATTTTCTGGTCTATAAGCTGCGACTTTTTAAAAAAAATTTCATGGTAGCGGCTTATATAGCGGTGCGACTTATGTGCGGACGTTTCCAAAAAAACCACGCACTACACACTGCACGCTACGGCATGTCTCGATCAGCACTTGATCACGATTAACTCACCCACAGTACTGCACAATCACTGACTGTCTCTGCAGCCGTGTGGCCACCCCTGCCCCACCTGCCGTGTGTCTCTTTCTCTCTCTCTGTCTGTGTATGCGTGGTGTCTTATTGCAGTGGCAGTCAACTGCACTGCAGTAAGTAGCGGCCATCTACTGCACGCACCGGCACAGCGTGGGAAAACTCCCGCCTGACTTACCGTGCTGGGCACGCAGCTCTGGCCCCCAGGTGGCATTAGTGATATCGCGATCAGCGAGGCTTGATGCGTCACGCCGGACTTTGACCCACACACGTCACGCAATCGACCCACTTCGTGGGTCACACTCCCAATGTCTTGGCTTGGCATCAAATTACTGCATCACCGCAGACTTTCGCCCATGCTATTAAGCCCACGTGTAGAGTTTTCTGGACCACGTAGATCGCATCTTGCCGCTCTTTTGCCGATCTTCTCATCATGTGTATGCATCCCAGGATTTTCCTATGTGCAAGGAAATAACAGAAGAGGGTGCGACTAATACTCAGGTGCGACTTATCTATGAATTTTTTCCAAGTTTTAGGCAAAAATAGGGGGTGCTGCTTATATTCAGGTGCGACTTATAGTCCGGAAAATACGGTAGATGGGGTTGTACATTGGCAGAACCTAGCGAATATGATTGAACCATCCATGTGCAGAAGTACATAATACATTGCGTTGTCATCAGAGGAGGATCGAGCTATGATGACAGGCAGTATGTACAGAAAGTTTTGTGAAGTTTGGACGTGGTTTTTAATATATGCAAGCGGACAGAGAGGTATACAGAGATGTGGATCACAGTACTTTGCACCTCTCCTGGTGACAAAGCAGTGATAATAATATCCACAACAACAGCAGTAACAATGCAAACCTTTTGTAAGGCTCATAAAGCTAGCAATCACAGCAGAATCTGAGAAGCTGGCAGTCACTAGGTGGCAGCACTGGTAGTTGTTGATAGGCAATGTAAAAGGGTGAGTTTTCAAACAGTACTTGAAGATGTCATTATTATTGGTTTGCATTGCAGCACTGTTCTCCACACTACATGGTATGGAGACGGTGCTGGTAACACCATTGCGGAGAACTCTAGCGTCTTCTTCCTAATCCGAATGTGCTAGTTGCCTTCAGTGCTTTAACACTGTTGGTTGGGTGGCAGGAAGGGCATCCAGCCTGTGAAAAACATGGGGGATGGTGGAGGTGGGCACTGGTTAGTCCGGATGGAGTGGCGCCCAGCTGGATGGTCGCTGTGTCTGCCTCTGTTAGGAAAGGAAAGGAAGAGTATTTATATAGTGCCTTTTTGCACCAAGGTACACACAAAGCGCTCAGGCATGGATCACACAGTTTTACCTGCAAACAACATTGTGCCTGCCTTTCCTTCGTGGCGTTCACCAGATGTCACCACCGCTGCAACTGAGGCAGCAGACATCCAATTGCAGCTCACTACTCATTTATCTACCCCGAAAGGATGAAAGGCTGAGTTGGCCTAGTTGGTTGACCTATAGCTGATGGTTTACCCACATAAGTGGTCACCCATCAGCTACAAGTTATCTTCCCTTGCACCATAAAGTCCAGAAGTTCTCTTCTGGCACCGGCTCACCCGGGTGGTCCCGGAAAAAGGGCCGTAAAACGGTTGTGGTGTGTGCATTGCAGCACTAGCTAGATGCAGCCTATCTAGTAGTATGGTCTGTTGGTCACGACTGTGAACCCTGCAAAAATGGCTGAACTGATCGATATGCCATGTGGGATGTGGACTGGGGTTGGCCCAAGGAACCATGTATTAGATGGGGGTCCAGATCCCCACACACAAAGAGGCAATTTTGAGGGCGAAAATGGGCGTGCCGAGACATGTCCAGTGGTCGATATACTCAAAGGAACTTGGCAGGAGGCTGCACCAATATGGTGCAGATGCCAATTTAGGGTGTAGTAGATGAGGTGCACATTGGCATCATCTGGCGAATATGATTGAACCGTCTGTGTGCAGTGGCAATGCAGTCTTATGTCAAATTACTTTAACTACTTGTTAGTTTCATATTATTAAAAAGACAAGTTTAACATGCTGTAGGTTGAAAACTTCAAGGACAGTATTAGGGAAAGTCTTGTATTAGAAGGTAGTCCATTCCAGATTGTAGTGGCAAAATTCCTGAAGGATCCATTGCATGTTTTTAATAACTTGTTTTACTACTATTACTACTCTGTTCTGTAAGGTGATTAAATTATTTAAGCTATTTGTTTAAGATACCCAATCATGCATGGTCATTGTAGTGTAATCTAACATTGCTTGATAAGTTAAAATTGCTTCTTGATATTTGCCTGCTTACAGAAAGTTAAGGGAGAAAAACTATTGTCGGGACAGAAACCTTCTGGTTTAGAGGTGTCGAGTCCGATTGGTCATACCACACCTGCTGATAAGGTTTGAACAAGTTGTTTCTGTTGTTCACCATAAATAGCAGTAGTAGCAAGGCAATTGAGGATAGCAGACTTTGCCTCCACATGCATAGTTTAGTGGTGACACCTGGCAAGTCACAATATATAATTTGCTATGTTGAATACTGAAAACCTGTATCTGTATGTGCCCCATTGTTTGAAAAGAATGGTATATCATCCACAAAACTGGAGATATATACCATATTGCATTGTTGTCAGAGGAGGACCAAGCCACAGCCACAGATAACATACAGAAAATTTTGTGAAGTTTGGATATGGTTTTTAGGCGACCGTTTGTAAAATGGTTCGCCCTATGCTATCAGACCATTGTCTTTCTGTCTTCTCTGTAACGTGGGTGTATGGTGGCCAAACGGTTGGATGGATCAACATGAAACTTGGCATACAGGTAGACCTCGGCCCTGGCCACTTTGTGTTAGATGGGGACCCAGCTCCCCTCCCCCAAAGGGGGGCGGAGCCCCCAATTTTTGGCCCATCTGTTCGTGGCCAAATGGCTGCAGGGATCAAGATGCCACTTGGTATGGAGGTAGGACTCGGCCCAGGCGACTTTGTTAGATGGGGACTCCGCTGCTCCCTCCCCAAAAAGGAGGCAGAACCCCCCCAAATTTTCGGCCCATGTTTATTGTGACCAAACGGCTGGATGGATCAAGATTGTAGTTGGCATGGAGGTAGGCCTCAGCCTAGGTGACTTTATGTTAGATGTGATGGGGACCCAGCCCCTCCCAAAAAAGGGGGTGGAGACCCTCCCCAGTTCTCGGCCCATGTCTGTTGTGGGCAAACGGCGGGAAGGATGAAAGCGCCACTTGGTACGGAAGTAGACCTTGGCCAGGCCACATTGTATTGGATGTGGTCCCAGCTGCAGCTGTCTGCGAAAAGGGTACAGCACCCCCCCTCTTTTCTCCCATGTCTATTGTGGCCACGGTCGCCCATCTCAGCTACTGCTGAGCTCTTGTTGAGGTATATGAGCGGACAACATACCGACGTGCTGATCACAGTACTTTGCCCCTCGCAGAGGTGAAGTAGTTAGGGGAAGAAAAGCACAGATGGTACAACACATGTCACAGAATTAGAATTTAATTAGGTTGCTCATTTCAGTTTTGTTAACAGTCATTTTTCGGGTGAGTCTGAGTTAGCCATTTGTCCCATAATGTTACTTCTCTGCTTCAATCCTAAGCATCTTCTGAGGACAGACCAGACAAAACTTTTCATATTCTGTATTAGCAGCATCCCTTCACTTAAAACTTAACCTTTGGTTTGCTGGGATGTCCTCTGTATCTTAGTCCTCTAGTCTGTCGTTGTGCAACATTTGATTCCAACCAGCATCATCTTTATATTCCATATGTCCAAGCACCTAGTGTGGGCTCTCGGAAGAAATGCGCTCTTGATTCATTTGTTGATTTTGGCGCTATGTACATCATTTGCTTGTTTACTTGGCTTCCCCACTTCCTTTTTTCTTTACTTAGTTTTCCTTACTTATCTACTTCCTTACCTTTTTCTTTGAGAATAGGCCCACTCCAATTCCAGGGCAGAGGTCGTAAGAGGCAACCAAACCTGGGCTTAAGTTGTTTTAGTTTATTTTGAGTTATAGTATTTTTTGTTCCTGATACATGGTTATTTTGCATTGTAGTAAATGTAGTTATTTGCATTGACCGGGGTTTATTGTGTATTTTTGAGGTTGTTTCTCCTGGTTATGGCTACACTGTGTAGCAGATATGGACATTATGTTTTTTGTCCTGTGGTTTCTTCTGTCTTCTTTTTTTCCTGGCCTAGTAGCTCAGTTGGTAAAGTGCCTGGTCACCAGTGGCTATCCAGATGGCTCATGGTCCGGAGGTCAGCGGTTCAATGCCAGGTGGAGACGAGAATTTTTGGAAAATTCCGAGAAACACCTGAGATGCGACAGCTCTAGCATAAAAGGAAGTTTGTGCAGTGCAAAACCGGGATGCCGAGTAGCTCAGTTGGT
>Ga0209259_1000718_pt1 | contig 10556 bp, 10 predicted proteins | sample WorMetGr2BELIZE1_FD_187417 | JGI IMG/M metagenome (GOLD analysis project Ga0209259, IMG submission 187417) | Marine gutless worms symbiont microbial communities from Max Planck institute for Marine Microbiology, Germany - Inanidrilus... ...
GAACGGACGCGCGCTGATACCCATGATGGCTCGGCGCATCGAAGCGCCACATAAAGGCCGGATACATTTGTGCAGGACCGTTCATTCATCCCGATTTTGTTCTTGCAACGCACGGTCGGTCCATACAAATGGGTCTCAGCGGCTGCTGGCGCGCAAAGCTGAGGAGCTGGCGGGTGGTGTCGGCACCCCTGCGAGCCGCCCGCGTGGCCGGCTCGATGAATTGCATGATCTCGTCCCAGTCCTCGAAGTTCTTTCGGAGCGAATCGAGGTTTCCGATGATGATCGTCAGGATGTTGTTGAAATCGTGCGCCAGGCCACCGGCCAGCCTTCCCACCGATTCCATTTCTTGGCTTGAGCGAGAGCCGCCTCGAAACGCTTCCTGGATTCGATTTCTTTCCGCAGCTTCTTGTTGGCCTCGATAAGCTCCGCGGTCCGCTTGTGGACCCGTTCCTCGAGCTGGTGGCTGCGCTCGCTGAGCAGCTGCTCGTTCCGCCGCAGGTCGGTGATGTCGGTGTAGACGGTGACAAAACCGCCTTCGGGAAGAGGCTCGCCGCGAACACTGACGATCCGGCCGTTCGGCCGGGTACGCTCGATGTAGTGACTGGTGAAGCGCCGAGCCAGCTCCACGCGCTCGGCGGTCAATTGCTCGACGTCTCCGTCGCCGTATTCGCCGCGTTCCGCGTTGTATCGCATGAACGCCGAAAAGGGTGTGCCGACGACCGCGAGGTCGTCCGGGAACTCGAGAAGCTCGAAGAACCGCCGATTCCACGCGACCAGGCATAGCTCGCGGTCGAACACGGTAATCCCCTGCTCGATGTGATTCAGCCCCGCTCTCAACAGTACGTCGTGATCGCGAAAGCGCTCGGCATTGTCAGAAGCTGGAATCATGGCGCTTCCCACCCGCCTGTGCCGGCCTGTGACGCGGCGCGACGATCCGTGCCTTAACAGCCGGTCTCCGATCTCGTCGTATCTCTAAACTGCACCGCAAATCGCCGTAAGTAAATACACAATGAAACCCATCCTAATTTTGTTACAATTGACTACAATCACGAAAAAATCTTGAAACATTTATGCGAGATAAGAAATCATCGAAATAACAAGAAAACACGAAACAAGTCGTGCTTAGTGTCGCAGCGGGGAGGCGCGAATCCAATGGATACTGGCCAAGCGGTCAACTGCTATCAGATCGACCTCGATCGCAACGATGCCAACTTCGTTCCGCTCACGCCGCTGACGTTCCTCGAGCGTTCGGCGAGCATCTTCCCCGATCATTGCGCCATCGTCCACGGCGACATTCGGCGCTCCTGGTCCGAAACCCATGCCCGGTGCCGGCGTCTCGCGTCGGCTCTTCAGCGCCGCGGTATCGGCCTCGGCGACACGGTTTCGATGGTCGCGCCGAACCTGCCGGAGGTGTTCGAGGCGCACTTCGGAGTGCCGATGGCGGGAGCGGTGCTCAACACCATCAATACCCGCCTCGATGCCGACATCATCGCGTTCATTCTGGAGCATGGCGAAGCAAAGGCCCTGATCGTCGATCGCGAGTTTTCCGAACCCGTGGGTCGGGCGCTCGAGCAGCTGGTGTCGCCCCCGTTGGTGATCGACATCGACGACCCGAGCTTCGAGGGCGGCGAGTTGCTCGGCACGCTGAACTACGAGGAACTGCTCGACGAGGGAGATGCCGAGTTCAATTGGCGGAACCCGGTCGATGAATGGCAGGCGATCACGCTCAACTACACGTCGGGAACGACCGGCAATCCGAAGGGGGTCGTCTATTCACACCGCGGCGCCTATCTCAACGCGGTCTCCAACGTCCTCGATTGGCAGATGCCTCGGCATCCGGTCTACCTCTGGACGTTGCCGATGTTCCACTGCAACGGCTGGTGCTTTCCGTGGACGGTGGCCGTCGTGTCGGGAACCAGCGTCTGCCTGCGCGCCGTCCGCGAGGAGCCCATCTTCGACGCCATCCGGCCAGAAGGTGTCACCCACTTCTGCGGGGCTCCGATCGTTCTCAACACAATGAACAACGCGCCGGCCGAGATGTGGCAGGGCATCGACCACAAGGTCCACGTGATGACGGCCGGCGCCGCACCGCCCGCCGCGGTGATCGAAAAGATGGAGCAGATGGGCTTCGAGGTCACCCACGTCTACGGTCTGACCGAGGTCTACGGGCCGGTGACGGTGTGCGTCTGGCACGACCGCTGGAACGATCTGCCGATCGAGGAAAAGGCCCGACTGAAGGCGCGCCAAGGCGTGCGCTACCACATGCTCGAGGGTCTCATGGTCGGCGATCCGGACACAGTGATGCCGGTGCCCAAGGACAGCGAGACCATGGGCGAGATCTTCATGCGCGGCAACAACGTGATGCGGGGGTATCTGAAGAACCCGACCGCCACGAAGGAGTCCTTCGCCGGGGGCTGGTTCCACACCGGCGATCTCGCCGTCTGGCATCCCGACGGCTACATCGAGATCAAGGACCGGTCGAAGGACATCATCATCTCCGGCGGCGAGAACATCTCCAGCTTGGAGGTCGAGGAGACCCTTTACCGTCATCCGGCCGTCCTCGAAGCCGCCGTGGTCGCGCGAGAGGACGAGAAATGGGGCGAGACACCCTGCGCCTTCATCACGCTCAAGGACGGCATCAGCGCGACGGAGCAGGACGTCATCGATTTCTGCCGGAAGCACATGGCCCGGTTCAAGGTGCCGAAAACCGTCGTGTTCGGTCCGCTGCCCAAGACGTCGACGGGCAAGATCCAGAAGTTCGAACTGCGCAACCGAACACGCGAGCTGCCTGCCGGCAGCGGCGGATAAGGCCGACGAGGCCCTGGCGATCCGCAGACCGGCCTGACTTTCAACCGACGACCATCACGGGAGGCAAAGCAATGCGTATCCATGACACTGCGATCCGAGCATCTCTTCTCTTGGCTTTCGGGCTGGCGGCCTTCGCGATGCCCGCCGATCCCGAGGGCGTGCAGGCCGCCGAACGTACCGTCAAGATCGGCGGGTTCGGCGCGTTGTCCGGGCCGCTGCGCTCGTTCGGCGTCAACACCCAGGCGGTGATGAAAGCCGCCGTCGACGACATCAACACCTCCGGCGGCGTCAAGCTGGGGGACGGCTCGATGGCAAAGATCGAGCTGACCTTCGACGACTCCGCGTGCAACGCCGAACAGGCGATCTCGGTGGTCCGCCGCTTGGCGTCCTCGGACACCGTTGTCGGCGTCGGGCCGACCTGCTCGGGTGGCGCCAAGGCCCTGTTCGGGACGCTGCAGAAGAAGGTCGGCGATTCGTCGGACTCCGGGCTCCAGTTCCCGATCTTCACCGACACCGCGATCAAGAAGGGCCTGGCCAAGATCTCGGACTGGTCGTTCCGAAACGTGCCCAACGAAGACGAAATGTACCAGGTGCTGTTCGGCTGGATTAAGTCGAGCGACCCGAGCCTGAAGACGGTGTTCGGCGGTGTCGAAACCAACCAGGCGCACTCCAACGCGACCTGGGGGAAGATCATGAAGGTGCGCGCCGAGCAGGCCGGCTACGCGGTCGCCGGGCAGACCGAATGGCTGATGACCGACACCAGCTTCAGCACTCAGGTGCGGGAAATGCGCAAGGCGAATGCCAATATCGTCGCCATCTCCTCGCACCCGTTCACGACCTGCGGCGTGCTCAAGGAAATGGCGCGGCAGCGTGTCCGCCCCAAGGTGCTTGTCGGCCTGACAAGCTCGTCGAGCATGGAAACCCTCAAGGGCTGCGCCAAGCAGGCCGAAGGGATCGTCATTCCGACCAGCTTCGCGCCGGTCAATGACGCGGCCCAGAAGGTCGCCAGCGCGGCGGACCGCTTCGGTGGCAGCGCCGATCTGCACAGCGCCGCCGCGTGGGAGATCATCCACGTCCTCAAGACCGTCATGGAGTCGGAAGGCATCATGGCAAAGCTGGAGACGGTGCAGGAGGATCGCATCAAGATCCGCAACGGCCTCGCCAAGGTGACCGAGACGCAGGGCCTGTTGGGCAAGATCACCCGCACGCCGGAAGGCGAAGCGTTGAAGCCCTACCTGTTCGTCCAGGCCAAGGGCGGCGACTGGTCGGTCGTTCACAACCCGGGCAACTGACGGACTCGTGCCGTAGAGGGAGACGGGCCCTTTCTCCCCCTCGGGCCCGCTCCCTTCCTTTCTCGAACATCGAGCATCGGCGTCTGGAGAACCGACATGGACGACTTCCTCTTCGAGTTCTTCGACGTGGCGCAGTCGATGATCGACGGGTTCCTGTTCGGCTCGACCTACGCACTGATCGGTATCGGTTTCACGCTGATCTTCGGTGCCATGCACAAGCTGAACCTGGCTTATGCGGCCGCCGCGGTCGCCGGCGCCTATACCGGGTTCGCCGCGCTGCAGTTGACGAGCATGTCGGCGCCCGTGGTCTTCCTGATATCCGCCATTGCCGCGGGCGGCCTCGGCTATGTCGTCTACCTTTGCTGCTTCCGCTTCATTCCGCTGGCCAGCCCGTTGGCGGCGTTGATGGCCACGGTCGGGATGCTGCTGTTCATTGACGAGTTCATCATCCACCTGACGGACGCGTCGCCGCAGGCGTTTCCGGCCCTGTTCGACGACGTCATGATCGAGATCGGGCCGCTGTGGTTTCGCGGCGACCTCTTGTTCGTCTTCGCCACCAGCGTCGTCGCGACGATCGCGCTGTTGCTGTTGATCTACCGGACCCGACTGGGCCTGGCGACGCGCGCCGTCGCGCAACAGCCGGTTGCCGCGCAGTTGTGCGGCATGGGCGTCGATCGGACCAACGCGACGACGTTCGTGATCACCGGGCTTTTGGGCGGCGTTGCCGGTGCCATGCTCGCCGCGGCCGTCGGGGTTCTGTCGCCGTTGCTGACGGTTCCGCTGACCATCAAGGGCCTGATTGTCACCGTGATCGGCGGCCTGGGCAGCGTCCCCGGCGCGATCGTCGCCGGGCTGCTGGTCGGCACGCTGGAGAACCTGTTCCAGCATTTCCGCGGCGTCACGGAGCGCGACATCTACGTGATGCTCCTGCTGTTCGCCTTCCTCGTCTTCCGTCCCGGCGGGATCTTCGCCCAGGGAGCGGGACGCGACTGATGGCTGGTGCTGCAGCCCGGATGACCGAGGCGCGCGAAGACTCGGCGACAAAGGAGGGGTGACCCATGGATTTCTACTTCGGCCTCTCGCAGATCATCGGCGTTCACACGCTTCTCGGGCTGTCCGCCTACGTCGTGCTGCTGACCGGCCAACTCAGCATGGCGCAGGTCGGGTTCTTCGCCATCGGCACCTACGTCGCCGGAATGGGGACCGTGCTTTGGGGGCTTCACATCGCGCCCGCGCTCGCCCTCGCCGGTGTTGTTGGCGCCCTGTCCGCCTTTGTCGTCGGGTTTCCGGCGCTGAGGGTCAAGGGCCTCATGCTCGTCGTCGCGACGCTGGCGTTCAGCGAGATCGTTCGGCTGGGGATCTTCAATTTTACATACCAGGTCGGGCGCAACGGGGCGCTCATCGGCCCGCACGGGACCAACGGCTTCAAGCAGATCCGCTACTTCCTGGAGAGCGGCTGGTCGGCGGCGGAGGTCAGCCTGTTCATCTGGGCGATCGTCATCACGGTCATGGCCGCGTTGTGGTGGATGGACCGGTCGAGGGCCGGGGCCGTCCTGCGTGCCGTCGGCGCCGACGAGACCGCGGCGCAAAGCGTGGGCCTGAGCCTGACCGCGGTGAAGGTGTCGGCGATGACCGCCGGCGGTTTCATCGCTGCGATCGGCGGCGGCCTGTACGCCCACGTCACGACCCACGTGCAGAGCGACATGTTCAACGTGCTGCTGGCGACCTTCGCCGTCGCCTACCCCATTCTCGGCGGCCGCTCGAACGTGTTCGGGACGCTTTTCGCCGTCCTCTTCATCCAGGGCTTCCTGATCGAGGGTCTGCGCTTCCTCGGCGAATGGCGGAACCTTTTGTTCGGTCTCCTCATTCTGCTGATCATGAACATTCGGCCCGACGGCATCCTCGACGCCTCGGCCTTGCGCCGGATCCTCGGGCTGTTCGGCCGTGGGAGGCAGGTCCATGCCCCTTCTTGAGCTCACCGACCTCAGCAAGTATTTCGGCGGCGTCCGCGCCGTCGACCAGCTGCACATGGCCGTATCCGAGGGTGAAGTCCTCGGTCTCATCGGCCCCAACGGCTCGGGCAAGAGCGCGACCGTCAACCTGATCTGCGGACTGTACCCGGCGACCCATGGCCGGATGGTGTTCCAGGGCCAGGACATCACCACCCTGCCGCCGCACGTCCGTCTGTCTCGCGGGATCGCCCGCACGTTCCAGAACATCCGTTTGTTCGACGATCTGACGGTCTGGCAGAACCTGTGGGTGGCACAGAACTCGGGAACAGATTCCGGCGGCGGCAATCCGGTTCGGCGATGGTTCTCGGGATCCCGGCAGGCGCGCCGGGAGATCACCGAGATGCTCGAGTTTTCCGCGCTGTCCCACCGCGCGGATGAACTGGCCGGGAATCTGTCGTTCGGTGAGCAGCGGCGCCTCGAGATGGCCCGCGCAATGGCGGCGAGACCGAAGTTGTTTTTGCTCGACGAGCCGGCGGCCGGGATGAACTTCGAGGAGATCAAGGACCTCGACGATCGCATCCGCAAGCTGCGCGACTCCGGCACGACGGTCCTTCTCGTGGAACATCACATGGAGCTGGTGATGGCGGTGACGGACCGCATCGTCGTCCTCAACTTCGGCCAAGAGATCTCCGAGGGGACCCCCGTCGAGGTCCAGAATGATCCGGTCGTTCGCGACGCCTATCTGGGCGGTTCCGAGGCGGCGTGAGGAGAAAGCCCATGCTCGAAGTCAACGACGTCGTTACCCACTACGGCAACATCCAGGCGTTGAAGGGCGTCAGCCTCTCGGTCAGGGAGGGCGGTATCACGTGCCTGCTCGGTCCCAACGGCGCCGGAAAGACGACGCTGATGTTTACCATCGCCGGCATCCTCAAAGCGCGTAGGGGGTCGATCACGTTCGACGGGATGGAGTTGGTCGGGCGTTCGCCGGCGGAGATCGTTGGCAGCGGCCTCGTCCTCGTCCCCGAGAACAGGCTCGTCTTTCCGCATTTGAGCGTGCGCGAAAACCTCGTTGCCGGGGCCTACCTCAGGCTTTCGGGCTCGCGCGATGAGGTCAACGACGACCTCGAACGCATGTTCGATCGGTTCCCGCGGCTGCGCGAGCGCTCCGACCAGCATGCCGGAACCCTGTCCGGCGGCGAACAGCAGATGCTGGCGGTCGCGCGCGCCCAGATGGCCCGTCCGAAGCTGCTTCTGATGGACGAGCCGTCGGTCGGCCTCGCACCCCTGATCGTCCAGGAGATTTTCGACATCATCGGCGAATGGGCCCGCGAAGGGACGACGATCTTTCTCGTCGAGCAGAACGCCCACCTGGCCCTCCAGTACGCCCATCACTTCTACCTTCTCGAGCAAGGCCGGGTGACCTTCCAGGGCACCCCGGAGGAACTCGCCGAGGACGAGGTGATCCAGCGCGCCTATCTCGGAAGCGATCAGGCGGAGGCCGAACGGGCCTACGCCTAGGCGGCCATGCTGTCGTTCCTTCAGAACTGCTTGGACGGCCTGATGATCGGGTCGTCGTACGCGCTCCTGGCCATCGGCTTCACGCTCATTTTCGGCGTCATGCGACGGCTGAATCTCGCCTACGGCGCCTCGATCATGATGGGGATATTCGCCGGGACCCTGCTCCACGTGGAGGTCGGTGCCGGCCTGTGGGCCGTGGCGGCGGCGACCGTTGTCGTTGCCGTGCTCGCCGGGATGTACGTGGAGCGGCTCTGCTTCTGGGCTGTCCGGCGTGGTGTCGCAGTGGCCTCGATGGTCTCCAGTTTCGCCATCTGGATGCAGCTCGAGGAAATCGTTGTCGTTGTCGCGCCGGAACGCACCTATCCGTTTCCTCCGCTGACCGAAGCGATGCCGATGTCGCTCGGGCCGTTCTTCGTCCGGGCGGATCACCTCGCCATGTTCGGCTGCGCCTTGGCGATGGTCGCGGTGCTGCGCTTCGTCCTTTACCGGACGCGCTTCGGGCTGATCGTCCGCGCCGTCTCCGAAAACCCGACGGCGGCCAAGGCCATGGGCATCGACGTCGGCGCCGTCGCCTTCGGAGCGTTCGCGCTGGCGTCGGCGAGCGGCGGGATCGCCGGTCTGCTGATCGCTGCCACCGACCAGCAGATCACGCCCTATTTCGGCCTTTGGGCAACCTACAAGGGCTTGATCGCGATGATGCTCGGGGGAATGGGGTCGATCCCCGGGGCGATCGCGGGCGGGCTGCTTCTCGGCGTGATCGAGGTGCAGGGGCTCTGGTACCTCGGCGCCAAATACCGGGACATCATCGCCTACCTGCTGCTTTTCGGCGTCCTCGTGCTGCGGCCGGGCGGCCTGCTCGGTCAGGGCCTTGCCGAGAAGGCGCAGGCGGTGCAAAGGCGGATGTGAGCGATGGACGCCCATCTCGTCAGCGTGCTCTCGAACATTGGCATGATCTCGTTCATTGCCCTTTCGGCCTATCTGCTGCTGCTCGTCGGCGAGATATCCTTCGGACAGCAGGCGTTCTTCGCAATCAGCGCCTATACCTCCGGCATCGCCACGGCGATGTGGGGCTGGGACCTCTGGCTCGGCCTGCTGTGGGGCGCGGGTATCGCTGCCATCTCGGCAGCGGTGATCGGACTGCCGACCCTACGCCTCACCGGCCTCTACTTCTCGATCGCGACGCTCGCGTTCGCCGAGCTGGTCCGGCACGTTCTGCTGATCGTCCGCTATCAGGTCGCCGTCGGAGGTGACGTCATCGGCCCCGACGGCGCCAACGGCTTCCGCGATATCCGCTACATCTACGACCACGACATCTCGTCGGTGGAGTACCTGGGCCTGATCTACCTGCTGCTCGCCGCCGCGGTCGTGACGATCCTGGCGGCCGAGCGGTCGCGCCTCGGGTCAATGCTCCGCATGGTCGGCGAGGATGCGATGCTCAGCGAAATGCAGGGACTCGACGTCCGGCGGATCAAGATCGGCGTTTCCGCTGCCGCCGGGTTCCTGGCGGGGATCGGCGGCGGCCTCTATGCCCATTTCACCAGCTATGTCGAGCCAAACATCTTCGGCGTCATGCTGGGCGTCCACAGCCTGGCCTATGCGCTCATCGGTGGTCTCGGGACCGTTCTGGGGCCGCTGATCGGCGTCGCCATCGACATCGGCTTTCTCGAATCCATCCGCGCCGTGTCGGGCTACCGGATGATCATCTTCGGCGGGCTCGTCGCCGGCCTTCTCATCATCCGTCCCCGCGGTCTCTTGGACGAGGTCGCGGTGCATCGGCTGCGTTCATTGGGGAGGCGACACCGTGCTGAGGCTTGAGGGCGTTAGCCGGACCTTCGGCGGCGTCCACGCGTTGACCGGCGTCAGCCTCGACGTGCCCGAGGGGGGCGTGGTCGGGCTGATCGGTCCCAACGGGTCGGGAAAGACGACCCTGTTCAACGCCATCACCGGCATCTACCCGCCGTCCGAAGGGCGGGTGTTTATCGATCGGGGGGACATAACAGGGCTGGCGCCCCACGACATCGTCCGCCGCGGCGTGGCGCGAACGTTCCAGAACCTGCGCCTGTTTCGGCGGATGACCGTGTTCGACAACGTGATGGCGGCATTGCACAGCCCGCCAGGCAGCCTCCTTTCCCGCGCCCTTGGCCGGGGCCGCACCGACGCCGGTCGACGACGTCGATCCGTCGAACACCTCCTTGAGGCCACCGGGCTTGCCGGAAGACGGCACGATCTCGCGGGCGCCCTCACCCTCGCCGACCAGCGGCGCCTCGAGCTCGCCCGGGCGATGGCGGCCGCTCCACGCTTGCTCCTTCTCGATGAGCCGGCTGGCGGCATGACGCCGGTGGAGACCGAAGACATGGCGCGCCTCATCCGCGACGTCGCCGCGCCGGGGCGGACCTGCATCGTCATCGAGCACAAGATGGACCTGATCGCGGCGCTCTGCGGGTCGATCTGCGTTCTCAACTATGGGCGCAAGATCGCCGAGGGGACGCCGGGCGACGTCCTGCGGCAGCCGGATGTCGTCGAAGCGTATTTGGGCCGGAACTATGGAAACGCTGCTTGAGGTCCGCGATCTGCACGCCGCGCACGGCAAGGTGCGGGCCCTTCAGGGCGCGTCGATCGATGTCGGCGAGGGGGAAATCGTCTCCCTCATCGGCGCGAATGGTGCCGGCAAGTCCACCCTGCTGCACAGCATCTGCGGAATGGTTCCGCCGCTCGGCGGCACAGTCCGGTATCGGGGCCGCAGGATCGACGGCCTGTCGTCCCATCGGATCCTGCACCAGGGCATCGCGTTGGTCCCCGAAGGTCGGCTGATCTTCTCGGAACTGACGATCCGAGAGAACCTCGAAATCGGCGCCCTGGCAGGACCGTTCGCCCGCTCGCCGGGACCGCACCTGGGCGGGATCTTGGAGCTGTTTCCGATGCTCGGCGGGCGCCTGGGCGCCCAGTCCTCCGGCTTGAGCGGCGGCGAGCAACAGATGCTCGCGCT
>Ga0209259_1000719_pt1 | contig 10556 bp, 5 predicted proteins | sample WorMetGr2BELIZE1_FD_187417 | JGI IMG/M metagenome (GOLD analysis project Ga0209259, IMG submission 187417) | Marine gutless worms symbiont microbial communities from Max Planck institute for Marine Microbiology, Germany - Inanidrilus... ...
GCCACTGATGCTGGCATCGCTCCACTGTAAACACCCGGGCATCTGTCCCTTCTGGCACGGCGCCCTGTCTGCGGATGGTGGCTTGTTTGGCGGGTGGCCATGTCAGCAGACAGACGCAGGACAAATTATACATAGGTAATAATATTGAGACAGGTCAACTGGACTTACCTGTGAGATGACATAGAGGTTAGACACAAGAGCACTCTGCAGGATGATCGGAATATTTGACGTGTAGAAGAGCTTGATGGGGTAGCTGCTGTACTGGCCTCGGTAACGAGCTGACTTGATGGGCAGGTCCACTCGGAAACCCTATCAACGGTGTCATATCTCCATGACATAACAGAAATCAAGTCTGTCAAAGACAAAACTATCTATTCAAGCAGTTTCTGTACAGTAAGTTGCTGTGCATGGCTTTAACATTACACTGAAGAGCTAATTACAAATTGGTTGGTTTATTCTATCAACACAAGATAGGACAACAACAGAAAATGCTTGGCAAAATAAAGTGCCTTGACTGCTGCAGATACTAAGCCATACTACAACATTTCAAAAACTCTGCAAAGTACATAATTAAATATAACCCACGCAAGTGCACATAATGGTCAGCAGAAACCAAATCTGAGGCAAAAAAACGATCTTAGGTGACACAGCAATACATATGAAACTAGAATGTGGGCTAATGCACAACGTGATGGCCGTCCTGTCAAATATACGTGGTACCCTCTATAGGAGAATGCAAGACTTGGACGCAAAGTGAATTTTGCACCTGGCAGAATTCTGTTAGGGGGCAAGAGTCCACGAAAATGTATATATAGTGTACCAGCCTAGGAGACGGCCAAACATAGTGCAAAGTGTGGTTGACCTCCATTGAGCGACGTAAACAAAGCCAAGACCCAAAACCCATTGAAATTTGCTGGTGCGCCCCAAAACTGGTAAACCGATCTCAACCGCTAATGGGCTGAAGTTCACCATATTGTGAGAACATATGGAGGAGATATTGCTGTTGAATAAGTTATTTTTCCCCGATTGTCGATACATGCCTTAGTTGCGAAGATATAGCCCGACAAAGTGCACAGATGGCGAATTTTTGCATCCTGCATTTTCTGCGAGCCGCATGCAGCACATTTCAGACCTACATTTTAAATATGCACTAAGGCCACATCATGTATGGAAGTACGGTAGACATCCAATCTGCAACCGGTGAGAATAGGCGAGGAAAAAGAACAAACAAGAAGAAACCACTGGACGAAAATATAATGGCCTGCCCTATTCCATCGGGCGGCCATAAAAAGTCCAAAATGCAGACAAGTAAATAAAGTAAGCAGATGAACCTGGAAGTAGATGACAATGGCAAAGACCATGATGGTGGCAAGGAGGTTCATCAGGTTGGGCAGGTTCTGACGATAGAACGCCTCGCGCAGACCACGCACTTTATCCTGACGAGTTGCCAGCAGGTGAAACAGGGCAATCACAGCGCCTTCAAACTCCGTACCTGGACACAGCACACGACTATCACACCGGCACTGTGAACAACAGTCAACAGTCAGGCAATGATGAGCTGACGACAGAGTGAGTTCATCATCTCCACACTGTCACTAGACACACTGCCATACTGCCACTCACAGTAACACTGCCATACTGCCACTCACAGTAACACTCGGTCAGCAGACACAGTGATGGGAATGGGACAACACGTCCACTGTACACAACAACCGCAACATCAGCTCATTAGCAAACAAACTGCACAGAAATACACACAAGACAACCAGTATAATGCATCACACACGCACAACCGTTTTACGGCCCTTTTTCCGGGACCACCCGGGTGTGCCGGTGCCAGAAGAGAACTTCTGGACTTTATGGTGCAAGGGAAGATTAACAGAGGCAGACACACCGACCATCCGGCTGGGTGCCACTCCATCTGGACTAAGCACAAGTAAGTAAGTAAGTAAAATGTAGATTTATATAGCGCATAATCGTAACACCTCTAATGCACAACAACAACTATAATGCACAACAGTGCAATGTAAATATGCTTCAGGCACAATACCTTGATTTCACAGCCTCCTAAACCGGAGTTTCTAATCTGGAATACGGCTGGGTTACCTCCATTTGGAAAAATCTGGGTTTCCATCGCTAATATTCTACACCAGCTATCAATACAAGCCAGACTCCAACACAAAAGGGCATTGGTAAAAACAAGCTTTTGTCAAAGTCAAAAATAACCGTGTTTTGACACTGGCGGTTTGGCAAATGCCAGGCATCTGACCTGTAAAAATTAATTTCTTACTGTAACTGGATAACCACTCTTAGTCTTAACCTCAACAGACAAGACACCAGATTAACGGCCTCTTTTGCAGGACAACCTGGGCAATCCAGGGGCACTTAAACCATTCTGAATTTTAACGAAGCAAGATATGATTGGTTGGCAGTGGCATCAGTTGGACCATATGCAAATCATTTGCACCTCGCTTCAGACAGATAACCACGCCAGCAACTCATCACTCAATTTTTTACAGGCCGGATGCTCTTTCCGATGCCCAACCAACAGATGGCATTCAAGGCATTGAATATACAGTGTTTAAAACATGAGCAAGCAACAGCAGCAAGTCAATGCTGATGTCAGACCGCGGCCGGTGTTGACAGTCGTCGGACTGAAAGCCTTCCAGACGATCGTCTCACAAATGTTGGTCGCAATGAAGAGCGAGATGCCCGAGCCGAGGCCGTAGCCTTTCTGCAGCAGCTCATCAAGCAGGAGCACGATGAGACCTGCTACAAACAGCTGGATGATGATGAGCAGACAGACGCCGGCGCCGATCTCCGACGGCAACCCATACATGCCCGTCATGACGTAGACGATAGCTTGACCGACGGTGATCACCATGCCAAACACTGTCACACACGTCCTCCACATTTGACCGACTCAACATTGTAATATTATACACAAGCGATTTTCCAGGAAACTATTCTATCACCGACATTTATCTGAACCGAGGCAGCCTCCGCAGTTGCCACCTGACAGTCTAGTGAATGCAGCCGTTCATCAGTTATCAATGCATTGCTGCTACGCACAGCAATGCAAATATCTGTGACCAGGGTCATGAGGATAGCACCATAAACATTGTCGTTGATTATTATGGCCGCCCTATGTAATAGGGCGGCCATTATATTTTTGCCATGTAGTTTCTTTCTTCTTCTATCTTCTTCTTCTTTTTTCCTCGCCTAATCTCAGCGGCCACAGATTGGATGTCTACCATACTTCTACACATGGCGTGGCCTTAGTGCGAATTTAGAATGCAGGTCTGAAATGTGCTGCACGAGGCTCGCTGCAAATGCAGGACCCAAAAAAGTCGCCAAAAATTGCCATCTGGGCACCATTCCACAACTTTGTCGGGCTAGATCTTTGCAAGTAAGGCATGTATCGACAATCGGAAAAAAAACGTGTTAAGCAGCAATATCTCCCCTACATGTCCCACAATATGGTGAACTTCAGTGCACTAGTGTCTGAGATCGTTTAGTTAGTTTGGGGCACCCCCAGGTAATTTCAATGGGTTTCGCGTCTTGGCAGCGTTACTGCACGGCACTCTAGTAGTGGGCATCAGCCAAATTGCGGCGTTGAACAGAGGGCGCCACCTATATTCGGCAGGGTGGCCATCACGTTGGGCATTGGCCCACATTTCTAGTTATTATTATTATTAAGTGCACAGTCAGCAGTTACAACCGAATCAGAGGTGCCTGCAGTCTGCAGGTGGCAGCACTGTTAGGGCTACATACAACAGGCCACGTAAGATGGCGCTCTGGGCAGTGTTGTGTGAGATCATGGCTGTTGTTCCATTACACTGCTGCAGCACGTGGTGTTTATTAAGCAGTTTATGCAATGACTGCAGACAATGTTATCAGACACAATGCAGTTTAACACGTGTCAGAAATAATTACCTTCAAACAAACATGCACGGGACAAGCAAATGACTACAATCTTTAGTGTATTCATACAAAGAGAGCACTTGCAACCAGAACGCAAGAAGTCGTAACAAGCACACTGTACAATATTCATACATTTCTGTGCTCCATTGAAAAGTGCACGGTCTTTCGGAGTATCACCAACTTCAATGATTTTGGCGCCAGCAAGCAACTGCATGATGAGACCAGATGTCACAATTGGAGATATACCAAGTTCCATCAACGTTCCTTACAATAACAAATATTAACCACCAATAAGAATAAATATCAAACAGCAAAAAACTATCAATAAGTTTCCAGTTAGATACTAATTTTAACCAGAAAGCCCCACATGGGGGCTGACAGTCATCGCCGCCAGCGTGCACTGCTTGTTGCGGCCTACCTGCAATCACAATCACACGCTTCTAGCCGAAGGCAGCACGGAGATAAAACCCAGTGGTTTTTGGCAATTTTCAGAACTTCAAAATGCACAATACATGTATGACTACCAACTTGCCTGACCATGTGACTGTAGTGTCACGCAGTACCGAAATATTGCCATTTGAATTTAGTGGAACATCGACATTCCGTGAAGTATGAACTCACGTGATAGCTTTCTTAGAAGGAAATACAAAAATGGGCTCCGACAAGCTGTAGACCAGGTCCCATATTATCACTACGAACCATCAGTTTTGAGCTCCAAGACAAAACAGCGGGGGAGACAGACCTAGAAAAGTGCAGTTTTTGCAACTTCGGAAGCTCCGTGACCTTGGCCTTGGATCGCGCTGAGGTTATACTGGTCCACATGTGGCGAGGTCTACTCACGCAGCAAATTAGATCAAAATCGGAAAAACTTTTTGTGTAAGTATGGATGGATGGACGTACGGACACACCTGAGTTCCAATCTATTAGGTCATCGCCTAGTGATGACCTAAAAATTAATAATCTTCACAGTAAATACCATACAATACAACACTTGCACTTATAAAATGTGCCTAGTCAACCACAGGGTTGAATCTGAGGTACAGAGAGTCGCTATGGGAGATAGTGTGGTGGGCTAAAAGAAGGCACAAGAAAAATAATATGTGAAATATATAAACTCATTTCTTGCATCACATAAAACAAAAGGCAAACAATAAAATGCTCTTAATATATTTCTACAGGAGAGAATAACAGACAGTCATAGAGTGCTTCAGCGATTTCATAGAAACAAACTACTAAAGTGGGCAACAAATGACATCGTAAAGTTGTCTAGAGCTGGTGATGACGCGATGAACAAGTATACAGCATCACAACAGAAAAAAGGTTCCAAGAATGAAATCATCTCAACTACACTCCATCTGTTTGCTTGACACACATATAATCAACTAAAAGTCCGTAAATAATTGTATCCCAATGACCGTTCAACCTACCTCGATTGGACGCCAAAATAACTCGCATCCAATAAAAGGGGTCGGCAGAGTCAGACGACATTATGCCAAATAACGGAATCTGTAAAATAAAGCAAATTATAACCATAAACATTAGGCCTATACAATAAACCACACAATGCATTAAATACAAATTAACCGTCGCCAGAGTTCAATTGTTCTGCAACTTCAATCACTACCACCCCTGCTACTGGCATTCTTCTCTTGAATTATTCCTGTATCCCAAACAGAATCAGATAATTGAAGCAGCTCTAACAGGCTGCAAGATACCCAAGCAACAGCAACAAAGCATTGCAGGGAACAGTACAGAACAGGAAATATCACCAGAGAAAAGAAGCTGTAAAAGGAACAGAAGAACAAACTTACCTGACAGCAGACAAGGAAAATGAACAGTGTAATTGCCGTCCATAGTACCTTCTCACGAAACTGGATCTAAACATGTACACGAATGTTGGTACTTCAATAAACGGTTAGCATCACTAAAGCATCATAGAACATCTCTCTCTAGTCTTCTGCTGTCACCAGCAGGTTTATGACATTTTTAAACATGTCACGTCTAGGGGTGATACTCCAGGTGAGGGGCCGTGATGGCCATGTCTACACAGCCGAATGGTGCGGCTGCATAACAGTCTCACATATCACATATGTGTCAGGGTGGTTTCTCATTGCCTTCCCTGCAGTTTTCGTCTACCTGAGTGTCCTTCTCCTATGCTAGGTCCTCCCTAACTGCAGAGGCTTTCCTCAGACCACACTTTTGTTAGCCAGCAGCCAGAACAAAGAACACGACAGACTACAATGTAAGTGATTAGAAATAGCAGCTACAGCCATTCTACAGCCATTATACAGGACAACCTGCATTAGCCGGCACCGGGGCACCCCGAGTTCAGAACTGGAGGATTTTATTAAGGCAAAGTTTTACTGCCCACATGTCCTTGCTGATTGCATTATGGATTGGGGAGAAGATGCTAGAATTCTCCTCAACAGTGTCACATGCATCATTTCCGTAAACCCAAAACAATTTCGCTGTGTGCCCAACAAATACTTAATAGATTTATATACATTTTTATATACATTGCTTTTGCATCAACAAAATGAGAACGACAATAGTTGGTCACACAGTGACACAGTACTAGTGTAATACATTCAAAATGCAGCAACTACATGTAAGGCATCGAAAGGGTAATTTCATTAGTTTTTAAAACTGTATACAGTAATGGCTATAAAATGGTACTAGTAGCAGTAGTGCAGTATGTCTTTTTACTCAGCAAGAAGCTATAGCTTTGCCGAGTATTGGAAACACTTTATGGCACGTTTGAATGGTGTTCACACATTTGGCAATAACTCTGCCGGAAGTGAACTGATTTGCATGAAATTTGGAGCAATCTAAGTACACTGTTTGCTGCTGCCCTGGCAGATTTTGGGTGCAATCCGTGCAGAAGCGAGAGAGCGAGGCAATTTTTTTTGTTTTTTTTTTGTCAAGTAAATAACGCACGACTTTACTGATTTCCAATCGGCCAAATTTCACGAAATTCGCACACAAGACGTGGATCTGAGAGGTGGTGAATCCTTTTGGAACAAAATTTTGAAGATCTTCCCACAAAGGGTCTTTTTTCCAAAAACGCACATTTTTCGAAAAAAATCGCCAATGACTTGCGAATTCAGGCCCCCGTAACTCCCTAACTACATAGATCGACGAAAACTCGCGGCTAAATGATCCCTATACGGAATGCCCCTTTTCCATTGTTACCACTGGAATCAACTCAAAGTCATTCCCTTGGACAGCACACTCTGTACAAGGAACGATGTTCATCCAACTCGTAGCCGCATCCATGTACCACTGAATTCACACTACTGATTCATTCGCATGGCGGCGCCACCGAACCTTGCCATCACGTTATTGCTAAGCTTAGAGTACATTTTCGTGCATAATAATTAATCCAATAATAAGATTTTTTCTTAGGTAATAATTAAACATACGGTACGGAGACGGTGCAGGTAACACCATTGAGAAGAACTCTAGCGTCTTCTCCCTAATCCGAATGCGCTAGTTGCCTTCGGCGGTCTTTGACGCTGTTGGTTGGGCGGCACGAAGGGCAATTCAGCCGCGTTTGCACAGATGACCACGAAGTGTCCCTATACTTTACAATGGTTTGCCTATTTCCCTCTCAAAATTGCCCCTTCCGATGTTGGCATCTGGACCTCATGTAATACATGGTTCATTGGGCCCACAAGAGTCCTGAATCCAAATGGCAACTTGATCGTTTCAGCCGTTTTTGCAGGGCTCAGTAGTGTGACAGACTGACAGAGTGACAGACCACGCTACTCGTTGCAATGCGGCGTAGTAATGCATAGCTATGTGGGATATGGCAAAGCCACACACTCGTTTCATGTTAGTACAAACAATGTCGCCACTACTAAGCAATCGAGGTGCCATTTGGGTTGTGGGCTCGCATGGACCCAAAGCATCATGTGTTACATGGGAGTCCAGATCCCCCATTTGAAGGGGCAATTCTGGTGGATGGGGTGCCCACTGTAAATTATAGGCACTTCCTGCCGTCACCTGCACAAAAACGGCTTAACAGATTGATTTGCCATTTGGCTTGTGGACTCGGGTGGGCTGAAGGATGCACAAATTCAATTGTATTCGCCAGGTGGCGCAAATGTGCCCTCATGGGAGGACACATTGCTGTCACCTGTTGAATAACATTGCACCATCTGTCTACAGTGGCAATGCGCCTTATGTCAAATTACTTTGAACACTTGTCATCTTTGGATACGCCCACTTAGACAGTCGCTCAGTAAGCCATGCGCTTCAAGTCAAGTACTGTATTGTGGGCTTTCCACACAATACAGCCATCTAGTTGTCTTATAGGAGTGCTAATAAGACAAAATAATAATAAATGAGAATAATGAAATAATTCAGCATCAAATATTGCCGTGTTTAGAAGCAATCATGACAAACCTTTCTTTCTGGTTTTTGGATCTCGGGCAAAACAGCACAAAATGGCTTCACAAACTCCAGAAACTTTACTGAAATTAATACAAATAAACAACAGTAAAGTTCAGTATAGACTTACAAAATGCTACATAACAAATATGCAAGTGAAAGATAATAACAGCATCACTTGTAAGTAGAGGGCACTCTACTCTAGTCCCACTTCTCCATATTCTCCCCATCCATGCCACTCAACTCTGACAAATGCAGACAATCCTTTGTAGGCCTTGTCATTGCTAAAATGGGGTTAATGCTATGTTCAGTGAATGGTTCACTGAAATATAGTGCACAGAGTTCTATTTTCAGTGAATGGCTTCACTGAAAATTCAAATAAATATTCTATTTTCAGTGAAGGTTCACTGAAACCTTGCGCACTGGTGTCCACTTTCAGTGTATAGTTCAATGAAACAGTGTAACAGGAAATCTAATTTAACAACGAACTGCTGTAGGAACTACATTCAGTGAAATACTGTAATGAATCTGCATAGTCTTTTGGTAATTTTGTTATTTCCTTTGCATCTGTGCCACTGACATCACTGTTCTATCGCTGTGCCTGACACACAGCATATGTGACGAGTTCATTTTGTGCGTAGAAAGACTACGGTAGATTAAAATGTATAATTAACCAACTGTTATTTCTGCTATCAACGTGCTCAGTTTCTGTAACTATTATGCTGTTAAGTATTCATCACATACAGTGAAGCTTTCACTGAAAAGAGAACACCGCATCTACATTTCAGTGAACGAAATTAGTTTAGGTAGATGTTGGTAAGTTCTGAGATGAAGGACTATTCATGTGCATACTGCCTTGGTATGTAATCAGCCACTTAGGCCAACTCAGCCTCCTACCATCAGCAGGTCAGAAAGTGAGTACCAGCCAATGGGCAGTGGCAGAGCTGCACGACAGGGAAAGTAACCATAGGTCTGACATCCATATATATCCACCTACAGGCTCAATGGCTTAAGAAAGGGAGACAAGCATTCTGCCTACACTTCTGTAAGGAGTATGGCACCCTTTACCTTTATTTAACCTTCACAAGTTTTCAGTGAACCACTGGCACTAGCTACAGAACCATCAAGATGGTTCCACTATTTTGCTGCTACGGAACCGTCAAGAGTTGACGGTTCCGTAGCCTGTGAATTGCGGAACCGTCAACTCTTGATGGTTTCATAGCCGCAAAATACCGGAACCGTCAAGACAGTCCGGTATTTTGCGGCTACAGAACCGTCAATACCAGATTAATTCATTCATTCACCAGACGGCGACACATAACCAAACCAAACTACTACCACTAACCAGTCAAACTGAACTGACCCTAACCCTAACCCTAAACCCTACAAGAAGGCCAGCATCTGGAGAGGACAGCGTGCCGCCACGTGCTTCCAATGGGGGTCGGTCCCTTTGCGTTCAGATATCAAGGGAACAGAGTTTACCCCCTGCCAATATATTGATACCACTCGAAAGGCTATTGAATGCGCGACAACTTTACAGCTGACAGTTTTTATATAATGAAACTTTGCAGCATACTTTTCGTCCTTTATTGTCGAAATTGTCTGAAAGACGACAAATTTAGGTATTTGATCCCCATTTTGAGGAAGTTAGGGGCAGCGTAGAACCTTGGTTGATGGCTCGTTGGAAAGCCCGTGTACGACTTCCTGTTCGTCACAATTGAACTTTTTTTTGTTAGCTCTTACCGTTGACGCGCTACAAGGCAGAACGTGTCAAAACTCACTGCTTCTTGGAGAGAGTGGGTCACTTTGAGCGAAGATTTCAGGGAAAAGGGGGTCATCCCTCAGGAATATTTTTTGTTTCTACAAAACAAGACACATTTTGCTATCTGAGAGTGCAAACTGCACTGTGCTACGTGCAGTCGTTTTGACACTATACCAGCATGTGACAGACAGATGGACAGATGGACAGGCAGATGGACGGAATTGCTATAGCTAGTACAGCACTTGCAATGCGAGTATTGAGGCACGCTGTAAAAACTAAACTAACACTACAGCGTAGCACTAATCCTACTAAACCCTAATATTTGTGTGCACATTGTTGACACCCACAAAAAGGTCACATCGCATTTATATAGGAATTATCTGTGCGAGGTGCACTGCAGGGTTCGTGGAGCCGAAATCCAACGTTGGCTGATTTAGCTGTACTCAGCATATACCAGCGACAATAAATTGATAATTCA
>Ga0209259_1000720_pt1 | contig 10554 bp, 7 predicted proteins | sample WorMetGr2BELIZE1_FD_187417 | JGI IMG/M metagenome (GOLD analysis project Ga0209259, IMG submission 187417) | Marine gutless worms symbiont microbial communities from Max Planck institute for Marine Microbiology, Germany - Inanidrilus... ...
GTCTGATGCCTAGAAGCATTTTTACAGTGCATAGCATTGTGTCCCCGAATGACTGCAGTGCTTTTTTAACTTAATACTATAATTTCATTTTGAAGCCACACTACAGTATAACTGTAGAACTGCTGGCAAACAACCATCTGCAGTTTACTACGAATAACGTTCAACACTAAAACATCTGCACATGCATTACCCTGTATTATCGGTTAATGGATAAAACTGGAGATCGGAGATGACAAGTTCACCACACAGATGCAGTCATTGTATCAAAATTGCAAGAAGTACGCAAGTTGAATCTATTGTTAGGTTATTATTAGGTCATTAGTAAACGACTGTGAATGTTAAAGTAATATCAACCACAATATCATGACTGCAGCCACAATAGTAGAGGCTAAAGATGTTTTACCAAACACAAACTGCATGCAGGCCGCCGAAAGGGCCGAAAAAGTATTTTTTGTCCCTGGCGACCTTGACCTTTGACCTTGACCTTCAAACTCGTCCGAGTGAGGGACCAAACACGTCCTCTGTGTGAATTTGGCGCAAATCCGTTAGGCAGTTCCCCGAGATATTTCGTACACAAACGAAAAAGTCTCCGTGCCAAAAACAGAACCTTCTGTAGTTCACTGCATGTGGTAATTACATTACCTATATCCCAAGTGACCACATGCAGCTCACCTACCGAGTGGCACAAAAAAACAGACACTGACCACTGCACGACAACTTCGCCAAATGTTGACCGATTTTTAAAATTTTTAGTGTCAGACTCAGCAGTAATTTGCAACAAAGTCATCGTTGAACGTGTTGCTGATTGAGTTAAGGTTTTACGTTCCACTCAACACAAAACAGGTCATTTCGGAGACGTTCCCCGAGCCAATCTCTAGGCTTGGTATGAAAAAACTAAACCTAACACAACAAAAGCATGCATTCACCAATCAAAACAAATGTACTACAACACAAAATAAACAAAAAGAAACTAAAGCCAGGTTCAGTCGCCTCTTATGTCATCCGGCCTGGAAACGGACATGGCCTATTCTTATTTCGGTGCTTCATAAATTTGTCACTTACTTTCTTCTCTGATATAGCCATATTTGTGCTGAAAAGGGACGTTAAACTTCAACTAACTAACTTGCTTACTTAGACACCCACTTGCTTACAGCCCCGGACCCACACGGGGCGAATCTGTCGCTACACTACCTTGTGAAACGTGGCACATTTTCAACTAACAGTGGCCAACGGTCCGGTTTTTTTGTGCTACCCTGTATATTTAAGCATTCCGGAGTGAATGGCTTGTATGATGGGCAAAGGCTTAAAATACATAACGTGAACAGAACACAAAACCTCAAGCTGACCAAAAACACTGACTTAATTCAACATTACCACTGTAAATGTTATCAGTCATCTCCAACACTTCACTCAAAGATGCATAAAATATCTCACAGGTAGCTATCTCAACTAATGCATCCATCATTACCATGTGAAAACAGTGTCACAAACATTACACATGCGCATGCATTTATCTCTGCACGAAAAGCCACACATTTTAACAACAAAAACTTGGTGACTTCTGAGAAAACCACACAAGAATCGCAAGGTGATACTGCCTGGTCATGTATCTTGGGTCCGTGCTATTTTTGCAACTATACAAAGCCTAAATTAATAAGAATGAAGTCAGTGCAGTAACCATACATGGCAGAAGGTTGGTCGTAACAATAAATCAGGGGCATCTATACGTATCTACCTATTGTGCAACTGAATCATAATCAATTTCGGGGAGGGAGTTTCTAAAAATGGAAATTTAATTTTTAAAATAATTTACGAGTAAAACAACAATTTTCACTGCAGATGTCCAATTATACTCAACAAAAATTTTCCTTTGGGCACCGTGTGGGAGCAGACTGGGGGATGATCCCCCTGGCCCTCCCTTAGAACTTCCCCTGGTTGGGGAGATTGTGCACATGTTTCTAGGGGGATAGACGCCCCTGCAATAAACTGGATTGCTTGACTGTCAGCAAATACAAGCATATCTTAACGACGGTCCAATGAAGCCGCACGTACATCAACAAGTGATCGCATTCGCAACCATGAATCAACAAAAATGTCAATAGAGTCGATAATAAAAATACACAAAACAGTGCTTATTAAACAGCAACAACCAGCAACGGACACCAATACACGGCGCACGCATGATAAAAGCATGATAAAAGACGCTATATATGTATATATCAATTATACACATTGCTTTGATGAATAATAATTCCAGCCCTTCACCAACAATAACAGCCAGTAAAAACCGTCGGCATTAGCTGTACCAAAGTCTTCATTCATCGTTCATCAAAAACAAGCGACGTTAACAGTAACAGAAGCGTGAGTGCGCGTCACAGCTGCTACTGGAGCAAGTTCTGCAACAACACACATCTCAAAAAATTCCACTGAAGAAAATTTCCGACAGAAATAGCTTACTCTGACTGGAAAGCAACTGCAGCAGTTAAAAATTTCTTTCCATTTGTTCTCTGAGTCTGACCAAGGATACACTGCTGCATAACGTCTCTTAAGCCTCACAACAACAATGCTTGAACAGCTGTAATCAAAATCCATCCTGTACAAAATGAATTGAGTCCAATACTGAGCGGGCTCAAAAAGACAAATGCGGAGTCATGATATTGTGACGGATACTCCTTTACAGATCTCAGCCGCCATATTGTGGGGACATGTGGAGGAGGTATTGCTGTTTAACAAGGTTTTTTTCCGATTGTCGATACATGCCTTAGTTGCAAAGATATAGCCAGACAAAGTTGTGCTGTGGTGCCCAGATGGCGAACTTTTGGCGATTTGTGGGTGCTGCATTTCCAGTGAGCCACGTGCAGCACATTTCAGACATGCATTCTAAATTTGCACAAAGGCCACATCATATGTGGAAGTATGGTAGACATCCAATCTGTGACGGCTGAGATTAGGCGAGGAAAAAAAAGAACAAACTAGAATGTGTGCCAATGCCCAACATGATGGCCGCCCTGCCGAATATAGGTGGCGCCCTGTGTTCAATGCCGCAAAATTTGGCTGACACTCACTACTGGAGTGCCGTGCAGTAACGCTGCCAAGATGCGAAACCGTTGAAATTAGCTGGGGTGCCCCAAACTAACGAAACGATCTCAGCCACTAATAGGCCGAAGTTCACCATAGTGTACCCTGTTTAACAAATTTTTTCCGATTGTCGATACGTGCCTTAGTTGCGAAGATATAGCCCGACAAAGTTGTGCGATGGTGCCCAGATGGCGAATTTTTGGGGTCCTGCATTTATAGCGTGCTGCATGCAGCACATTTCAGACCTGCATTCTAAATTCGCACTAGAACCACACCATGTGTAGAAGTATGGCAGACATTCAATCTGCGGCCGCTGAGATTAGGCGAGGAATAAAAAAAGAAAGGAGAAGAAAAAAGAAACCACAGAGCAAAAATATAATGCCTGCCCTACTCCATAGGGCAGCCATAACTACGGGACAAAAATACAATGTCCGCATCTGCTGTGCAGGGCGGCCATAATAAGTTGAGTTACGCTGACATTACAAACAGTTATATATGGCTCGTCTACAGGATGGCACATAAAATCTCGGCCATTCGCCACTGTGAGATTATCACAATTTTTTACTGGCCGGATGCCCTTCCTAATATCTAATCAAGAATGTCAAAGCACTGAAAGAATAAATTGCTTATCATATTACATCCTACTCATAAAAGCATTTAATTATACATACATGTAGATTCTGAAAAATTACTGAAAGAAAATACAAACCATGGCCTACAAAAACATCGCAACCAATCAGTGAAAGCCATTCTGAAAAGCAGGTATCAGTGTACCCTGAAACAAACAGATAATAGCAACATTTACCATTTATAGCAAGTAATTAGAACTATTCAAATGCCCCAATCAACTTCATGAACCAGTCATAAAATGCACACTTAATACTGATATCGCATGGAGTGAAAACCATGCGTAAAAGATGCAATGCAGAATATCACACAAAACATAAACTCAGCTTAGTTGCACGACAAAGCCAAGAAAGCAAATCTGTCTGCAACTACTCCTAGAAATGCAGCATTTATAAATACGATATTTAAGAAAGCTATTACCACTGTTTATGTTTTTAATCATATCTAATGTTTAATGTGAGTCAAAAAAACTGTGCCAACTTTTATTTTCATGAACACTTTGTCAAGCTATGTCGATTTTAGTAACTCTTTCACTGTTGTAATCAGAAATGATTTGCGAACAAACCTGTCCACAAACTGACACCAGAACTTAACTATGTTCTTATCTTGAAGTAATTTGGGTAGATTTGAAGATATCACCAACTAGACTACGTAAACGTAGTGCCACTACCTAGACAAAAATTCACATTCCAAGTGAATTTGAACAACCACTTATTGAAATATTGTGTCCTCTTGCAACAGTACAGCAACTGTGGTAATTGACCAGTGGCACAAAAGACTGGCCACATGCGGGCATGAGTAGCACAGGCAGACATTTTGAACATAGCTTGTGACATCTGTAAATATCTTTAACTACCGTTTACATGTTTTGTTAGTTATGTGTTGTTAGTTTTTAGTTACTAAGTCACTTGTTATAAATAAAAATTTCATTACTATTGGCTATACTTTTGTCAGGCAAGTTGACAATGCAGTTAGTGTGATGGACAGTCTATTCGACGTGGTTTGTGCACAAATCATTTCTGGTTGCAACAGTATAAGAATAATGAAAATTGTATTATATCAGACAAAGTTATCACCAAAATAGTTGGCCCAGTTTTTTTAACTGACACCACCACCACCACCACAACCGTTTTACGGCCCTTTTTCCGGGACCACCCGGGTGAGCCGGCGACAGAAGAGAACTTCTGGACTTTATGGTGCAAGAGAAGATTAAAAGAGGCAGACACACCGACCATCCGGCTGGGCGCCACTCCATCCAGACTAACCAATGCCCACCTCCACCATCCCCCATTTTTTTACAGGCCGGATGCCCTTCGTGCCGCCCAACCAACAGTGTCAATGCACTGAAGGCAACTAGCACATTCGGATTAGGGAGAAGACACTAGCGTTCTCCTCAACGGTGTTACCTGCACCGTCTCCGTACCGACACTGTATACATATTAACTAAAGCAGCAGAAGTTAACTCGTACACACCCCGACGTTCACTGCAAAGCCCGACGGCTGAGGGCTGCCAGCCTGCACGTAACCAACTGTGCCTTCTGAGTTGGGGCTGTACAGCTCACTTGGCACTGCACGGCTGCCAACATTCACTGAACCTGAACCCACAATAATAATAATCACAGGACATAACAACAGGACACGAAATCTTTGTGTGTGCTCGAAAACCAGCCAGAAGGTGACTAATCCACTGAAAACCCGTGACTGAAAAAAAGACATCTTTTAATGTCATGCATTCACACATTTGAAAAGTTCAGGTGTGCCCATTTGTAAGGTTAGACTCGACAACTCGTCAGCTTGCTGTCGCCAGTTCCCACAAGCCTACCACTTTCAGCTTCTATTTAACCAGCCACATTTCTGCAGTTTCGTCAGGTCAGACTTGGTGTCGTTCCAAAGGCAACACTGGGAACAGTGGAGCTTGCCAGTCGCACAACCAACTTAGTGAATAAACTCTGTGACAAAGCATTAGTTGACGCACTACACGAAAGTTCTCACACGTCTAAAATCATGACAGTGAAAACTGCTGACAGATTTAGAAACTACACATGCTATATTTTAATGACTAAATTTCTACTTGTTCAGGTTGTCTGTCAAATTTAGAATTTGTCCAACGTTAATTTTGCCAAAATAGCAGGAAATACATTAATGTATCTATCAACAGCTGGACTGTTTTCACTATGCACGTGCAGAATTGGCAGTATTTCTACTTCTGATCGAAAATCTTATGTCTATGATACTCAGTTACACAAGACGCCCGTTTAATGGCCTCTTTTCCAAGACAACCTGGGTAAGCCGGCACCAGAAAGGTTAAACCAATCTGGATTTTTATGAAGCAAGAGATGATGGAGTGGCAGTGGCATCAGCTGAACCGTATGCAAAATCATCTGCACCTTGCTCCAGACCATGCCATGCCCACCCATCACTTAAATTTTTACAGGCCAGATGCTCTTCCTGACACCCAACCAACAGTGTCAAAGCACTGAAGGCATACTCAGTTCATTCACTCAGTTTTATTAGTGGCAAAAGCATCGATGCAGGACTCAAGTCCTACCTCATACTACCTCATACACAGTTGGAACTGAGTGTATGTTTTTTGGATTCAGACTTCGACGACTCAAGAGTCGAATCATGTGGCCTCAGATGTAACCTGACAGCAATAGCTACTGTACTTGCTTTTTACTTACTTGCAGTGCTTTGACACTATTGACTGGGCGTGAGGAAAAACACTTGGCCTGTAAAAATCTGTCTGGAGTAATGCAAATGATTTGCATATGGTCCAGCTGATGCCACTGCCAGCCCATCATCTCCTGCTTCATTAAAATCCAGGTTGTCCAACCTTTCTGGTGCCAACTTATCCAGGTTATCCTGTAAAAGGGGCCATTAAATGAGTGTCTTACAGACTGCAACAAATGCCTGTCTACTGATTACACCTGTACGACAATGCATATTCATTTCCTTAATATCTGCATTGTGAAGAGCGATTCTGAGCTGAACTCGAGACTTAAAATCTGCAGACTTTGACTGTGATTGTGCTACCTTGGTGGATTCCAGTCTGCAGTAATACATTCCTGACTAAAAGTGACTGATCTATTTTGACAGCCTAGTGAAAAAAATCGGCAGATACCAAAGTCGGATGCATGGTCGGGCAGCGACAGCACATTTCTGGCCGCCGACGTCGACACGCTATGCACGCCGCGCTGCGACAGATAGTGATCGGCGAGTAGCGTCGGTGTGCTGAGTGCCAGCTGCGAGTCACCCTGTCGCGCCATCATCGTCGCCACCATCTGATTGGCTGCCGACGCCGTGCCGTACTCCGGGTAGAACGACGTGCCTAGCCTCTCAGAGTTGGCCACTGACGTCGTCGTCGGTAGAAAGCTGTAGCTTGGAAATCCTGAACCCACACAAAAATGCACCCACTCGCTTATCCAATACAAAAACTTTGTAAGACGTTGCACCGCCAATCCTCCGGCATTGACTGAAGACATACGTCTTCCAGAAATCATATCCTGATATTCTGCTTTGACATACATGCTGACACCTTTAGTGGTCCCTGTAGTGATGTTAGTTACTTCGGCCACTTTAAAAATCACTGAACAGAACTGAACTGAAAAAAAAACAATCAAGTTGCTTGACTGAAAAACGTCTAAATCCTGCATTCTTAATACTAACCTACTACTACTACTACTACTACTACTACTACTACTACTACTACTACTACTACTACTACAATTTTTATGGCCATTATACAGGACAACCTGCATTATCTGGCACCCCAGTTAAGAACTGGAGGATTTTGTTGGAGCAAAGTTTTACTGCCTGCTGATAACAACTAGTGCAATCCAATAAGGGAGAAGACGCTAGAGTTCTCCTCAAGGGTGGTACCTGCACTGTCTCCATACCATCTCCTGCATTCTTAATAATACTATTGTTTTCCACACTTACTGCAGGTTAGGCCACATTCTTCAAAGAAAGGTTTGCAGTAGTGTGATTTGTATGGGTCATGGTAATCAAAGTCGACTGCCAATGACATACAGAAGTCTTCAGAACTGAACTCAGGTCAACCAGGCGAGTACCTTAAAGGGCAATTCAACCTTGAAAAATATATCGCCTAAAATAAACATTGATGATAAACGAAGTTATGTATCGGTCATTAAACTGACGATGCAGATAAGACATAGGAGAATTTTGACGATAAAATTCCTGATTTCGCGCAATGTTTTCCTCCATGGAGGCGGAAGTAGTAAGCCTAGTATTCATTTTTATAACTATGTTTATTTGTTGATGTTGACATGGTTACCAAAAAACTGTTGTTCATATGTTCTTTCATGCGTAAAAGCATGCGTTGTTTCCACTGTCTAACAGGAAATTCCGCAATCATTCGATCCACATCTCCAACCCTTTTCAATATGTAATGCTTTTTAGCGATCACGTTCACGTTGGCACTATGCTATCGCCCGTCCATCTGTCGTCTGTCTGTCGTCTGTAACGTTCGTGTGCCCTACTGAGGCGGTTCAAATTTTCGGCAATATTTCTATGGCATTAGGTGCCTTGGCCATCCATTGACATCCACTGAAAATTTCACGGAGATTGTCCCAGGGGACACAAGAGGGGTAGCCAAATATAGCGATTTTGGACCTATCGACGGCTATATCTCGGAAACGGTGCAAGGTAGGAGCTAAGTTACTATTAAACACTAATAGGAAATCGTATATGAGCTTTTGATTGGTACCAAAATCGGTGACCTTGAATGACCTTGATCGGCGTAATGGACGTTATTTTGCATTATTTCAGCGAATTCCGGTAGCTTGTGGGAAGCACTGCGTAAAAGTTCATGTTCGCTATCTCATCTCCTGATGAGTTCTTGTATTAACAGTCGATCTTCAACAGTCAACGACGCACGGGTGACGTCTTTTGTGACGTCGTACCATTGACGTGCGTAAAAACTAGTAAAAATATCGCTAAAACGCTTAACTCCTGCTGCGCATAACCCATTGAGGTAAATGTGCATAACCATGTAAACTCTGAGCCATGTTTGACCTGTTTGTTACGTTTGGTTACGTTTGTTTATCGAGGGAGACACTCACCATAGATAAAGCAAGAAAATAGGCGATAATTTCGCTATCAAATTAAGTATGTAAAATGTTTCAGAAATAGTACGATTTCATAAAAACCGTATAAAATTGGTTGACTGTAAGTTGATATTTGTTGATTATTACATAAAGAAAATAACCTGACTACCACTTTATGTTAACGTTTAGTTCCCCATTAACCACTGATGGGTGATATCCTTTGGCCTGTAAACGAATTTTAGAATGTTAACAGTATTATTCCTGATGCCCAAACAACGTTAAAGGATCCTACACGTAATGGAGATACAAGGTTAGCAAGTACAGAAAGCCAATTGCAAATGACAAGATTTTAACGGCTGAAGAAGAGATAGAAATTTGGCTTTCCCCTGCTTTCCATGTGTTTCATGCACGACAAAATGCCAACTCAGGAGGAAGTACATTTGCCTAAAACTGTGCAAGGAACAATTAACAGACGCCGACCAGTCAGCATTACCATAACTAGTAACTGCAATAATATTATCACATACTTCTACCTTACCTTCTGACATCATCTTGCCAATCTTGGCTGTCTATGCCATGCTAGTATTATATGACACACATCCTTACTTAAGCATAAAACACTAACTTTTAGTTTTCATTACAGTTAGGTAAATCAACTGCTGATGACAGGTCATCAGAGCAGCATTTCAACAATCTGTCTAACAGCGTTGTGTACACTGCTGAGTAAAACTGATGGAACCTCCATCATGGTTAGCACGTGGAGTTGCAGCTGCTGCAGCCGTCATCAGTGATGGCTGACCTAGCGCCGTCACTCCAAATCCTGTCACACAACACCAAACACCACTTGTCGGCTTATGTTTACCAGGACAATTCTTCTACACAACAGCAGATTCAAGGGGATGGGGAGCTTGGGGACAGACCCTCACCAGCTCCCCCTCATACATATCACTTTAATGTTTCTCTCTCCCTTGCTCCATTTCAAAGTAAATTTTTAAAATCTTCCCAGACAGCACGTCCCCAGAATCATCTGGTGGTGTTCCCACCTATAACCTGACCCACGAGCATCTCTCTCCAGCAAATCCTGCATCCATCCCTACTTCTGTGCTTGCTACAAATTAGGCGAAGTCCCCCAAGATGTCCTACAAAAACCATCTGCGGTTGCTTCAGCAGTATGTTCCAAAGTCCAGCCAAGATGAAACTAGAATGTGGGCCGATGCCCAACGTGATGGCCACCCTGCCGAATATAGGTGGCACACTCTGTGAAATTTCTGTAATTCCAGTCCTGGTACCACACCGCAGTTTGGCAGATGCCCACTGCTCGAGTGCCGTGCAGTAACACTGCCAATATAGGAGAATGCACAACTTGCAGGCAAAGTGAATTTTGCACCTGGCACAATTCCGTCAGGCGGGCAACAGCCCCCAGAATGTATATATAATGTACCAGCCTAGGAGATGGCCAAACATCGTGCAAAATTTGGTTGACCTCCGGTGAGAGGCGTCGGTGCAGTAACGAAGCCAAAATGCAAAACCCGTTGAAATTTGCTGGGGTGCCCCAAACTCGCCAGCAGATCTCAGCTGTTAGTGAGCCGAAATTAACCACATTGTGAGGGCATGTGGAGGAGATATTGCTGTTTAACAAGTTTTTTTACCGATTGTCGATGCATACCTTAGTTGCAAAGATATAGCCCGACAAAGTTGTGCAATGGTGTGCAGATGGCGAATTTTTGGTGATTTTTTTCGCGTCATGTATTTTCAGCGAGCTGCATGCAGCACGTTTCAGACC
>Ga0209259_1000721_pt1 | contig 10535 bp, 11 predicted proteins | sample WorMetGr2BELIZE1_FD_187417 | JGI IMG/M metagenome (GOLD analysis project Ga0209259, IMG submission 187417) | Marine gutless worms symbiont microbial communities from Max Planck institute for Marine Microbiology, Germany - Inanidrilus... ...
GTGCCACCCGACAAGGCCGCCTCCGAAAAACCCAACTGACCCGTCAGACGATGCGACATCACAACCCCCGATCAACCTCTATCCTCAATCGAAGGAATCACACCAAACGGATTTATGCAAAGCTCTCTTCATGTCATGCTTCCCGTCTCTAAATCGACAACTTACCAGGTCGTACAACCGAAGGTGACGCACGGTCGGGAGTGAACCGCGCGCACATATTCATTTTATGTAAATTGTGTGTATTTTTCAAGATGAGGTGTGACTCGAAACAGTGCCACACTGAAGATGGATTTCGAACCGCCGCATTTTACGGAAGCGCCGGCCGCTGATGCCGCCAAGCTGATACAGAATTGAGATCGCTGATAATGCTGCTCAATCCCACCAGGCGACCTTCAGTGGCATTTCCAGTCAAGGTTACGTTTAAACAGAAGCGGACATCATTGGTTTTTGTACCGGCGGACACATTGCTGGATGTTCAATTCAATGAGACCGTCGGTTGTCCCCAAGAGTTCTGAAGACGATTGTCACCGTGGCGGACTCTCCACCGCTTGCCGTTTGAGCAGGTTTGGAACGAAATACTCAGAAAACCCCGCAACGAACCCCCATACGATCATCTTGCTGACTGCGGGGTAGTGGTCGGGAAACTCTTTTCCATTCTCGAGTGAAATTGGGAGATCGGGAAGCATGGCTCCTGCAAAGATATTCGAAAAGATAGTCGACTGAATGAGAAAAAACAGGATCAATGCGGCACATCCACCAATTGCGGGCCTGAGAACAATGTATGGGAAAGTACTGTAAACTTTGAGATCACTCGGTTTCCCTGTCACCTCTCCTTTGGCTCGAAGCAGCATACTGAACGCGGCGCCAAGAAACCCAGCACCCATTGCAATGGCGTAGGTTCGCGTGTTGAAATCGAAATTAGCGAACCAGTCGAAATGGCTCGCTATGAGAAAGCCTGTGAAAAGCAGGAATGCCCCAACGAATATCCCAAGGGAGTGATTTCGCATCTTCGCGACGTCTTTGCGTACGGCGGTTCGCATCGTGTAGGCCCATTGCACCAGCCTCGTAATATCGAGCAGGAATTCTTGTTTCGCCCGAAGTTCGTTTACGATATCGCTACGCTTTTTCGCCCCGTCGTAACGTTCCGGGTCACCGTGTTTCTTGAGATCGATCAGGCGGCGGTGAATCTGTTGGTCGAGAGTCGGTTCATCGAACAAATAGATGAGACATTGTTCGATTTCGTAAGCCGTTGTCCACGAATCGTCTTTTTCGAACAGCTCTGAAATGTGCGTTGCGATTTCGGCTGACGCATCGGGTCGGGCATCTTTGGCGGCGAGGGCACTAACTTTGAGATCGTCGTAATACTGGGTCAGCAGTTCGTCACCCTGATCTGTTTTCGAATTTCCTATAAGGCGATTCCATGTGTTTGCAAACATTGGCTATGCTTCACTCTGACAATCTCTTCTGCCTCCAAGTATACCTTATCTGGGGTGCAATCATTGATTTAATATCGTTTACGAACCTCTCTCATATCGTTTGCGATAAGTTTGTCGCCGTTTGAGAAGCCTTTATTCACGAAAACCACCTTGGCAGCCAAGTCCCGCGTCCCCATCTAGATCGTTCATTGAACTTTTTCACCGAGCGGCCTGTGGTCCCGCTAGAACGCTCTACCAGAACATCAGATTTGATGTGAGAGGACACGAAATGAACCAGAATGAACCGGTATCCCTGAAACAACTTTGGTACATGTTTGCCGGGGGCGGCGCCATTGCCCTCGCCCTTGTCGCGGCCGTATGGGGCGTGCTCGGTATTTTCGTTCTCTAGCGCTTATCGGGCTATCCGCCCGACCCCTCACCCCTTGGATGCCACGTAGTTGTCCCGGATCTCCCGCTTTAGGGTCTTGCCGGCGACGTTGCGCGGGAAAGCATCCAAGACGATGACGCCGCGGAGGCGCTGGAACTTGGCGCCGACGCGCTCGTTGGTCCACGCCATGAGGGCTTCCGTATCGATGGCCGCCCCCTCGACGGCGGTGACGGCGGCGATGGGGATCTCGCCCCATTTGTCGTCCGGCGCGCCGAAGACGGCGACTTCGATGACGTCCGGGTGCTGGATGACGATCTCCTCGATGTCCTTGGGGTAGACGTTGACGCCGCCGGAGATGATCATGTCCTTGATGCGGTCGACCAGGAACAGGAATCCGTCCTCGTCGACATAGCCGGCGTCGCCGGAATGGAGCCAGCCGTCGACGATGGCCTTTTCCGTCAAGTCCGGGCGCTTGTAGTAGCCCGGCATCATCATCGGCCCGCGCCCGCAGATCTCGCCGACCTCGCCGGGCGCGCAGTCGTTGCCGTCGTCGTCGATGATCTTCATCTCGTAAAAGGCGGTCGGGACGCCGACGGACCCGGCCTTGCGGATGGCGTCGTGCTTATCCAGCACGGTCATGAAGCCCTCCGTCAGGCCGTAGAGCTCGTAGAAGCGGCCCGGCAGCAGGTCGTTGAGCTTGTGCTTGTGTTCGAGCAGCAGCGGCGCGCCGACGTTCTGGATCATCTCCAGGCTTTCGAGCTTCTCCGGCTCGAAATCAGGGTGGTTCAAGAGCGCCGTGATCTGCGACGGCACCATGATGATGTGGCTGACCTTCGAGCGGTCGATTTCCTCGATAACGGCGGCGGCGTCGAAGACTTCGTGCAGGATGTAGGTGCAGCCCATGAACATCCACGGCATGAAATCGAGCATGGCGCCGTTGAAGACGATGGAGCCGGCGTGCAGCACGACGCTTTCCGGCGTCATACGCCAGGAAGACGCGAAGATGGTGCAGTAGTTGGCGCGTACGTAATGGGTATGGACGATGCCCTTGGGCGCGCCGGTGGTGCCACTCGAATACATGATGTTGTAGACGTCGTCGTCGGTGAGCCGCGCATCGGGCGGCTCGCCGTCGCCGGCCGCCTGGAACAGGTCATCGAAGGAGGCAAATCCGTCCGGTTGATCGCCGCCGCCGGTGATGATCAGACGCCCGTCGGCGATGCCGGGGACGTCGCCCCGAATGTTTTGCAGAACCCTGGTGAAGGCCGGGTCGGCGATGACGGCCAGCGAATCGGAATCATTGAGCAGTGTCGCCAGGCCGCCTTCCTGCAGCATGGTGCTGGACGGCACGATGACGATGCCCGTTTTCGCCGCCGCCCAGTAGGCGAAGACCAATTCGGCGCAATTATTCAGGACGGTGGCGACCTTGTCGCCTTTCTTGATGCCGAGGCCGATGAGCGCGTTGGCGAGGCGGTTGACGGCGGCGTTGAGCTCCCTGAAGGAAAAGCGCTTGTCTGCGATGACGAAAGCCGTGTGATCGGGCCGGTAGCGGGCGTGCCGCGCGATAAGGTTTCCGATATCCATGAAGGTCCCCGTTGGTGTTCTTTTGTTTGTTTCCCGTCGATGATCTTGAACGAAATGCCGTTTGCTGCCAACACGGTCGGTGCGGCCTAAGCGACGGCCTAAGCGACAGAGGGATTAGCGCGACCATGGACATCCGATACCTGACCGGGACGGACGCCAACCGCTTCCTCAACACCGGCATGCTGGTCGATTCCTTTGCGCGCCATATGCCCGGCCAGCGTATGAGCGTCTGCGACTTCGGGATGACGGCGGCGGAGCGGGCCTTCTGGGAGGGTGCCGGGCATTGGCTGTCCGTCCCCGATATTTTGCGCCCCTACAGCCATCCCTGGTCGCGCAAGGCCGGCTTTTTCGATTTTCTCGAGGATAGGCACTGGGACGCGGCCGTGTGGCTCGACGCCGACATGGTCCTCCTGCAGCCCATCGGGGAGTCGGTCGCGTCGATCGTCGAAGACATGGCCGCGAGCGGACAGTCGGTGGCCGCCTGCACCGACGTGCCGACGCGGACGGTGCAGGAGTTCATCGACGACTTCACCGGCCTCGGGGTCGACCTCGCGCCTTTTGAGACGCTGATCGACGACCTCGGCAGCGACCGCTTCGGCCCTTACCTGAACACCGGTTTTCTGGTTGTCCGGCCAGGTGCCTTCATCGAGCGTTGGCGCGACATCGTGCTTCAGCAAGACGAGTGGCTGCTATTCGAGCAAAATGCGTTGAACGCCCTAGTTCATGCGGAGCCCGGCACGCTACGCAATCTCGATCCGAACCTGTGGAACGTTCACGGCGAGGCCCTGGGTGACGTCACCGTCACGGGCGAACCGATGACGGCGAAAGTGCTGCACGCCACCTCGCAAGGCCAGCGCCACCATGTCGAAAACGAGATCGAATATCCGATCGGCGAGCGGGTTTTGCCGGGCTGGATCAAACTCTTCGCCCGCGATGACCTCAGGGCGGTGCAGCAGGAGCACATCGTCGGTTTTCTGAGTCGCCACATCGACGCCATCGACCGGTGCGGCCTGTTGCGCGCGTCGTCAAGCTAGGGGAGCGGATTGGTTCAGGCGGCGTTGGCCGAGAAGCGCTTGAGGGCGTCCGGGTCTTCGATCTGGATGCGCCGGCCCTTGGTATTGACGCCGACGGTGCGTAGTTTTTTGAGCGCCCGCGAAAAGCTCTCGCGCTCCATGCCCAGATAGGTGGCGATCAGGCCCTTCTCGCAGGGCAGCACGATCTCGGTCATGCCGCCCTTGTCGGGCGCGATCTTCCACAGGTAATTGGCGAGGCGCTCCGTGGTTTGCAGCAGTTGCAGGCGCTCCATGTGCTCGGAGATGTCGTGCAGGTTGCTGGCCACGTGACGCAACAGGCGCTGCGGAAGCGCCGGGTCGAGGCCGACCAGTTCGCCGAACACCTCGAGCGGGATCGACAGGACCCGCGAGCGGCCGACGGACTTGGCCGTCGAGTAGTGCGCACTGTCCGAGAGCGCCGAGGTGACGCCCAAGACATCGCCGCGTTCGCGGATGCCGAGAACCGCGTGTTTGCCGTTGTCGGCCCCCTGGTAGAGTTGGATCACGCCGTCGAGCACGAGATAGACCCGCGAGACCGGCTGACCGGCCTTGAACAGGTACTCGTTCGATGAGAATTCAATTTCACGGCAACGCTCGAGGATGCCGCCAAGACCGGAATTCGAGAGCCCCTGAAACAGTACCGAAGTCTCGATGATCTTGTTCTTTCGACTTTGTTGCACGGCCCTCAACCTACATTGATTGTCATGCGCTGGTGATCGTCCCGAAAACTGCTAGGAAGTTTCGTTGCGACGCTAGACATTCTACACATCGGCTCATTTCTCTCGTTGACTTAAATCAAGCGGATTGTGTTGCCTGTAGGCTAGAAAGGGCGAACAGGTCGACGGGAGCCGAACGGCATGAATTTGAAGGCCACCCTGCGCCATCTCTACCTTGGCCATGACCCCGCCTCGGAGCGCTTCCGTTATGGGCTGATGACTTTCGACATCGTGACGATCTGTTTTTTCATCGTCTCCTCGATGCTGCCGGAGGCACGGTGGATCCTGCTCCTCGACGCCGCCATCGGCGTCGTCCTGCTGTTCGATTTCTGGGCCCGGTTCGTGGTGGCGACCAAGAAGTCGCGCTATTTCCTGAACCTGGTCACGCTCGCCGACGGGGTCGTCATCCTGACGCTGTTCGCCGCCGCCTTCGTCGAGAATTTGGCTTTCCTCCGAGTCCTTCGGGCGCTGCGCCTGATCCGCTCCTATCACGTGCTTCGCGACCTCAGGGACCGGTTCCGGTTCTTCAAGCGCAACGAAGAGATCATCCAGAGCATCATCAACCTTGTCGTTTTCGTCTTTGTGATTACGGCCCTGGTCTATGTCTTCCAGGTCAACGTCAATCCGGACATCCGGACCTACGTGGACGCGCTCTATTTCACGGTGACGACCCTGACCACGACGGGCTTCGGCGACGTCACCCTCAAGGGCAGCGGCGGCCGGCTCCTGGCCGTGATCATCATGGTGTTCGGCGTGGCCCTCTTCTTGCGACTCCTGCAGACCATCTTCCGGCCCGCCAAGGTGCGCTACGAATGTCCCGATTGCGGCCTCAAGCGCCACGACCCGGACGCCGTTCACTGCAAGCATTGCGGACGCACGATCCACATCGAAACCGAAGGCGAGTGAGCCCGCCGAGCTCTTTTCCGGGGGATTTCCCCGGCCGTGATCATCGTGTTCCCGTGCTTTCGGTTCAGCGGTCTTTCCGGTCCAGGTGGCGAATTTGGGTTTTTGACCGATCTGTGTGATGGTAGCGTAACGCGTTGGCGGCGGTTATTCCGCCGGCGAAGGGGTCACCACTAGGGAGGTCACGTTCGATGCATAGGCTGCGGAAAATTGCCGAGGATGCGACGACGGCAATCAACGGAATTCTTGTTTCGCCGTTAACGGAGGAACAGGTCGCCAAGGTTGAGGATATCGTCGAGACGGCGGTGATCAAGGCCATGCTCGAAGGGAAACACCGTGCCGTCGACGCCGCCGTAAAATGTTGCGAGGCCGATCAGGATACGGCCCACAAGATCGCGACGGCGATCCGCGAGGAAAACGACGCGCTGATCGCCAACCTGTCGAGCCTGCGCTGAACGAAGCCGGTCGGAGCCGTCGGCCGCCTCGTCGATTCGGTTCGTCTGAAAACCGAAAGCCCCGCAACGACGGCGGGGCTTCCCTCTGTGGGTGCTTCTCGCACCGCTCAACGATATATGTTGAGCCTCAACCTAGCCAAGCGAACTGCTTGTCGGAATGGTCGGTGGTGTCAGTTTCTTAACCCCCTTCCTACTCTAGGATAGTCCGATTATGGGGGCTCATTTTAGGGACTGCATTGACGCAGGTCATTGGCCTGAACCACCGGCAAGGCTCCTATCGATCGAACGCATACCGATCGACCGATGAGCCCGAAACCCGGCGCGGTCCGGCTTATTCGAACCGCACCTGGTGGGTGAAGGCGGCACCGTCCGATACGGTGATCTGTTCGAAGCCGATCATCTTCAGGAGATCAAAGAACGTCAGCGTTTCCTCCATGCCCAGTTCCCTGAATATGGGCGTCAGCCGGGCGCTCGCCGTCAGGGTGGCGAGATAGGCGCGGACCCGGTAGATCGTATCGAGGCGGCCCGGCGTATTGGAAACGATGATCATTTTTTCCTTCTTCCCGCCCTTCGCGAAAATGGCCACCGGAGACGGATAGGGGCGCTCCGTCAATTGCTGAGCGATCGCCGTTACGAAGGCGACCCGCTTCTTGACCGTCATTCCGGCCAAGGTGCGGACCCGCGCCTGGTAGGTTTCGACCCGTTCCGGCGGCGGATAATAGTAGCCGGCGTGGCGATCTCCAGCCGTGGCGTCGAAAGTGGCGAGAACCAGGACGACGCCCAGAAGCGCAGCCAACCGATACCGCGAAGTCGACGCGGTGACCCTTGTTCCGTTTCGCATGATCGTCGACCTTTCGTCAGAAACCTAACGAGCGGCGGCCATTGTTGACCGATGAAAAGGGGCGGTCCAGTTCGAAACCGGCCGGGCCGCAGGGTTTCGGATTTTTTTTCACTCTGTGACCGCGGTCACTGAAATTCCGACGGTTTCCTGGTGTTATGGGGACGATCGAGGCGGCGGATCCCTCCCTCTCTCTCCCAGCTCAGTTCAACGCCGCTTCGGTCAGATCTCTTCCTCCCTGTGAAACTCGCCGGCCCCGCAAGGGGCCGGTCCCTCCTCGCTGTCGTCGCGCGCTGGGGGGGCGGCCGTCGCGGACCGTCGATTTCAGGAAAAAGGGCGGACCGTTATTCGGCGGCCTTTTCGGCCTCTGCTTTCGGTCCACCGTTCTTTTTGCCGCCGTTCTTTTTCGCCTTGGGCGCCTTGATGATCGAACGCACCGTACCGAAGGTGTCCGGAACAAACGTCTGATCGGTAAAGGGCGGGCGGATATACCCTTTGGCTTCCGTCCGTTCCGGGAGCTCGATGGTGTCCGGTGTCAAGTCCTGGTAGGGAATCATCGACAGCAAGTGTTCGATGCAGTTGAGCCGCGCCAGCTTCTTGTTGTCGGCATCGACCACGTACCAGGGTGCCTGTTTGATATCGGTGAAGGCGAACATCTCGTCCTTGGCCCGGGAATAGGCTTCCCAGCGCGAGCGCGATTCGATGTCCATGGGGCTCAGTTTCCAGCGCTTCAAGGGATTGCCGACGCGGGCCTGGAAGCGCCTTTCCTGCTCCTCGTCACTGACCGAGAACCAGTATTTGATGAGGATGATGCCGGAGCGCACGATCATCCGCTCGAACTCGGGACAAGAGCGCAGGAATTCCGTGTGTTCCTCATCCGTGCAGAAATGCATGACCCGTTCGACGCCGGCCCGGTTGTACCAGCTGCGGTCGAACAGAACGATCTCTCCGGCCGCCGGCAAGCGTGCCGCATAGCGCTGGAAGTACCACTGGGTCTTTTCGCGTTCGGTCGGCGTGCCTAAGGCCTCGACGCGGCAGACGCGCGGATTGAGGCGCTCGATGATGCGCTTGATGACGCCGCCCTTGCCGGCCGCATCGCGGCCTTCGAAGATGGCAACGACCTTGAGGCCTTTGTACTTCACCCACTCCTGGAGTTTGACCAGTTCGACCTGAAGGGCCGCGAGCTCTTTTTCGTATAGCTCGTTGTTGATTTTCCGGCGCTTTTTCTTCTCGGTGTGGTCCTCGTGGACCACGGCCTTTTTTATCGCCTCGCGTTCTTTCTTCAGCCGCGATTTCTTTTCCCGCGTGCCCATGATTCCGCCCTCCTGGGTGACTGGTTTTTAGAGCCTGGGATTTTACTAAATAATTTAAGGATTTGCCGCAAAATTGTAATGGTGCCCTGTGAATGGGCATCAACGTCGGTTCGTTGCTAGGTGATTGTCGGTTCTCACAGAAAGTGAGGCGTTTCTCACATAAGTGAGAATCATCTAAGCGGACGTCGCGACCGTCTTACATCGTCGGCCGCAAAATCGTATTCGCTGCCCAGCCGCAGATTCATGGAAATCGTCGTTTCACTTTCCGGAAGGCGGACGCCGGAAGCTCAGCAACCGCAGGACCGAAAATCACCTACAGCAGACACCGCGTAACCGCGGCGGCGGGGGCGAAGTCGTTTGTTGAACCAAGTCCACCGAGAAACCGAAGCTGACTCAAGGGCGTAAGAACGTATTCACCGGCAATAATACGGTGTGCTATCGAGAAAGTTGGCCGGTAGGAGTTCTACAGCGGTCATCCGAGGATACGTTTTCCGAGGACAGGGAGATCCCAATCAAAGACTCGAGGCTACACCGCTGGAACGTCTTTCTTCGGCGCCGAACAGACCCTTGATCGTTATCTTAGGCAACCGAACAATTCTTTACGGCTACCGTAGGCTGTGCGTTAATCAGAGTAGTTTATTAATAGGAGGTGGAAATGGAAATTATTTCCACAGCTCTTCTTGCTGCGATTACCTTAGGTGCAGCAAAAGGGGTAAAAGAAACAACGACCCAGGCAATCCACGATCTCTACGACGGCCTTAAGTTCTTAGTTTTGAGAAAGCTTGGCACAGACTCTTTGACTGCCGAAGCCATCCAACGACTTGAACAAAATCCAGAGTCGAAAGGTTGGCAAGAAGACTTGTCTGCCGAAATCGGCAAACACGAAGGGATTTCTGAAGACCCCATTCTACTCGCAAAAGCGGAGGAGCTTCTCGAAGCAATCAAGTCTCTTCCTCAGGGGCGAGAGCATGTCCAGCAGGCTATAGGCCAATACAATGCTTTAGCTGACCGTAGTAGCACCGCGACAGTCAATGTGACATTCAAGGACTAATTCGCTCCATGTCTCCTCAAATGGCAATCGGCGAGTTTAACGCGCTGGCCGAGAGTGGAGGCACTGCAATAGTCAATGCAAAGATTAGCAAGCATTATCATGCGGCAGAGCCTAATCAAGCGAACACCGCTTTAATTGAAATGGCGAGGTTTTTCCTCGCCGGGATGCCGCTCGACAAACTGCCAGAACGAGCCACCTTGCCCCCTGGCTCTAATATGCCTTTTCACCCTAACCGGCAATTCGTCGGGCGTGCCGAAGAAATCCAACGATTAGCGGACCTCGTAAAAAACGGGGGCGCCGCCGTTGTCGGCCAAAGTCCCGTAATTTCTGGAACAGGAGGGATTGGAAAAACTCAACTCGCTACAGAACTAGTCTGGCGCTACGGCCAGTTTTTTAAAGGTGGGGTGTTCTGGATATCGTTTGCAGAAGAAGATTCGATTGCTGCAGAAATAGGATCCTGTGGGATCAACCTCAATTTGCATCCTGATTTTTCTAGTTTGCCTCTCGAAACCCAAGTGAGCATGGTTTCGTCGCGTTGGCAGGATGGGGTTCCAAGACTTCTCATATTTGATAGCTGCGAAAACTCCGAGTTGTTTCGAACCTGGTGTCCACCTTCGGGAGACTGCCGCATTGTTCTGACGAGCCGTATGGCAACTTGGCCACGTGATTTAGGCCTTTCTTCAGTCTCAATTGGAGATCTTTGCATATATCTGGACTTTAGTCCTTCAGTTTTATGAGTAGTTTCAGAATGCTAGGAATTGGTGATCCGCCTGGAGGGGAATGGGAATTTTTTGCTTCGAATTCGGTGTTTTCGCTCCATTTG
>Ga0209259_1000722_pt1 | contig 10534 bp, 7 predicted proteins | sample WorMetGr2BELIZE1_FD_187417 | JGI IMG/M metagenome (GOLD analysis project Ga0209259, IMG submission 187417) | Marine gutless worms symbiont microbial communities from Max Planck institute for Marine Microbiology, Germany - Inanidrilus... ...
GATCTCAGCCGCTAGTGGGTCGAAGTTCCCATATTGTGAAGACGTGGAGGAGATATTGCTGTTTAGCAGGTTTTTTTTCCGATTGTGGTGCGCGGATGGCGAATTTTTGGTGATGCATCCTGTATTTTCAGTGAGCTGCATGCAGCATATTTCAGACCTGCATTCTGAATTTGCACTAAGGCCACATCATGTGTGGAAGTATGGTAGACATCCAATGTGCGACCGCTGAGAATAGGCGAGGAAAAACAAAAGAAGAAGATAAAAATCACAGCTGCAAAATATAATGGCTTGTCCATAGGTTGGCCATAATGACAAGATCTGCGGGCAGTTAGCCACTCCAGTAGAGTCACAGAGTACAATTCCGACTCAAAATGTGCCGCTGTTGTAAATGCAGTAGAAACAGAATCAAAGTTCAAAGTTGACTGTGAAATACTAAGAGTACTGTTGTGAAAGTAAAACAAACTTGACGCTTTATGTCAGTAATCACAACAGCATGTAATGTTGTCCTGGAATTGAAAATGGTTGTCACTTATGTAATTTACATTGCAGCACATCTTTAAAACTTTAGTCTTTATGACCACGTTCATAGGAAACAACAGTTGTTTAGCATTGTGAAGAGCAATATGGAAATTTTCGGGCTTATGAATATTATGACTCGATTTTGGAACTATCATGTAATTGGTGAAAATCTGCATGCAGAATTTACAAGTGGCTTTGCAAAATTTGTGATTATTTACTCGCAGAAATATGGGAGCCCTATCCATATGATTTTTGCTTATCTAATATACGTGCATTGCGTGTACGTGTTGTATGCAGGTCGTTGCAGCATTGTCGACTACTGTGGACGAGTTGTTTGTGATATCTATGCTCAACCAGACGAGCCAATCACAGACTACCGGACACGCTGGAGTGGCATTCGTAAACGAGACATGATCCGTGCTATTCCAGTTGAAAATGCCCGAAATATCATTAAAAGTATTATACAGGTAACCTATTAATTAGCGATGTTAAATTCATCTTTTATAAAAATGGATTTTCGAATGCAAAAAAAAACAATTTTTTGATTATTATGAATAGGCAGGCCATTATATTTTTGCCCTATGGTTTCTTCTTCTTCTTCTATCTTCTATCTTTTTTCCTCATCTAATCTCAGCCGTCGCAGATTGGATGTCTGCCATACTTCTACACATGGTGTGGCCTTAGTGCAAATTTAAGATGCAGGTCTAAAATGTGCTGCACACGGCTTGCTAAAAATACAGGAAGCAAAAAGTCGCAAGACACATATCTCAGGACTTATTAATTGGTTCACGGCCAAGTGACCATTATTTTCGCAGTGTCTGTTGGTTTGTCTGTTTGTTTATTTGTTTGTTTGTGCAGAGTTTTTCTCAGCCGTCTTTGATCCGATTTCGATCAAACTAGGACATATGTTATATGTCTTGGTCTAGTTGTGTCCCCTAGAATATAGGGGCTGTGCGACCCCTGGGGCTGGGTGACCCCTAAAAAACTTGTATTTGTAGGGGTTTTGGGGCTCAAAAAACTATCTCGTCGTACAGTTTTCATCGGATTGTCCTGATTTTCAGTTACATTGCAGAACGCACCAATACTAAAGTTCTCTCGAGCCATTTTTTGCAATTTCCATCTTAAACCCAAATTATGACGTCATAAATGACGTAATTTCCCATTTTGCAAAAGTTGTCGTAGAGTGATGCGGTTTTCACCATTGGATAGCGCAGAGGATTTCATGGTGCGAGGTGGTCTTCTTTTTTCACTATCTCTTATACTTTCCGAGTTATGACATCATCAATGACGTCATAATGAGCGATGCAGATTGCACCCCCAGCCGTGAACCACGTAGCGTAGCCGCTAGTTTATGGTCACCCTATGGAATAGGGCAGACCATATATATTTTCATGCTGTGGTTTGTTCTTTCTTCTTCTTCTTCTTTTTTTTCCTCGCCTAATCTCAGCCGCCGCAGATTGGATGTCTGCCATACTTCCACACATGGTGTGGCCTTAGTGGAAATTTAAGATGCAGGTCTGAAACCTGCTGCACGCGGCTCGCTGAAAGCACAGGACGCAAAAAAGTCGCCAAAAATCGCCATCTGGGCACCATCGCACAACTTTGTCGAGCTATGTCTTCGCAACTAAGGCACGTATCGACAATCGGAAAAACTTGTTAAGCAGCAATATGTCCTCCACATTTTCCCACAATATGGTGAACTTCGGCCTACTAGCGGCTGAGATCGGTTGACCAGTTTGGGGCACCCCTGCAAATTTCAACTGGTTTCGCGTCTTGGCAGCATTACTGCACGGCATCTAGTAGTGGGCGTCAGCCAAACTTTGCGGCGTTGAACAGAGGGCACCACCTATATTCGGCAGGGCGACCATCATGTTGGGCATTGGCCCACATTTCTAGTTAATATAACTTAGTCATTTATCCTTAAATGTTCTTTTTTTCAGAGCAGACGGACGGAAATGTGGAAACAGTTACCCCAGATCATACTGGAAATGGCTATTAGATATTGTGCATGTGTGTTTATTTAATTTTAAACATAACGATGGCAACTTATATGTGCGTTTTGTGTTATTACACATTTTGTGTTATTAAAATAAATTTAATAATGGTTCATTTTAAGTGACTTACTTTGGCATAATAAAAACGGCAAAATCCCAACTAATCGTGGATGATTTGGCAACTTTTGAAGTGCTGTGTACAAAAGAAAAAGTTTTGAACAGTAATTATAGTTTTCTTTGTGTCTGTCACCCCATGGTACAACTTTCTAGGAATCTGCATCAGTTCATTATAGTTGAATAAAAAGTGATAACAAAGTTCATATCCGTACTACAGAATTCTGCGTGCATGCATAGCCATAGCGCAATGTACTTGAGATATTAGTGAGTTAACATTAACAGAGTTAATGTATGCCTTATGACATATGCCTCAGTCAAATGCAATAATGTGAAGTTTTATGGTTTCTTCTTCATTCAGATGTTCATGCAGGCTCAGGGTTGTAAAAATAGTCCCATTCTGCTTCCAAACCAAACAAAAACTGTATGACAAAACCTGGCTTTAAAGTTTTTGTGTTACAGAATCTTACATTTACTGGTGTGTGCTTGGATTTGTTGTATTAGACTTAGTTTGTTCAGTGCAAAAGTAAGTGATTAGCTGAAAAGAACGTCTCTGAAATGAAATCACCTAATTTTTTGTGTCAATTGGGTGTCAAACCCTAACTCACTCAATCAATGCTGGTAAGCATTTAAGAATCATTGTTAAAATAGCAGCAACATGTATTATAGCAGTACCACATTTCATGTGAGAGCACATTAATTGCAGATCCACAGCACGTCATCAAGACAGCACATGCTGCAAGCACATCTGAAGTAGAATGTATGTGTATGACAAGTAAGTAACAAGGCAATCAAGGATAGCAGACTTTGCCCCGGCGACATCATCGCTCGCAAAAGTAACAACGGCATCGGCTAGCGCAGTCTCGTCACAATGAATGCCTTCTGGCGAATCACAGTAAACTACGACGGAAAAATCTGTGCTGCCCTCTGGTAAATATCTTTGACTATACGCCCTCTCAGCCACGCACCATATAGCCCATTATGAGCAAATATGATGTCAGCCACAAAACCGTAACTTACTGCATTGTTGTCAGCGAGGCAAGGCCACAAGTAACATGGTCAGATAACTGAGTGAAGCTTGGATGTCATCCTTGAGATGCAAGCAGAGAGACAGACAAGGCAGAGAGACAGACATACAGAGATGCTCATTGCAACACCTCACACACCTGCTGGGGTGAAGTAATAACAGCATCAACCACATACATCTGCTCAGCGTTTTAAAAGAATTCACATTTTCATTAGATGACAGCAAAAGCCACGAAAAAATGATTTATAATGTAACCAGTATAAAGTATTGGCCAAACAAAGTGACACAGAACGTCTCTGAACCTGGTTCTGATGGCAATCTGCAGAAGAGGCATCTGCAATTGTAATACGTATGCAATTGCAACTGACATCTGGATGCCAACTGGCACGGGTATATCTGTACAGGTGTACCTGTATTGCCATAGTGACAGTGGCACACCTGTTCAGCATTCAGTGCATTCACAGTCACTCAACAAACATTAAACTAGACGAACGTCACGGAGGTGAGAATGTCTCAGTCGAGAACGTCTAACGTTTCTAGACCTTGTCTTGAAGCCGCGTCCGGTCCCCGGCAACCGTCATTGCAATCTCATAGACGTCACTGTAGTGCTGTGCAAAGTGGATGTCGAGACCGTCGGTAATGAACGCCGGCAGATCCGAGTAATCCTTGCGGTTTTCCGCCGGAAGGATGATCGTCGACACGCCGACTCTCTTCGCCTGCAAACAGTTCACGATTCACTCTTATCATGTCAAACTCACAGTTACACTGTGCGAGTTTGGAACAGATGGCAATGATCATTATTATGCCAAGAATGCCAAGGCCGCAAGTTTTGCTGAGGACTTGAGTTTTGGTCTGCCACAAGATGGTGACAAGTCTGGAACCGGAAAGCAACCACTGATAAGGCGTGTGCCGTTATTATTACAAAGATGGCCTTTAACTGCTGGCACTAGCCTAACTTGACAGAAATCCAAGCACACACCATATTCTCAGCACAGATGAGCATTTTACAGATATTACGATTTCTGGCAAGTAGTTGGATGAAGCAGGTGTATTAATCTTTGTACCTGTAGTGTTTTGGAGTTCCCTGCAGTCTGTCTTGTTTGCTGTACAGTTACAATACATACCTGAAAAGTGTGAATGCTACAAAAAATTCTGAGCGATCTATAACGTGATCAGCTTGATCATGATGAACCACTAAACTATCACCCATAATAATCAACAGATGGCGTGATCCAGCAGTTAGGGCACTGGACTGTAATCACAGTGACGCAGGTTTTACTTGCGGCCGTTACATTTCAATGCAGAAACATCGGCAAGTCGATCGTGTACATGTGCCTTTGTGCCCCTCATTCACTTGTCATATGCGACGCTGTACAGATGCGATCCATGTTCTTGTATATTTATACACAACAAATACGAATCAGACGTGCAAACGTACGGCGATGATTTTTTCCTTGATGCCACCGACGGGCAGAACTTTGCCGGTAAGTGACACTTCACCCGTCATTGCAAGGTTCTGTCGGACTGGCACGCCGGTTGCCAACGACAACAAAGCCGTCACTATGGTGCAGCCAGCGCTCGGGCCGTCCTTCGGTGTCGCACCCTGCAAGCAAACAACGTAAATGAAATACACAGAATAACTACATTTAGTTTTACTTCCAATTTTCTAATTTACTATAAACCACAAACGTGCAAAGCTTCAGTCTTTCCCGCAATGATACACTCAAGAAGTGGAAAAGGACTGTAAAGGGCACAACCTGCTAACCCAAGATAACCTGAAAACTGCACGTTACATGGCGTGTGTGTGTGACATACAAGATACTGAAGTATGAACAGCATTAGGTTTTTGTCTTATACAGTAAAATATATGTAACTCTTAACGGTAGCTCACGACGTGTTTACCTTCACTTTAATGGCAATTTTCCAGGTAAACCTGGATTAGCCGATTTTCCATTGGTTTTCTTCCTTCACATGTTCTAGATAAGAGCGCTTGGGAACAAGTGGGACAGGTTTTATGGGCTGGATGCCCTTCCTGTCACCCAACCAGCAGTGACACAGCACTTGAGGAAATGCAAAGCACCGATCCCACCAACTGGCCTAACCTCATCCCTCCTTCATCCAATAACAGACTCCTGATGGAAGAGGCGCTGCTCGCTGTATGCCGGCTCTCCAATGTCAATATGCTTCTAATTGGCTCACAGTTCATAGAATCACAGACGTTAAACGAGGCCAAAGGCTCAGGTATCAAAACTGTATAATTTACTGTTATGTCTTCTTTTGGGGTGGGTCGCTTGGAAGTATAACCTCATACTTGCTGATACGTTGGCAAGGAACTGTTTCGGACACAGAAGATTGAATGCTGGTTCCTTGACTACAGCATGATCCGCATCCAGTTCCATAATTAAAGAACAGTGAATTCAAGGCCAAAATTTCTAAGGCCGAGGCCACAGTGTCCCGATATATCAACTCCAAAATTTTGGCATGGAGGCCTTAACATCTCTGCATAGAATATAAGTTCTAAATAATAAACATGCAACGGTGAATGTTGAATTTGGTTTCAAAGGTGAAAATCACGTGCCAAAATTAGGTGGGTGTGCAGTTCAACAGACTGCATTGTCGTTCTAGTTCAGCGTCATGTACTAATGCCTTACGACCAACCTCCGGCACATGGACGTGTATGTGAGCTTTCTGCAGGAAGTCGTTGTGAGGGTCGACTTGTGAGAGGAACGTCTTGGCGACCGTGTGTGCGATCTGAGCACTCTCCTTCATGACGTCTCCGAGGTGACCGGTCACGTGCAGTTGACCGCCCGACGTCGACTCCTTGCCGTCGGTCGACTGCTCCAGTGACCGTGTCAGACTTGACTCAATGTACAGCGTTGAACCGCCTGCAAAAATGTGAAACGGACGACGGTGCAGGTAAAAACAACGTAAGATATGAAACTGATGAAGAGATATGCTGATCAACACAATTGGATGTAACCTCCACCCTGAGTGCAACAGCCGCCTTCAGTATTTATTATGGTTTGGACACAACCAGAGGAAGATTGTAACATTGCCTTCAGTGCTTTGACACTGTTTTTAGTTGGTTGCGTGGTCCAGCGGTATAACGTCGGTCTTTGGCTGGCGTGCTTTCGCTGTCCTGCACTCAACCTGTAGCTGATGGGTGACCACTTACGTGGGTAAACCATCCACTATTGGTCAACCAACCAGGCCAACTCAGCCTTTCATCCTTTCGGGTCGATAAATGACTAGTAAGCTGCAATTGGATGTCTGCTGCCTCAGTTGTCGTGGTGGTGCCATCTGGTGAACGCTCACGAAGGAAAGGCAGGCAGGGTGTTATTTGCCGGTAAAATTGTGTGATCCACGCCTGAGCACTTTGTATGTACCTTGTTGCGAAAAGGCGCTATATAAATACTCTTCCTTTCCTTTTCCTTTCCTTTGTTGGTTGGTGTCAGGAACAGCATCAGGCCTGTAAACAACTGAGTGACGAGGTGTTGGCATGGTTATTTATCTGCAGCGAGGTGCACTTGACTTGCATATGGTCCAGCTGATGTCACTGTCTCTTGCTTCATTAAAATCCAGACTTGTTTAACCTTTCTGGTGCTGGTTTACCCAGGTTGTCCTGAAAAAGAGACCCATTAAAAGGTGTCAGAGGAAGATCACCGTGCCGTTGCTGCTACTATGTGGACAGCTCCTCCAGACTGGAAGTGTCGATATGACCAGCCCGCCGAAAGCTGGCTGGCTAAAACCGTCAAGAACAATGTTAACTGGAATTTCAAATTCATGCTGCCTGGTGGAAAGCAGATGACAGCATCGATTGAACTGAACTGACATTTATTATAACTTGACAGTCAGAAGACCAAACAGCAGCATACAACACAGAATAAGGGCAAATAACACAAAAACAATGTGTGACAGTAAAGCAATCAATCAATCAATACAATCCTGGGAACTAGATTTTATTGATAGTTCTTTAACCCAAAAACGGACGAAAGACTGGTATTTTTTGGTGCTTCCACAATTAACTCGGTATGTGTAAGGGTTCAGGAGTCTTGCCAAAACAGCATAATTATGCGGTGGAGGCAAGAGGGAACGTAAACAGGAAGTGCAGCTCAACATCTTTCTAAACAACTCCAGAGCCTGTGTTTCTCTGCGATGTTTGAATGATTCGTAGGATCATTAATGATCATCACAGGACAACGCAAAGATATAAGGCATATTGTCAGTATGGCAATGATCCACTGCAGTTTGCCATCAAGGATACTGATAAGTAAAAACAATGGTTGTCGTTTTACAAGCAACTAATGTTCCACGGAACTGAAAAGTAAAAACTGTGCATTAGATTATATGATTCATGGCAGACAACATAAATAATCATTAAATCGAGCTTTTGTTCACTTCAAATTAAGTCTTTTGTAGACTACAGACACACGTCACATAAAGCCTGCATACACCACCAACACAACCGTTTTACGGCCCTTTTTCCGGGACCACCCGGGTGAGCCGGTGCCACAAGAGAGCTTCTGGACTTTATGGTGCAAGGGAAGATTAACAGAGGCAGACACACCGACCATCCGGCTGGGCATGACTCCATCCGGACTAACCAGTGCCCACCTCAACCATCCCAGTTTTACAGGCCGGATGCCCTTCCTGCCGCCCAACCAACAGTGTCAAAGCACTGAAGGCAAAAGCCTGCATGGAGAGATTCGTTATCATATCTGCTATGCATAACGCATGACTGTCTATATAAATACTGTGTAAAGCAAACGGCACAAAATACTATGCAGACACGGAACATGCAGGGTAAGTGATGGTATGTCTACAATGCAGCTGGTGGCCCTGACCACTTCTGACACAATTGAAAAAGCATCAAGCTTGGCATTAGCTGTTTCACTGACAGTGCTGAGATTCACGGCATCAAGACAGCTGGCGTAAAGTGAGTCCGGTAGTGAACAAAGAAAGGATGAGGCAGACACTGGTTGGGGGTCAGTGGTTCATGTTTCCTTCAGTGCTTGGACACTATCGGTTAGAGGTGTTCTACGCAGAAATTAACACCCACTAAATTATTTATATGAACAACGAGAATGACAAAAAGCAGAGACGCTGACCCATTGCAGTCCAGGCCAGACCCATCACCACGCCGGGCGGAGTGTCTTCGTACAGTCTGTCGCTGGTAAATATCGGTTTGCCGACGAAATCGGCAAGGTTGTCACCTGTGACACTGATGGTGTCCGACTCCTGTTTTACGAGCTTGAACGCCGCTTTACGAAATATCTGCAACATATCATTAGCTCGTTTACGGTACGGTGCAGCTGACACTGTTCATGGGAAATCTAGCGTCTTCTCCCTAATCCTAATGCGCTAGTTGCCATCAGCAAGTACATACGGGCAGTAAAACTTTGCTCCAACAAAATCCTCCAGTTCTTAACTAGAGTGCTGGCTAACACAAGTTTACCTGTATAATGGCTGAAAAATCATTGTGTGTATGTATTATTTACTCATTATGGCCGCCCTATGAAATAGGGCAGGCCATTACATTTTTGCCTTGTGGTTTCTTCTTTCTTTCTTCTTCTTCTGTTTTTCCTCACCTAATCTCAGCGGTCTGAGATTGGATGTCTGCCATACTTCCACACATGGTGTGGCCATAGTGCAAATTTAGGACGCAGGTCTGAAACGTGGTGCACGCGGCTCGCTGAAAATACAGGACGCAAAAAATCGCCAAAAACTCGCCATCTGCGCACTATCGTACAACTTTGTCGGGCTATATCTTCGCAACTAAGGCAGATATCGACAACTGGAAAAAAATTGTTAAGCAGCAATATCTCCTCCAGATGTCCCCACAATATGGTGAACTTCGGCTTACTAGCAGCTGAGATCTATCCGGTAGTTTGGGGCACCCCAGCTAATTGCAACGGCTTTCGCGTCTTGGCAGCGTTACTGCACAGCAGTCAAGTATTGGGCGTCAACCAAACTTTGCGGTGTTGAACAGAGGGCGCCACCTATATTTGGCAGGGCGGCCATCACGTTGGGCACTGACCCACATTTCTAGTTTATATGGTACTACTGACTTACTTGTGTTCAATGCCAATTTACTTTTGAGAATGTCCAAGCCCTCACACAGGCGACTGTACATGGGACAGTGTTAAGAGGCAGTCACTGACATGCCAACACAACCACCACATCGATCACAACTCACAAGCAATGGTTGGCCACCTTTGAAAACTCTGAGAACAGCAATACATTGGTCCTCCCAACTGTTTGGACCCACTCGAATCAAGATGGCAAAAAACACACAGATTTTAGTGTGAATTTTCACGATTATATCTCGACATACAATCACAAACCCCACAGTTGTCATCCCGGATTCAAACGAAGGAATGAATATGTTTTAATTTCTTGGTTTAGATTCACATTTTAAGCAAACTAAGCGCAAGTGTTAACAAAAATCCCTAAAAGAATTGACAGAGAACGTTCATCTTGAGCTGAGATTTGAAAACAGTCCGAGTAGTTAAAGCCATCTATCAATATCAATAAAATTCTGGCAAAAACCTGATCTGCCACATCTCCTTCTATACTCTACCACATTAGCCTCAATCCGGTCCCCTACTGTGGACATCCACATGACATAAGACTAGGTCAATGCAAAAAAATGCAACGCTGCTAAAGACCCCTTGAATACAACTATACATAAAAATGTTGTTAACATTCATCAATCCAGTACTTCTGCTGCCAGCCTGCTTGTATATGTAACATTAGCAGGGACACAGCACTGACATGTTAAGTAGTAGTAGTAGTAGTAGAGATGAATATTATTTAGGTGGCACTATCGCACTGCTGCTGCAGGACCACCGTACAATGTCAACAACAGGCAGTTTGTAAC
>Ga0209259_1000726_pt1 | contig 10526 bp, 8 predicted proteins | sample WorMetGr2BELIZE1_FD_187417 | JGI IMG/M metagenome (GOLD analysis project Ga0209259, IMG submission 187417) | Marine gutless worms symbiont microbial communities from Max Planck institute for Marine Microbiology, Germany - Inanidrilus... ...
TGAACGAACAGCTGTTCGTTCAACCGGTTGTGAAACCGGGTTGTACAACCGGTTTGACAACGGTTTTGACAACCGGTTGTATCGTGTATACAAACATTTACCCGGTTGTCAAACCGGTTATACAGCCGGTTTGACAACAGGTTGTATCGTGTAAACGGGGCTTAAGAGTTTTGCGATGAAGCAGAAAGCTGTGTATATTGGCTTGTAAATGAGACCCTATGGTACGAGACCGAGACATTTGATTTTCAGTTGGAGACGAGACCGAGACCTTCCCACATTTCCACGAGACCGAGACGAGACCGAGACATTTGGAAAGTTGGAAACTACGTCTTGAGACCGTATCGAGACCGAGACTACATCCCTGGATATTCAGTATGATACAATACATCATGCCATCACTGCAAACTATTGATGCAGTAATATCATATTAGTTCATTCGTGTGCTTAGTTGTATTTTCAATGATTGCATGTAGTCAGACTGACTGATGTAGTTTTCACTTTGTGCCCATGCTGTATGTACTGCGGTTCAGATGGTAACCACCACTGTCAAAAATTGTAAGTCCATAGATACACAAAAATTGGTCCGATTTTAGTCTGATGTGCTTTGTTGACTTACAGTTTTGCTATATAATAGCATTTGTGTGTTGGACTGTGGTTGGTTTGCAGGCAGGAAACTGTCTTCATTTAGCCGTTACTTCCATATCAATGCTAATTGTGCTGGAGCTGACAAACAACTTCTCAGTCAGCTGCGTAAAACTACTGGATTTCCTTTTGTTAATTGTAGAAAAGCACTTGAGCAGTCAAATAATGATCTGAAGCAGGTAACAAAGTGTACAGGCATGTGCCTTTTTGTGCCTATTAACAATTCCTTTAAATTAACCCAAAGCAATGTACAGAATTAATGAAGTTCGGTATGTTCAGGCTAATGAGGTAATGAACAAGAGCCCAACAACTGCTGGTGTAGCCAACCATGTTGTAGTAAGAGCCAAAAATTTTTCTTAATCCAACACCCCACCTTTGTGGAGGTCTTCCTTTCCATGGGTGGATCTGGATTTTGGACCCCCCATCGAATATGTATTATGTAGTAGCTGCCCTGTATGGTAACCTTCGTGCAGTCAACCAACTTGATCCATATAGGTGTTTAGCTACAAGATACGAACATCACAGAGACATACACAACCCATAAGATAAGCTAAACTGTTATCAGAGTCTGCTAAACACTGAGTACTTTTATTGTAACGTAATTTTTTTGCTTCTTTTGGTACCTTTTCTTCCTTACTTGTGATAAGTGAATAGGGCCTACTTGTCATTACGGCTGCTGCTAACGAGTAGTTTTCTACTCGAGTACTCACTGAACACCTTAATGAGTACTCAAGTACTCGTTAATACCGGAAGTATTTTAATACAAGCTGCCAATGACGAAGAAGGGGGTGGTGGACTGGTGGGTCAGCGTCAATATTGTTACGGCAGCACTGTGCGAAGCACAAAGCGTCGGCATTTAAGTAACTCTGAGGCCAATTTTGAGGTTTTTTGCCCTGCAGGGGCGACATGTTGCACCGATGGGGGTGAGACTGAAAAAAACTGCAACCGGAAATGGAAATTTGCAACTGGTAATAGAAATTAACCAGTACTCGAGTAGTAAAAAATTACTCGAGTAGTTTACTACTCGAGTAGTACTCGCGTACTCGTGGCAGCCCTACTTATTATTAACACATGGCAGGAATTTTTGTTTTTCTTTATGTGAGTAACAAACAACAACAGACAGATGACTGATGATACTTAAGAATAGCAAAATGGACTGAATAGTTATGGTTTTACAGTGTTGATGACTGATTGATTGAGTTGTGGTCTTACGTCCCACTTAACACAAAATAGGTACCCGTAATTTCGGAGATGTTCCCAAAGCCAATCTCTTGGCTTGGTATGGAAAAACTAAACGTAACACAACAAAAGCACACATTCACTAATCAAAAGAAATGTACAGCAATACAAAATAAACACAAAAAACTAAAGCCAGGTTTAGTCGCCTATTCTTATTTTGGCGCTTCATAAATTTGTGACTTACTTAGACATCCACATACTTACAGCCCCGGGACCCACATGGGGCTACAGTGTTGATGACAATTAAAATTCTGATAGATAAAAATAGTATTTAGTTGATTTACATACTATTTGTATTTAGCACCACCATGATAGAAGTAGTATAATTACTTACTTCAAAAGAATTTTTGAATAGGGCTGCATTAACATGTAGGGAATGTGTTAACATGTTAAGGAATTAATCATAATTTTAAAATTTTAATGCCACGAAAAGTTTTAATGCAGGTGCAATTTATTATGTAAACATAACACAAACCTGTCGAATTCGAACATCATCACTATTATTTAATTTTTGAATTCTAATAACAAAATAACTTCAAAATCCAGATGAAATAACAAGTAAAGTTAAAATAAAAATAAGTTAGCAATGACTGCCAGTTCTCCAGCACCACTTGGTGTTAATAGTTATCATATGGTGTTCGTGTCATCTAAAATAGACAGCAACATGCAATCCGCAGCAGTACACAAAACGTGCGTTAAAGTGATTAACCTGGGATTAAAAAATTGTTTGACAGCCCTGCTTTTGAAACAAAAAATCCCAAGTAAATATGGCCACCATGTGTAATAGGGGCCATTATATTTTTGTCCTGTGGTTTCTGTCTTTCTTCTTCTTCTTCTTCTATATTTTTTCCTCGCCTAATTTGAGCCATCACAGATTAGATGTCTACCATACTTCAACACATGGTGTGGCCTTAGTGCGAATTTAGAATGCAGGTCTGAAACATGCAAGTGGCTCGCTGCAAAATACAGGACGCAAAAAATCGCCATCTCGGCACCATTGCGCAACTCTAGTTGGGCCATATCTTCGCAACTAAGGCACGTATTGACAATCGGAAAAAAACTTGTTAAACAGCAATACCTCCTCCACATGTCCTCATAATATGGTGAACGTCGGCCTACTACCGGCTGAGATCTGTTGGCGAGTTTGAGGCACCCCTGCAAATTTCAATGGATTTCACATCTTGGCAGCATTACTGCACGGCACTCTACTAGTGGGCGTCAGCCAAACTTTGCGGCGTTGAACAGAGGGTGCCACCTATATTTGGCATGGCGGCCATCACGTTGGGCATTGGCCCACATTTCTAATTTTACAAGTACTTCCACTGAGAACTTCTTCAGCACTGGTAGTCTGATAAGCTGTGAGAGTAGACATGTTCATCACCATTTCCGTGACTTAGTATCATACTGTTTCTTCTAGTCTGGTGGTTCTGTTTGCTTTAGAGATCAGCTTCAGTTGAACTATGGAAATGTTGTTTCAGGCTGAAGTGTGGTTGAGAGAACAAGCTCAGAAAGAGGGTTGGTCCAAGGCAACCAAACTGAGTTCACGACCAATGTCTCAGGGTCTCGTTGGTGTTGCTGTAAATGACAAGTCGGCTGCAGTTGTTGAGGTTGCTATCATTGTCTGGGTGTATTTCCGATGTTAACATTAACAAATGATACTAACCTGGCTCACAGTAGATGCCATCAGGAAAGAAGCTTCAGCTGTTTATTTCCATTAGGTTAGTTAGTTAGTTGGAGTTTAACATCCCTTTTCAGCACAAATATGGCTATATCAGAGACGATTTTCCATTAGGTGACAGTTGTGTATTGGGACTGGATAAGCAACTCAGTGTGGCAGAATTGCAGTACTTGTGATGTACCGGTAATGGAGATGGTCCTCACGTATGGTATATGAATTAGTGTTGTACAGCATTGTCTGGCAATGTATGCAAATGAAGTCCAGTTGTAAACTAGCTGAAGAATAATTAATGCCTTTATCAGTCACAGTTAATGTCGGCTTAGTTGTGTACTACTGAGTTGAATGAACATCAACTGTACATGGTCGTAGGTGGGGTGCCTGAGCCATCAACAAAGGAATGCTAGTCGCATTGCCTGTGCCTGTTCAATGGCAGCAGTGCCTGATATACTTATGGGGTACCGGGTTAGGTAGATGCTTGAGATGCGCAGCACATGTCTGCAGCATGGGATTGAGTGACATTTGGAACCTGATGCAAGCTTAATGACGTCTGCCGCTTCAGATGAGAGAAAATGATTCTATGCCTGTTTGGCAGTACGGCAAGGGGAAGCAGATATTGGCAGTGAAATGAAGTAAAATACAGTGAAGTTAGCTATCTGTTGATAGCTAACTTCACTATATTTCTTTCACTTAGTGTGTTTTTCATGTTTAAGTGCTCGAGTATGATGAGTAGAATTGGTGCCGGTGCTGGTTTTTCGATTGATACCGATGTGATCCATAGTGGTTTTGTATCAATTTAATATAAGTGTCAAGATTGGTCGAACATGTGGCAGTATATTAATTTGTTGATTGATTGATTATATATATAATATGTATGGAATAGCTATTGTATATAAACAAGAGATTTTAGTCAAACTTTTCATTTTTAAGTCATCGCCTACCGATGACCTAGTAGATTGGAACTCAGGTGTATCCGTCCGTACGTCTGTCCGTACGTACATCCACAAAAAGTTTTTCCAATTTCCATCTAACTTGGTATGTGGGTAGACCTCGACAACATATGCGCACCAGTGTGACTTCGACCCGATCTAAGGTCAGGGTCAAGGTCACGGAGCTTCCGAAGTTGCAAAAATTGCTTTTTTCTAGATCTATCTCTTCTGCCGTTTTGGCGTGGAGCTCAAAAGTGACGGTTGATGGTGATAGTATGTGACCTGGACTACAGCTTATCAGAGCCCAATTTTTGAATTTCCTTCTAGGAAAGCCATCACAAGAGTTCAAACTTCGCCAAATGTCGATATTTCACGAAATTCAAACGGCCATATTTCGGTAGTGCATGGTGCTACAGTCATATGGTTGGGCAAGCTGGTGGTTCTCGACGTACTGTGTAAAGTGATGTGACCTTGACCCGATCCAAGGTCAAGGTCACGGAGCATTTTCGACAGTTGCCAATAACTGCACATTTCTAGCTCTATTTCCTCCGCCACTTTCGCGTGACACTCAAAACTGATGGTTGGTGGTGATAGTATGGGACCTGGTATACAGCTTGTCAGAGCCCGATTTTTCGAATTTCCTTCTAAGAAAGCTATCATGACAGTTGAAATTTCACGAAATTCAAATGGCCATATTCGGTAGTGCGTGACACCACAGTCAGATGGTTGGGCATGCTGGTAATTCTACAGGTATTGTGCATGCTGATATGACCTTGACTCGATCCAAGGTCAAGGTCACAGGGCTTTTGAACTTCCGACAATTGGCGAAGTCGTGCATGCTGGCGGCGATGACCGCAGCCCCCTTGTGGGACTTTCTGGTTGTAATCTGTCCATAAACTTAAGAAACACAAATTAGGCTTACAGAATGTGGTTCAGCATTCGTAATTCATGAAAGATTGTGCCTTAGAAACAGCAACGTGAACACATTTTGCCTGTTATGTTGAGTTCCCTTTAATGCTTTGGCACTGTTGGTTGGGTAACAGAAAGGGTGTCTGCCACTGACGCAGGTTCTGTTTTTGGAATCCCAGCCTAACCTGGAATAAATAAAGGCTGGTTAACAAAAACTGTGCATGTATGAGTGATGACAGTGAAACGTGATTTCTTCAATGCTGGCAAAATGTGCTAGTTGCCTTCAGTGCTTTGACACTGTTTGTTGGGCAGCAGGAAGGGCATCCGGCCTGTAAAAAAATGGGGAGATGGTGGAGGTCGGCGCTGCTTAGTCTGGATGGAGTAGCGCCCAGCCAGATGGTCGGTGTGTCTGCGTCTGTTAATCTTCCCTTGCACAATAAAGTCCAGAAGTTCTGTTCTGGCACCAGCTCACCTAGCTGGTCCTGCAAAAAGGGCCGTAAAATGCTTGTGTATGTGTGTGGCTTTATTATCTTAGATGTTCTAAAATAAAGGGTATGATTGAAGATTGTTATTGTAAGTTGATTTAAACAAATTACTGCATAATCACAACTTACATTTTTCTGTTCAATTTATGTTGTGAAGGTAAACTGTGAGACAGACTTCGTTGCCAGAAATTCTAAATTCCAGAACCTTGTTTCAACTGTTGCGAATGCTTGCCTCCAGTTTGGAATGTCAAATACTCATCACAAGGTACAATTACATGTTTGAAAGACATAATATTTCTAGGGCTGTCAAATTAACATGTTAATTAACACGTTAAGGAATTAATCACGATAAAAAAATTAATGCCACTAAAAATTTTAATGCACTGCAGGTGCAATCATTGTGGCCCCAAAAGGCAACTTCTTGTGCAAAAACATGTCGAAAGACATAGATTGTTAAGACTGATTCATCCGTTTTTTTGCACAGCTTACCGGTACCCTTTTACCCAGCCCCTAAAATCCTATGCTTTACAATGCTTTTCAACCTGCCCAAATGGTCCAGTGAATAAGTCACTCGGACGCCACTTGCGGTAGAGCGTGATGTGCGCGGCTCCTGTTGTTCGAAGGTTCAATCCGAGCTTCGGTCCGGTAAGGCACGTCCGCCTACTAAAGATTTATTTCATAATAATTCCTATGCACGTAATGATCAGGGAGGTAATCCCGGGCAGGTAATAGAGGGTTCGACGGTGTCCTCCATAAACTGTGACCATTGCTGGCATCTTGATTAGTAACGTCAAAGATGTCGGCCAGCGCCAGCGTGGCCCAAGTTGATAGACGTGACTAGTCTCTGGCTACGCTGCACAAGCGTCTGCCGGAGCCAGCGCTGCATAAGCGCTGGTGGGCTGTCGCTGCATAAGTTCCAGTCTAGCTAGTCAGACAGTAAACCACGCCTTGACGGGGTGCGTTAGCAAGTACCTGACAAGTTACTCATGCCTACTTAACCTACCTCTCCTGCACGTCGCGCACACACTGCACACATCAACTCATTCCCTACGTCTCTCCTTGGGCATGTGCATTGGGCCTACTGACGGCCTTTGCGCTGGGGTCTAGAGTAGGCTAGACCCCTGCCCCAAGTACAGACAGACAGACAATGCTTTTCAATGAGCAAGACACTCCAAAATTGCCCCTTCTGGTGGGGGCATCTACACTGTGAGCCACAAAAAGGAGCCAACTTACTTTTGTCTGTAATTTCGTCAAAAATCAATGGAATTTAAGGCAGTTTCCACTATTATATTTTAAAATAAACAGTACGTGACAGTATGAACTTCACCCACCTCACCTAAATAATGTTGCTGCTCTACCTTGTGAAAGTCAAAACACCGAAAATGTAATATTACAGTGGGATATTACCAAAGAAAATTGCATCAGATGTCTCATAGCGTCAAAGTGGACCAGGGTCGTAATGTTCGTTAAATTTACTTATTTGGGGTGTTATACAGCAATGTGTGTGAAACAAAGATTCGTGACATTGACGACTTGTGAAAAGTTTGCAAACTTGCTTTGACTTCAACCAGGACATCATTGACAATGCGACTGACCAGTAGTGTGACCATCTGAGATCATATGTGCATGCTGGTGATGGACACTTTGAATACATGATCTGACTGAATGTTTATTTATATGATTCACCAGTACATTTTGTGAAACTCTCAATGTAATTTAAATGCATGTAAGGGTATTTTGTAGCATTAAAAGCTTAAGTTGTGTTCACATGCATTTTTTTGTGTTTTTACTTTCACAATGTAGCATAAACATTAATTAGATGAGGTGGGTGAAGTTTGTGCTGTCACATGTTACACGTATGGTTCATATCAAAATCTAATAGTGAAAGCTGCATTAAAATCCGATGATTTTTGACAAAGTTACAGACAAAAATAAGTCAGCTCCTTTTTATGGCCCACGGTGTACATTCCCATGTAATACATGTTCCCTGGACGCACCTGCCTCAGCATTCTAAACTGCATCTCAAGCGCTTCAGCTGTTCTCGTACAGCTCATGGCAGAGAGTCCCCATGCTGTACAGTGTGCATTAAAATGCAATTAACGTGCAATTTATGGGGGATGGTGGAAGTGGGCGCTGGTTAGTCCGGATGGAGTGGCACCCAGCCCGTTGGTTGGTGTGCCTGCCTCTGTTAATCCTCCCTGGCAACATAAAGTCCAGAAGTTCTCTTCTGGCACCGGCTCACCCGGGTGGTCCCGGAAAAAGGGCCGTAAAACAGTTGTGGTGTGGTAACATGTGATTTAAAAAAAATAAATCTCTGCAATTAATGTGAATAAAAAATTAATAGTTTCACAACCCTAAATATTTCTATTTGTGGGTATACATTTACTATAATTGTAGCCATTTTGATGACCGATAGAAATTGAACCAGGCACAGAGCGAGTACAAGCATGGACTCGCTAACATTTTGCGTTCGCTTTTTGTTGTCAGAACGCCACCAGTGGAAGCCCGCAGTCCAGACTGCCGCAGTAATGTTGAGAACGCCCCCCCGTCGGCGGCCGGTCGCCGGCGGGCCGGCCGCGCCCGCTTCCCGTATGCGGCGCACAGTTTTGGGGGCACCCGCCGATCGCCAGCCGGTGGCGTGCGCAGACCCCGCCCAGCCGGCCATTCGCACTATGTCGTCATATCATGGGATGGACGCAAGCTTGTAACTAGGGTTCGCGTTATGTTGCCATAACAACGCAACCCATGCCCCGATTGCAAATCCGCCCAATAGTGCACAACTAGGGGGCAGCCTCTACCACGCCCCAAGTTACATCCGGGTCCGTGCAGTAGTGTGGGCATACGGCCGCGGACAGACAGACAGACAGACACACACACAGACGCGCATGACCACAATACATTTTGCGTCGTCTACGACTCACGCAAAGTGTAACAATAATGCATATTTTATAACCTGGTGTAGAAAGTTAATATGGTGTTTAAGATAAAAATATAACTTTAAATATATATAGGGTGACACTGATGTAATTTCCTCCTACCATATCTTTGCCAGCTGTTTTCCCTGCCACGATGTGGACAAGCTGTGTGTTATTGTGACATCACTTTCTTAGTAAGATGGTGATAATACAGACATTTTTTCCTTAAACCAACTGATTCCATTTTATTCGAATAATGCGACAAATCTTCACCACTTAATTTCTTCACACAGTATGCTGGGTTGCCTCACAACATAGAGATCGTAATGTGATGACAGATTACTGTGATGTCATTTCACCCTATGTATACTGTGTTCCAAAAAAAGTGACGTGAAAATTTTAATCAGTATAACACAGGCATATCTTATCAGAATTAAATATCATCTTAGCGGCTTTAATTATCATCTTTCCGACATAAACATTACAAATTTCAACAAAATTCACTGCATAGTTTCTGAGCAACGGTTGTTTAAAAAATCGAACTCAAAAACAGAAGTTTCCAATATGGAAAATACCTATTAGCTTACTTACGGTACTGCATAGGACAAATGCTCCAGCTGTCCCAGCTGGTGACACCGTGGAGTTCTTGTCTTGTAGTACACCAGATTTCATCTCACCGTTGCTGTGGCCGCCCAATAGCCCTGACCTAAATCCCGTGGACTATGAGGTGTGGGGCGTGCTCCAGCAACGCGTCTACCATAGCAGGATTCGCTTCGTCGACCACTGGAAACAGCGTCTCATCGAGGAGTGGGCGTTGCTTCGACCAGAACATCATTGTCCGAGCAGTTTGACAGTGGCATGCTCGACTACGCACATGTGTCCACACAAACGACGGCCACTTTGAGCACAAACTGTAACTGATGTTATTGTGTACCAACTGCTAAGGCAACTTTCCATATTGGAAACTTCTGTTTTTGAGTTCCATTTTTTAAACAGCTGTTGCTCAGAAACTGTGGTGGCTTTTGTTGAAATTTGCAACGTTTGCACCAGAAAGGCGATAATTAAAGCTGCTAACAGGATATTTAATTCTGACAAGATTTGTCGTAGTTATCGTGATTTCTATTTTGGCATCACTTTTTTGGAACACAGTGTATGCTTATGGAGTTTGATAGTGTTATTTATAGGGTGACACGATAGGTCATGAACGATTTCGATTTCAAATTTAAGCCTGTTATTAACAGTAACCAGCAATAATTTTATATCTTCTTGTAGATATATTCAATGAAATTGTTCCTACAAAATTTCATAGCTGTAGCTATTAAACAGTATTTACAGTACTCATTTATATAACACCACCGAAAAATAACACAACAACGTACCGAAAAACGTTAATATCAAGCAAGGTCGCTGTCCACTGACCACTGTGTGTACAGAATGATGTTTCATTTATTTTTAATGACCGCTTTCAGTCGGTTAGGCATAGAACCGATAAGATGTTGAAGTGTTGACAGTGTAATTGATGTCCATGCTTTTCGGAGACGTTGCTTGGTTTGCTTCAATGCTTGCAGTGACTGATGCCGATCCTGAGCCTCAGTCACTGCAAGCGTTGAAGCAACATCTCCGAAAAGCATGGACGAACACTTTCATTAAATATATCTACGAGGAGATATAAAATTATTGCTGGTTACTGTTAATAACAGGCTTAAATTTGAAATCGAAATCGTTCATGACC
>Ga0209259_1000728_pt1 | contig 10524 bp, 10 predicted proteins | sample WorMetGr2BELIZE1_FD_187417 | JGI IMG/M metagenome (GOLD analysis project Ga0209259, IMG submission 187417) | Marine gutless worms symbiont microbial communities from Max Planck institute for Marine Microbiology, Germany - Inanidrilus... ...
CGGCTAAAGAAGGCAAGTTTGGACCCAGCTGATGTTAAGTCGTATCGGCCAATCTCCAACTTACCGGTACTATCAAAGACGCTTGAGCGCCTTGTCGCTCACCAGCTCGTCGAGCATCTCAACTTGTGGAGTCTGCTGCCAGACGCCCAGTTGGCATATCTTGCAAACCACTTCACGGAAACCGCGGTGTTGCGTGTGCTGTCAGACATTCTCGACGCACTCGATAGGGGTGACTTCGCCGTACTGATGCTGCTTGATCTTTCAGCAGCGTTTGATACGGTAGATCACGCCACTCTGCTGCGTCGCCTCAAGACAACCTACGACATCCCCGGCACTGCACTAGTCTGGTTTACTTCCTATCTCCATGAGAGAAAGCTGTCTGTCTGTTACAGAGGATCCAGCTCAACTCCATCATCGTTACTGTGTGGAGTTCCACAAGGATCGGTTCTTGGACCGATCCTGTTCCTTCTGTACACGGCAGATCTACTCACACTCATTGATGGAATGGAGCTGCATTCTCACCTTTATGCGGATGACATCCAGATGTATGGATCCTGCGCTCCTGGTGCAGCCCCTGCCCTCCGGCAGCGCATTTCAACTTGTGCCGTCCGCACGTTAGAATGGATGCAAGCAAACCACTTGCAGTTGAATGCCGCCAAAACAGAACAGTTATGGTGCGTGCCACGTCAGCAACAAGAATACCTACCAAACATACCTCTCCTCATTGGCTCTGACACGATACAGCCAGTGAGGTGCGTGCAGAACTTGGGAATATACATCGACAGTGACCTATCCATGAAAAGTCATATCTCAAAGGCTGTCTCAAACTGTTTTGCCGCTCTCCGCTGACTCCGAGGTATTCGTAGACTGGTCAGTCAGCCGGTACTTGGCAGTGTGACCCTGGCTGGTCTTCCTGGTCACCTGTTGGACCGTCTGCAGTCTGTGCTTAATGCTGCGGCACGTTTGGTCCGCTTCGCGCAGAAGTACGACCACGTCACACATCTTCTCCGGGACCTCCACTGGTTGTGGGTTCCGGAAAGAATACAATTTCGACTGGCTGTTCTCGTTTTTGGTTGCCGTAACAACATGGCGCCTCCATACCTCCTCCGTGATCTTCAATGGACTGACGAAGCGGAGTCGCTGCGACGACTACGGTCCGGCTCTCAACAGCGCCTGATCGTACCTAGAACGTGACTCAGAACCATCGGTGACCGATCTTTCCGTGTGACGGCTGCTCGTTCATGGAACAGTCTTCCAACCAGTGTCACTACAGCAACTTCTCTGACTTCCTTCAAAAAAACAACTAAAAACATTTCTTTTCACAAAGTCGTTCCCGGAATTTTAGTTTGTGTACCGTGTCCTAGAAGCACTTTTGCTTATGCCACGTTAATCTGTATGTTTCTAACTAACTAAGCTTAAATATGGCTACACTACCTTGTGAAACATTAATATATTAATTGGAAAACTAGCAACAACTTGAAACCCGCACTGTTGTCTATGGTAAATCACAAGGTAGTTACTAATTAGCTACATGTTTGAGGTATGGTGGGTTATTCCATGATCATTTTACTGCAAATTTACTGTTAACTTTGCTGGTGAAACAATTTTAAAGTCCGTGAACATTTGCCAAGGCAAGAAGGCTGATCATCTCACACTCTCTGTGCACCTAGGCAGTGTCCTGCTTAATGATGAAGAATATGCCATCGACTTTATGTACGACATGCAGAAACTGTTGTTAACTGTTGATATATTAGTAAGCCTATTGATTCTGACTTTAGTATCAACAAATATCATCTGATGTTGACAAATTTCGACTAGCTGACTGACAAACACCATCAGTAACTAACCAACCACTTATCATATGCAAAGGCATTTCCTGCAACAGCTTCTGTGTCACGGCAGGTGCCTATAGTCAGCAATGCTGTGGGATTTTTAGTATGATCACTCTGTATATCTTTTTGTCAATGAATTTAATGATACTAGAATCACTGTACAAGATTTTTTGAGCAGCTCTTTTGAGTGGCTGAGTCTTGCATGGGAGCTTGCTTCACGCAGTTCTTCAGCATGGCAATTTTTGAATATCAATATTTTGTACAAGGTAGTGTAGCAACATGTTTAAGACGTGTTGGGATATTTTATAATAACTTTAGTGGAAATTTATTAATGAGTCTGTCAGTGAAAGAATTTTGAAATCGGTCAGCATTTAATGAAGTTACGGGCAACGGTAAAGTGGCTCCCTTTTTTGACTCGCAGTGTAGTAGTAGCTCCTTTTGCTTACTCTTCCAATAACTGCTGACAGTTATTTTATCACATTTGATGCTTAGCGTCAATGTACACTGTAGTTGATTTTACTTACCAACTGACATTATCGGTGTGTTCCACAAAATGGCTGTTTTTAAGAGTAACTTTGTTAATTGTTGCAATAAAAACAAATTATAGTATCATAATGAAGCCTGTTCACAGTAGAATTCAGCTGAGCTTCTTGTTTGTTTGTTTGTCAATCACAGGTTTTAGTAATTCTGTAATGCTGTTGATGCTTTGTAGTGGAGTTTGCAAATTATTTGGACTGTTGTCCATCTAAGTGGTTTTGTCACTTATCATGACTGGTTTCAAGTTGTGAAGTTTTTCATGTTTATTATCAACGTTGCCTGTGTCAGCGTACGTTAATAGAATACTTGTGTATGTGCATACAACAGCGGGACCAGCATCAAAGCCACCAGTGACACGCACGGATCATGAGCGTCGAGTGAGCTCTCGACTGACAAGGGGAATTGCTGCTGACGTTGAGCTTCCAAAGCGGATTGGTGCAACAGCATACGGCACTGGCGTGGGCCGTTACCGCGACATGCCGACAGCCTCAGGTGTCATTGGTGCCAATTCTTTAGGCGACTCGCGCTGTCTAACTTCAAAAGACGACATTGCGCTGCAGCGGCCTGTGCGACAGACAAAGAAATAATGAAGTGACTGACAATGATGTAGTATGATTGACAGGTGTGACACGCCCTCACGCAGTCACTCACACACGGTCTAGTGAACACACAAGGGACCATTATAGAGCAGTGTGCAGATTGGTGCACTGGTCCTGTTACAGTTGGTACTCTAGTGTGAAGAATGGACACTGACCTGCCCAGACCCTTCACTGCTGTGCCAGTTGTAACAGCTCACTCACAAAGTTTTGGCCTGGGTACCAGCTTCAGATTATTTGCTGTGATCAGCACTGCACTAGAAGGGTTGTTGTCTGTGTGTCATTCTTATCCGTCGTTACTGTCATTACTTAGCATGATCATGAACACGGTTTATTATAGTGTGTCAATACTGTCACATGACTGTCACTGCAAGTGTTGTGTGTGTATGCAACTGTGCGTGTGACGCATACGTCATTCAACGCTGTATTGTATTTATGTTGTGATGTGGCGTGTTTCTGTTGTACTGTCACGCTTGCAGTATAGGAAATATTATATGTAGTGTTGGGTGAGCTTGATGTATTGTGTACTCAGAGCTGTATTCACAGTGTTACTAATGGCGTGCAGTGATGTCCATTTCTGGGAAAATGACTTTGATTCCATTCAGTTTGATTTATGCTTATGAAGAGTTTTTCAGTTTGATTTCATACTGCATGCGATGTGTGTGGTGCACATTATAAACTACAATAATCATATCACTTTCATTTTATTCAGTCAACCAGAGTAGCATTGAAAAAGCAGTAAGACAGTTAACCCATAGTCTTTTGGACATGCTACACTGATTCATAAGAAAAACGTGGCAGTACATTTATGACCATAACTCTGGAAAATCTTGATAGATTTTAATAATTTTTACATATCTGGAAACGGGAATGAATGCCCTCTGCAAGTAAGCTATTTACTTGTTTATTTTACGTGATGTAAATATAACGTCACTGTCACATGACATTGATGAGCTGCGACAGCATCTGCTGCGTGAGAATACGACTTGGAACAGTCACTCATCGATGACGCAGTTGACCAACGGCCAACACGCTTGTGTGCTTGTGTTTGTACCAATGGTGGACATTTTGAACATGCCTTGTGACTGTCAATTTTTTCTCTATACTTGATGAACCTTATGTTTCACACCACGCTTGATGTAGTGGGTAGTATTCAAAGTGTGCGTTATAAAAGTATGAAATCTGATGTTTCATTTTCAGAGGGTAGCGTAAATATTTATGTTTTTCATGTATGTGTAAAAATGTTCTTCCTGCTTATGGCAGTGCATAAATTATAAAAATAAAACGATCACAAATGTACTGCCACGTTTTTTATAAATCACAGTGTATGTGCAAGACCCTTTTGTGTACGGCCAATAGAAAGAGTTCATCATCAACGACTAAGTCTAAGAGCACTGCAGCTAACATGATAGCTATAACCATGACACCATAGTGTATTTATAGTAGAACATAAATGCATTTCATTAAGTTAGTGGATTAAAAACTAGGACAACAAAATTAGTAAATGTTGAAAGCTAGACAAAAAATAATGAGTTTTGAGCTGCTTCTGAAGTCAGCAAGGTCTGTTTCAACACCGATGTCCTCATGACCCAAAAAAATTCGAACTCGGGCGAGATTTTTGTACAGTGCAACTAACCGCCAGTTTCTTCATCCTATGTTTAATCGTTCTGAAGTTATCGTGTTGACAAACTGACAAACAAACAGACGCCGCTGAAAACATCCACCTCGCTCCGTTATGCTACGCCAGTGGGTAAATGCTGGTAGCCAGTGCAACTGGAATTTTTGACTAAGAGTAATGTGTCTTCTTAGATGCAGTACAAGAGCCAAACGTGATTCTGCATTCGTTGCAGTGGGGCAACGACTGTCTGCTGCAATCACACCAGTGCTGAGTTACAGTAGTTGATCCTGAACGAGACAAATCATCACGTCTCTGTACTCATGCGCCGGCGCATCTGATGAAGCCAGTGTAGGTGTAGTTAAGACGCAGGTCGACTTGTAACTGTAAGATAGCTGTGTGACTCACGTTGAGTGACTGTGTAGCCTTTCTCTTAGTTCTCACTGCTCACCTGAGCTGCACTGTGTGTGTGTGTGTGTGTGTGCTGTAATCAGTATTTGAACCGTTGTCAGTTAAGTCAGTTATGCTGTGATGGTTAACTTAGCAGTGTATCACTTGTGTTTTATGTTTGTTGTTTTACCGTGGATGCACTGCCTAGCCAGTGTGTATGAACAATCTCGTCTGTACTACTGATTGATTGTTTATCAGTACCACGCTTGAAGTATTCACTGTCTGTTACGTGTCTCAGTTACATGTTCTCTGCTTGCTGCGCATCGATGTGCTTTTTATGTAATCTCACGGAGGCTGCATTGTACATGTTGCACTTTCTATGCTGCATTATAATTATATTGTATTTAGTTTATATCATATCGAACAAACGTATTTCGTTTGATTTCTGTGAACAGTGATATTTCTGATATGCTGTTTGTGGAATTTGATTATCCAATCCATCATATCAGTTGTGTATTAATGTCCACATTTTATGTCAAATTAACCTACATACGTTGTCAGACACTGCCTTCATTTTGTTTCGTGCTTCCAGTAGGTGACTTTATCTTTTGCTTTTAAATTCTGTTTTAAACAAGAACTTTCTGTACATTAACCTAATTAATATGCAAAAATAGTGACAGCACAGATCGTATCATTTTAAACTAATCTTTAAATGGAATTTGAAACCAAATTTAGGTTTTAAACTCAGCTGAAGACCCAAGTTAAGACCATCATGGCTTGTTTATGTTTATTATACCATGGAACAAGCATTAATAAAATTAACTAATAGGCAAACACATGCTGTCATTTATTAATGTTCTGTGCATCAGTGGTATTTGTTTATCTATAGTCGAGTGAAAAGACAGTCCAATTTTCGTCTGTGATTTAATATTATTGATAGCATTTGGTAGCTGGTCAGTCTACAATTCCAGTTTTAAACATGGTTCATAACTGAGTTTTAAACTCAGTTTACAGTGGATTTTAAACTGGGTTTAAACATGGTTTAAAAGTGCAGGTAATCTTAGCATTGGTTCAGAACTGCACCTTTGTGTCTAGTGTAAGCCTTAAAGGTGATATGCAACGGTTTTTCACAGAATTGATGAAAAAGTAGTTTCTAGCTGCTTACTGCAATATAAACCCGTCTGTAATAAATTTTGAAAAATCACGACACAAAATGCTAAAAAGAAGACGGTTAATGGTCTTTTAGTATAGATGTTCTTCGGAAATCATTATCATGCGTGACGTCATATCACGATACGCATGTTTCTTTTGCGTTTTATTAAGATTCGATAAGAAGTTATTTTACCCATTTATGTTTTAAGAACCTATTTCTACGTTTATCGTTATGCCTATGTGTTGTTGCGCAATCGGTTGTCAACATTTAACACTCGATAGGCTGTTTTGTTGTTTTCCTGGTGTCGTCATCACTTGCGAAAAGTAAACAAACCATTGGTGCGCACTTTCAGACGCTTTTTCTACAATTTCCTTATTCCTCAATATTCAAATATATTTGATTATGTTAAAGACATACGACCAGCAATTTACTTTAACAACCAAAAAATCATTGCATATCATCTCTAAGGGCCATTTTGAGTGCAGAGCTGTGTGGATGTACATAGTGTGAACGTTGTCATTGTTTTCAGTGAGTTCAATTACTGTGGACGTTCATGATACGTATCCATGCATAGTGTGAACGGCCCATTAGTGTACAACTTCAGTGTAACACTTAAATCTGTGAAAAATAAAGCCATCCACTGCTTTATGTTACTCTCATTTGGCAGTTTATCTCATGCTTGTCACACATTACCACCATATTGTGTCATATTGTGTTGTGCTGTAAGAAGGTACAGTGAAATAATTCCGACATTGTCTAATACTTTGATCTGCAGAAGTGTTTGTTTCATCATGCAGATGCAGCAGCAGATTCTAATTGTATGGTAAAAACAGTGCATCATTTTGATTAGAATAGTAGTGAGTGAGATGTGTGTGTGTGTGAATACACAGACACATTTGTGTATACAAAATACATTGCATTTATCTATTAATCATTGTTTAGTCTGTAAAGTGTGCAGTTTTAGAGATAATGTCTTAGTTTCACAGCTGTTAGTGATAGTCATGTGGTTTTACTTTAAAAATACTGACTTTGTTATTGGCCGGATAGACATGCTGCAAATTACATGACATGATCGTGGAAAATGCTGTTTCAAATATGATTTTACATGTTGCTTGGGTGCATCATGCAGTTGGTTGATTGAATGGTTTAATGGCACTTTCAACACAATTTAGGTCATATCACGCCTTCAGTTACATTTAAATAAACTGCATTTTGAACAGAGTGATTTGAAGTTAGTAACAAGAACTTATCAGGAGATGAGACAGCGAACGTGAACTTTTACGCAGTGCATCCGGAAGCTACCCGAATTCGCTGAAATAACGCAAAATAACGGCCATTACGCCGTTCAAGGTCATTCAAGGTCACCGATTTTGGTACGAATGGAAAGCTCATATACGATTTCCTATTAGTGATTAATGCTAACTTACCTCCTATCTTGCACCGTTTCCGAGAGAGCCGTCGATAGGTCCGAAATCGCTATACTTGGCTACCCCTCGTGTTTAACTCCCCCGGCGGAGGGGTTCCCTGGGAGGATCTCCGTGAAATTTTCAGTGGATGTCAATGGATGGCCAAGGTACCTAATGCTGTAGAAATATTGCCGAAAATTTGAACCGCCAGAGTAGGGCGCACGGACTGGCGATAGCATATAGCGAACGTGAACGCGAGTTCACGTTCGCTAAAAAAAAGACTTATTGAGAGTATCTGTAAATTGTATAAGTAGGCTATATTGTACACGGGGAAGTTGGTGAATCATAGTTTAATATTGTTTTAAGAATAAAATAAATTTCATGCAGTTAAAAAGAGTCAAGCTGCCTGTTAATGTAGTGGATGCATTGTGTCTGTCTACAGTTGGCAAATACATTTTTACAGATTAATGCACTGTGTTCATATTTGCATTTTGTTTCGTGCTGTTTGGTTGCTAATACGTCCTGCTTCTCTTAATTTACACACTGTCAGGTTACAAAAACGTCTGGAAAGTTTGGAGTTCTGGAAAAGTCCTGGGATTATGGACGAGTAACAGTGGGAACGCTGTACGATGTGACACTATAATAATAATAATAATACAAGCATTTGTAAGGCGCAGAATGTCAGCAAACATACGAATTTGAGGCGCAGACATACTGAATCTGAATCAGTGCCGATAGTGATAGAAGTGCTGTAAGTGCTGTAGAGTGTCACGTGAGTTAAAGGCAGTTCTGTGCTACCTAGACCCCGAAAGCACTGCAGACTTTCTACGCCATCAGCCACCAGAGATTTTAAGGTTATGCTGGCTTAAGGTATATAGAGGTTAAGGGTATGTCAGTCCGCGCAGCTGCTGGCCAAAATCGGCTGTTGTTGACGGACAGCGCTGTGCGAGATACGCAGCGGTAATGCCTGACAGTCCGCTGTCAGCAGCTGTAAACAAACGTTATCGGCCGATTTATAGTCATAATTGAGAACACAGTAACACACGGAAAAGACTAGCAGCAGTTTTATTAGGCACTGCAATCGACCAAATCGCGTTATCAATATAATGGAACGACACAAAACGACGAAATTAATAACATCCTCGTCGATGACGGAATTATGACGTCATTTATAACAATTAACAGCACAACAGCGTCTCCTAAAACCGCTGAGCTGCTGCCGGCAGCTGCGCTGCAGCGGACTGTCAATATGCACAGCGCTAAAATCCGCTGCTATAATTCCGGCAGCCGCTGCGCGGACTGACATACCCTAAGTCATACAGTTAGTCCTAAAACTATGGCCTCTGGCAGCTTAAATGTTTTTCTGAAAATATTATAACAATACATAATAACTGTAAGCTGCATTACAGCTGTATTGCAATGTAGTCCTTGGCTGTTTCCTCTACATTTACTGTCTGCACATAGATGCCATTGTTCGTTAACCAACATTTATAGTTAAGTGACCTTGGTGCAACTCGACCTTAATGAGGTCACCACAGTTTTCATATTCCAACAACACAAATGGTCATATTGTATGGAAAATCTTGACACTACTCGTGACAACAATAGTCAGAACCTCCATTTTCAGGGGTAGGTATTGTTTGCAAAGCCTGAAATAAATACTTGTGTATGAAAGAAAAAATAATTTGCTGAGAAAGCAAGTCATTCCAGGTTTGCTTTCTCTCTTCAAATGCCAGTAGATGGAGGGACAAAAAGAGGAGGAAAAGGAAGGAGAGGATAATTTTGGATAAATGTGTAAATGGGAGAAGAAAGAGTGAAAGGTCTGAGCAGGAAGGTGACACTGGAGAACAAGATGGAAGGAAAGAACGAAGTTAGTTAAGTTAGTGGGAAAATGCAGGGGAAGGAAGATGAGGCCAAAGAAAAGAAGATGGTTATGCCGACAAGTGACTGGATGTATATACTAAATAGAGATGCACCAATAAGGCACTGGCTGAACAATCGCCCGATTACCGATTAATACAAAGTTACAAAAACCTGACGTTCTTACCGTTTGAGATAGGAAAAAGTTGCTGATCGTGATTCCTGCATTACGAATTACAGTATAACTTGCTTTGGGCAACCACCCATTCGTTAAGCTAAAAGTTGTTACTCAAAACAGGTGGTCGCTCAATGAAGGGTCGCTTCCTGGGACAGGAATTGTCACTATTGTGAGTTTGTGACTATTGTCAATTTGTCATCCAGTCTAGTAGGACTGCAGAGTGCAATCGGCCGATACCATTGTAATAATCAGCCAATACCGATTATCAGCAAAACGGCCAATAATAGGCCGATACTGATTATCGGCTGATTATTGGTACATCTCTAATACTAGAAGTAAAACGTCAAAGACGTGCCAGATGTAAAAGGCAGGCCTCAGTCAGCAAACAGTTAAATTTTTGGCGATGTGGAATCTACAATGAGGAAAACGGAATATTCTGAATATTGGAAAATATTGCATGCAGGATATCACTGTACGGTCAACTACATTGGACCAAATACCCGAGCTGCTGTTAGCCACTATTCACTTCTTAAGCCAGAGCCAGTAGTTGTTCTTCAGATAAGCTGGCTAGCCAGCCACAGAAAACAATAAGCTAGCCATAAAATTTGTAAGCCGCACCTTTAAAGTCTGTGTTACCAGCTGTCTTGTTTATTACATTAGCTGGCATTGATATACTTTATTTACATATATGATTATTGTATATGCAGGTGACCAAACTGTTTGTTTGTAAATTGTAATCATTTTACCGTACATACTGTTCTTTGTAGCACACGATTAAGCTAAGAAAGCTAAGCTTCCCTCAAATAGACATCATCGGAGATGTGGTGATTGTCTGGAGGGTAAGGGGGAAAACTATTAGGTCTGTTCTGTGCAATATTGTGTGCAACAATTGTGCACAGTGCGATGCACACACATATGAACAGACTAACAGTTCTCTGGATTGGGTTTTGTCTCACT
>Ga0209259_1000729_pt1 | contig 10519 bp, 11 predicted proteins | sample WorMetGr2BELIZE1_FD_187417 | JGI IMG/M metagenome (GOLD analysis project Ga0209259, IMG submission 187417) | Marine gutless worms symbiont microbial communities from Max Planck institute for Marine Microbiology, Germany - Inanidrilus... ...
CTGTCTTCATCCCATTTGCGCTGCCAAGATTTCATTGCAATATCTGTGGAAACTTTACGTGCATCAGAGATGGACATCACACTTGGAGCATCAATCTTTACACTACTAATATTCTTTGCCAATTCCTTTGCTTTACATTTGTAACATCATACATACCGTAGATAGAGACTAGAGAAACCAGCAAAAAGCAAAATGAAGTTCTTCTTCTTCGAACTCTTGAAAGGCCTCTTTGTGCCAATTTCCAACTCGGTAAAAACACATATAAACTCCAAGGATTAAACACTGAGTCGAAACTTCAATATGACTTCAATGTTGAATAAACATCCAAGTAAAAAAGTAAAAACACCAGCAAGTGAGTAATGGAAGATGGCGTAGAGCATTGTTTATCAGTGTGAAAACAGTATATCTAGAGCTTGACTTGTGTATTCGCAATGAACTCAAATAGTGCTTCCTTTATCTAATAATTCTGCTTCCTGGTAACCAGATCACTTTTAGGTGCCAACAACAGAGCCTCTGACAGCTGTAACCGCTTTTTACATGCTGTTGAATCAGAAATCCCATCTAATGTATCCTGTAACTCATGTCTTGCTTCTTCAACTCGCTTGCAGTGTAACAAAAAATGTTCTGCAGACTCAGTATCAAAACCACATTCACAAACAGGTGAACCTGCTGTGCCAGTTCGGTGAGAGTCTTCACGTAACATGGTGTCATGCAACAACAGACAGTATGATCTTCCAACGTTACGCTTATCTGGAAAGAGAACCTTTGTTCCAACTGCTGGAATTAACCATCTGGTATAAAAACCGGAAATATCTTGATCCCACTTCATTTGCCATGACTTGATAGCGATATCGGCTGCAATTATGGTAGCATCATGATTAAGTGATAACACTAGGAGCATACAGATTTCCTACAAAAAATGGAATGTGCAGTTCATCTGGCCAAGCCATGATCTGCAGCATCATGGAATGAAATTCCCTGATGAGCAGGAATCCAGACCAGTACAATATTAACCATCATTTTTGACAGTAAATCCTCGAGATGTGTTAGTCTTTTCCACAACTGCAATCGTGCAGTAACTGACCTCCTTATAATGATATCAATCGCCACAGTACCGTCACAGAAAATGAACACAGATTCCCTTTGCTGTCTGTACTTACAAAATCTGAAATAATTCACAGAAAGTTGTAGTCCCAATACAAATCCTTCCAATTCACACGTGACAGAAGTAACTTTTTGACCAACAGGTTTACTGTTCTGGTATTTATTTGTCCTCATCTCCATGTATTGGGACCAATACGGCTGCACACGCTGCATAACCCACAGATCCATCATACACTGATCCATCGGTAAAAACCATAACTGACTTGCCCTTGTTAGATTCAACAAAGACATTGACTTCATCAACAGGCCTTTGCCTCTCAGACTGAGACCAGTTACTGAAACCAAAAATGCCACTTGAAACAACCATCTGCTGAACTACCATGGCAGGTTTGATAATAATGACATCTGATACATTTACCTCTCTGGAAAGAGAACATCCTTCAAGGCTTCTACACATTTGTTTACTCATAAGAGACAAGTAGTTGAGAGGACAGAAACATAAACCTTTACGTGCACAGGAAGAGAGCAGTTGTCTCAAATAATGAGCTTCATCCTTACACAGGATGCGCAGATACTCACGAGAACAACGCTCTCTAATACGTATTCTCATAGGCATAGATCCTGTAATGACCTCAACAGCCGACCCTGAAGAATGTGCCTTTGCGCCAATCACCCTTCACAGACACTGAATTTGCGTTTGCTCAACCTTCTCAAGATCTTTAGCACTAGCATTCGCCCACACCGCCACAGCATTCTCTAAATGTGGACGAACCAATGACTTATAAAGCTGTACTCCCAAAGGAACCGAAATTCCTTCACGACCATCAAAAATTGTACAGACTTTAGCAGCTGATCTCTTTGCTTTGCAAATCACATAGTCAACTTGATTTTGAGAAATTTAAAAGTTGATCTAACCAAACACCCAAATACTTTATCTTACTAACCTGCTCAATTTTTTCATCGTGCATCCAAAGCTCAATAACCTCATCTTTACTCTTACCAAACAACATGACTTTGGTTTTACTTGCACTCAGAACCATTCCCCATTTATCAGACCAATCAACCAACTCATCAACAGCCATTTGCAAATCACTGATAATGCTCGTCAAGTCATCATCCACTGCAATAGAGACAATAAGTGATGAGGTCATTTATTTGTAGAAGTTGCTCGAATCCTGTAATCAGTACAGGTCATACAAGTGTGGATAACGGTGCCAGTGCAAATCTGGAGGTAGTGGATAAGTTCTGCTACCTAGGTGATGTGTACGGTGTGGATGGAGATCCTGATGCAGCTGTGGAGGCCAGAATCTGAATTGGATGGAATAAATTCAAGCAGTTGGGTACCATTGCTTACCAATAGGGATATATCACTGATTAGGAGAGAGAGGCTGTATAGCAGTTGTGTGCGAAGTAGTATGCTACGCGGAAGTGAGACCTGGCCTGTCAGAAAAGAAAATGAAATGGCATTTCAGCGAGCAGAGATGAGAATGGTCAGATGGATGTGTGATGTTAAGGTAAAAGACAGAGTTCCAAGTAAGGAGTTGAGAGAAAGACAAGGAATAGATGATATAATATTGATACTACAGCAAAACAGGTTGCGATGGTATGGGCAAGTGCTGCGAAAAGAAGACACTGATTGGGTGAAGAAATGTATGGAATATGAGGTGGAGGGCTCCAGAACAAGAGGCAGACCAAAGAGGACATGGAAAGAGGTTGTGCAAAGAGATTGCCAAGCACGTAATTTGCACAGGGAGGATGCTATGGATCGTGGTAGATGGAAGAAGCTGATAAAGACTGGATGATGATCATGATGGTGGGTGGGTGAGTGTTTCTTCTGGTACCAGCTCACCCGGGCAGTCCTGGACAAAGGGCCGTAAAACAGTTGTTGTTGCTGTTTCCTGACCTAGGTACCACTACCACAAGGAGCAGTACGCCCACATTGTGAGACTCAACTCCCCATTTAACAACTCTAGACAGCTGACTGGTTGGTGGCTTGGGTCTTACCTTTCAACACAATTTAGATTATACCGCACCTTTAGGCTTTATCATACAACTTGGCATCAGATGCCGTTTTTATAAGTCTTTTGCTAATCAAGTGACTGAAAATCTCAGCTATGTTACTATTACTTTAACAATTACTATTATTTTAAAATTTATTAATTTAATATTCCAACAGAAAGCACACGTGTACACACGCCTGAATGGTAGCGATAAACATGCATCTTGAACACACAATACAAACAGCAATGCTACTAACACACAAAATAACGATCTACAATACTGAATTCTGCAAAAGTAATCCAAATGACATGCAAAAAATAAATGCGATCTACATGATTATCATGCGTACAATAAACCTGACGTATAAAAGACAATTTCTATCCGCTTGGATACAGCAGGCTTTATTTTCACATTCTCATTAAGTGCTACAAATGAAATCGTCACACGCTGGTCAAAATACCTTGTCATCCTGACAAAATGTAAATGAATGATCATTTAATAACCCTCTCGACACACAACAGGTCATGTTAGAGACAAGTCTTCCCAAGCAATCGACCTCACTGGTAGAGACAACCATTCACATCAGTCAAGAACAAGTACAGGAACACAGAACTAAACTGTTAACTAGAGGCTAAAGATGTTTCACCAAACATAAACTGCACGCAGGCCACCGAAAGGGCCGAAAAATGCTGTTTTTGTTCCTGGTGACCTTGACCTTCAAACTCGTCCAAGCGATGGACCAAACACGTCTTCTGTGTGAATTTGGCGCAAATCCGTTCAGCGGTTCCAGAGACATTTCATACACAAAAAAACGACAGACTGACGGCGCCAAAAACAGAACCTTCCACAGTTCACTGCATGCAGCAAAAACAAAAATGACCCGGTCTAAAACAGCAAGAAATAAACAACCAGCTGCCTGTGAGCGTGGGCATATCAATGTCCTCAAATTACACAACACAGTGGAGAGAACAGGTCTAATAACCTCCTCTCTTATCCTCCAGACAATCATCATTGCTCAGCTGTTGCCTACTGGAAAGAAAACCATTACAAAATCTCATAAATTCTAAGTTGCAAATTAATTACTCATGTGCTGTAAATGCGGCCAGAGTGAAAAAAATTAGCCGATGTATAGACAACAGCATTCAAGAATTTTGCAGTATTTTCTACAAGATGGACACTAATGTTGCAAAGTGTTGGGGAAAACACCAGCGTTATCACACATGCCGTCCTGTATCAGAAAAACATTGGAATGTTACGAGTTTAGGACTCAAGACAACTGTCAACAGATAAGAAGTACTGCAGTTTTCTTAAGAAATAAACAACTTCAATTTCACCGCTACACAGCAGTTGTGATCATCAGCAAATGATATAGTACAGTATCAACTCAAATGAACGTAACATGTTTGTGGGTGGCTATCGCAAAAAAACACCACATGTAAGTACAGTACTGAACAAATGCAATATTTTTTCTGCATACACACAAGATATCACCTATGTATTTTGTTTTGTTACATCACCAACTAGAAGTACTGGGACAGTGCTAACCTCTGCCAAGGCACGTCTTACCGGTGTCGCGATACGGATCCGGATCCGTATCCAGATCCCTGACTTAGATTGCTACCAAAATTTAATCATTTCTTCATTGGCCCATTGCCAACCTACCCTGAAAATTTAACGCAAATACATTTAGAAGTTTTTGCGCAAAGTTGCTAACAGACAGACAGACAGACAGACAGACAGACAGACAGACAGACAAACAAACAACGATAATTACATATCCTCTTTGGCAGAAGTAACAAAAATGCAGCAAAATGAATATGCTGTGGGAACACATCTGCACTGGCAGAGAGGAAAAATGTGATATGAAAATCTGCCCAATTTAGTGTCGGTGCAAGCGGACAGACAAAACATTAGAGTCAGTCATGTAGCGACAGATATTTTTGTGTTTTTGGTTTACGTCGTAATTTCCACACAAACTCTTCACAACAAAAAGGTTCACACTGCACGTGCATTTCACGACACAGTCAGAAATAACATCAGCAGTTTTGTAATTCATCACAGATTGGCAACACACTGTCATAAACGCTGACAAGAACCGGAACCATCTGCATAGACAGGTTTTCAAATACCAATCTGCTCTCTGTTCCATTTGTTCGCACTTCATTTGGCGCCCGCAGCTTCACCGTTGCCACTCCTAAAATCTGGAACTTACTCCCTCCAGCTCTTCGAATACATACCAGTCCCGACACTTTCTGTCATCATCTCAAGACTCACTATTTCCAGCAGGCCTTCCAACCACTTAACGCCTTCCTTCTTGCGCCTCAGATTTGGCTTCTGCTGACCACTGTGCGCGTTTATAAATTGTATTTACTTACTTATTTACGGCTGGAGACAGTTTAAAAAAGAAACAATCAGCAGTTAGATTTCAAAACTGACGCCTTTCCGCAACAACTGCGCAACAGAGTACAAGGCCGACAATACATTCATAAATACACTGACACGGCGAACACTCAAAACGAAGACAATGTAAATAAGCTGTGGACTAGTTCAGCTGAGCAGTGAGATCAAGTTCGCTGGTTCAAAGTCAACAGCCCCGCTCTAGCATCCCTCTCGATACGCATCTTGGAGATGACGGCTAGGTTTACAGCTTAATACTGATGTCTCCAACCACAGTTCGGTCTACGAGAAAACTTGGCCTCACCTTGTGGCGATAATTTGATCTCGGACGAAAGTCTTTAGTTTAGAATCTGTGTGAGATCACGGCAGAGGTGTCGCCATGGAGTGGACACTGTCCAATCCTCTTGTGCCAGGTGTCCCTGAGACTGACAGAGACGCGGTGAGTTTACCACTGAAGTAAGGGGGGTCAGTCAGGCATGAAGACTGCCATTTTGCTTTCGTTACACTGATTCCACACTGCACGTGCCAATCCATCCAAGGACCACTGTCAAGCCCTTAGGGCCTGTGTGGCCTTTTGCCAAGGGACTGGAACCGCTGATTGGGCCAACAGAGTCACACCTGGCTCTGGACCGTTGAATCTGATCTCGCACCACTCAACATTGGTCTGGCAACCGCCTGTCATCGAGCGCAGAGTCATCAAGCCCGGAGCACGCTCATAGGAATAGCAACGTCCAGCACCGGACAAGCCACATGATGATGATGATGATGACTGATGACTTGCTAGAACCGCCGAAAATCTTTCTCTCCCCATCCTCCAGCCCTAGCGAGGAGGGTAGACAGATCCCCATACCCATCCATCCAATCAACTCCACCCACTGTCTACCATATTTCTTCTATTAGTTTGGACGCTCTATTAATTTGGACATGGTCTGTCAGTAAAAAACGTAATTATTATTTTACCTTTTAATAATTCGGACACTATTGCTAATAGTTTGGACACAATCAGGCATGCGGCAAATGACGTTCAACCCCACTTTTTTAGACTCCGCAATGCTCCGGGGCTGTGGACTTAGACCGTAGTCATCTTAAAGTTGTAGTCATCTGCTGGGAAAGTAGACTCAGCAGAACTTGATCTCACGTGCCATGTAATGTTTTAACATAAATGTTGACAAACACGTTCAGCTAAAATCGATCTCAATCCCGTCTTGTGGCATCTATAACAGCAATAAAGACGACAAAAACAGCAACATCAGCTGTACTTTGACAGCATAATACTGGTCTGATAGCTGCAAGCCTAATCACATGTGGACAGTTATACAGCTTGGAAGCAGAAAACAATTTTAACACATAATAACAAACTAAATTAAAATAATAAAGAAAACAACAGTAAACTATTTGTTCATAACTTCGCTTTCAAACTCGGTTTCAAACCGAACTGCACTGTCACTTTACTTCTGCATATTAATTAACTTTTATACCAAACTTTGGTTTCAAACCAAGCTTAAAGTATAAGCAAATGCAAAACTTGCTCACTATACTTCTCAGTCAATGCATAGACAGCTGGTCTCACGACAATTGATATGACTTGAATAGATGAACGGCGTCGATAAGCACATCAGCAGTAAATGAGTCATATTTCACACAGCAAACACTGAACACACACGTTAATTTCCAGCTAAACTGCATGCCGACTTCACCGACAGAAAGTTACACAAAGCACCTGATTAAATCAACGTAGATTGGCTGATATAAACTCACTTAAATCTGGATGGTTTACAACCGAGGCATCTGCTACATAAACACAATCAGTTTCACAGTGTGATCGTGGCTCAGAGTGTTCATTTTAAGTTGCCAACTTTGTCGGACATTTTCACTTCGCTTTTCATTTGCAGTCATAAACGCAGAACGCCAACAATGCTGTTATCTACTAGGTACTGAATGCCGATCGGACACAGAACGTAGCCACTCAAATAGCAGGAGTAGACACAAAACGACAGACAACTGACATAAAATGCAGAGACCAGGGTGACCACTCTCCAGCCCATACGAAATTCCAAAATTTCATACCAAAATCTCTCCAATCAGTTGCCAAAGAACTACGTGCAGCGGCAGATCAGTTGTAAATACTGCAAGAAGACTAGCGCTGTCAAATTAACGCGTTAATTGACACGTGGAGGAATTAATTGTGATTTTAAAAAATTAACACCACTAAAAACTAACCCAGGTGCATTCATAGCGACCCCAAAAAGCAACTCCTTGTGCAAAATTACGTCAAACGACGCACAGGTCGTTAAGATCAGTCAACAGTTTTTGCACAGCTCACCCTTTTACCCGACCACCCAAAATCCTATGCTTTACAGTGCTTTCAATCGACCAAACACTCCTAAAAGTGCCTCTTCCAGTGGCGCAGCTGTCGCAGGGGCATCTATATACCCATGTAACACATGTTCCCTGGACCCACCTGTCTCAGCATTCGCATCTCATCTCCGCATCTCCATTGGTTCAGCCACCTTTGCACGCCCATGACTCAAATGCGATTAACTGCGATAAAAAAATTAACCGCTGCGATTAATGTGATTAGAAAAATTAATTGTTTTACAGCCGTAGAAAAGGCCGAAAAACGAATACACCCATCAGCACTTTAATGGCTGTTTTCCTGGGTTAGACAGTGCTTCACTGGTTTTTCTTATTCGATATTTTTCAAAAGAGAACATTTGGCAGATGGATCAGAGCCCTTCTTCTCACCCAGCCAACAGTGTCAAAGATTTGAGGAAAGACAGAGTGCTGACCCAGAGCAGGAACAAGTGCTCAGCAGTAGCTGAGATGGGCGACCGTTTGGCCACAATAGACATCGGCCAAAAATTGGGGGAGCTGTGCCCCTTTGGGGGGGGGGGCGAGCTGGGTCCCCATCTAACACAATGTGGCCAGGGCCGAGGCCTATTCGCACGCCAAGTTTCATCTTGATCCGTCCAACCGTTTGGGCACAATATACCAACGTCACAGACAGACAGACAGACAGACATAGGACACACAGGATAGAACGACGGTCCGATAGCATATGGCGAACCGTTTTACAAATGGTCGCCCAAAAATCATCCACTGGCCTCATCCGTTTTCATCTACCACTGGTTTGCTTGACTGGATTAAGGCTTAACATAGTACTCGACACAAAAATAGGTCATTTCAGACACGTTTTCCCAGCCGATCTCTTGGCCACACCTACCACTGGACTCCTAGAGGTAGGGGGCGCTGGTACCTTTACGTCACCTCTCTGATGTCAGCATGAAACAAGAATAGAGGCTTGGTTGACTAACGCCAGTTTCAATGACCTGATAGTTTCCCTGACAGGATCTCATTTCTCGACTCACCTGTAACTGCCCAACTTTTCCAGAGAAGACTGCCAAGTGGTCACCCAGACATACACTTCTACGAGCTCTACGTGAAAAACTTGGCACTGGAAGCTGCAAGGCTGCACGGTGTTGTTAGATGCTGGCGGGGTAAGGCAAGCGGCAAGTCACACACACGCACACACAGACGCAATAGTCTCTCAGTCACGTACATAGATACAGCTACGGATGTCACGGCAACGTTCTCATTAGTCGGTCACATCAGGATGCAGCGGCACCGTTGCCCTACCAACGATACATCAACATGAATACATCAACATGAGGCTCAGCTATCACAGAGGGACGACACGACGTGCTGGGACACTTGATATCTTGTCAGCTTAAAAAAAGGTAAAGGCTTCCATATTCGATACCGAGTGTCGGGCCCGGAGCTGATCCCGGTGTACAGGCAGTCAGCCTGCAGGTGACCGCAAGTCATCCACCCGGCGGCAGGCTGCCATTACTTTCCGCCGGGCCTGCGGTTACCTCCCCAGCCGCAGAGCATTACCGCCCTTTGGCCGCTACCAAGTTATACAGCTTGGGGGGGAGAGGCACATAGGTGTGAACAACTTGCCCAAGGTTGTTACGCAGCGTCACCTCGAGCAGGATTTGAACCCGAGACCTGTTGATCGCAAGCCCAAACGCCTTACCCGTTGCACCACCGCGCCACCTGTGCAACTGGTGAATGAACATGATGGCCAATAAAGGTCAATCAGAACTGCCGCTACTCGACAGGCCAAGTATCACTTCCTATTAGCGATCTGTAATAAGAACATCTCTATCTTGCACCATGTCCAAGATATTACCACTTTTACAGTGTACGTGAACGCCTGTCACCTTGAGACGTCTCTCAGTTTTGACAAGACAGTTGACATTACAAGCAACGTGCAGCTATGGTTCGTTCCACTTGCGGATAAACGTATGGGTAGCAGGTAAAACTGTGTGAGCCCTCGTTAACACGTGCCATGCCTGAGCACTTTAGAGATGAGTATCGCACACATTATAACATGCTATACAACTGTTCAGTTTACTTTACTTCACTACTTTACTAATAAGGGATGCCGGGGGTGACGGGCTACATCGGTGGGAAAATCAGCGCATGCTGTCTAACTGATAACAAGTCAACCACAACTGGAGTCTGAGTGGAGTGGATATAGAATGTGGCTATGGTCAGTTCTCTGACATTTCCCGGCAGGTGTTAAATTCCCTGACATTATGGCATTACAATAACCCACGGCGACCACTCTCCATGCACTGTTAAATTCCCGACGTTTCCTCACAGCTGTTAAATTCCCCGACATTTCCTGAGGTGCATTCAGTTGCGCAGGCTGCCTGCATGCCACCTGTGCCGGCGCCCGCATGGCATGGCGCCCGTGGCAGGCAAATGCACTGAACGCCTCGCCCGCGTAGATGTAAATATGAATGTTACATATTAATGCAAATTGGTCTAAAACTTATCCCCAGCAACAAAATTTGAACTACTAAGTTATGTTATTAAGTAATAGTCACAGTTAGATTAAACAAGAAGGCCAGCATCCGCTGACAGGACAGCGCGCGCCGTCAATTTCAGGCGGGACTTAAAGGCGACGTAGGACTTTAATTGATGGCTACTTGGAAAGCCCGTTTCCGAC
>Ga0209259_1000730_pt1 | contig 10514 bp, 5 predicted proteins | sample WorMetGr2BELIZE1_FD_187417 | JGI IMG/M metagenome (GOLD analysis project Ga0209259, IMG submission 187417) | Marine gutless worms symbiont microbial communities from Max Planck institute for Marine Microbiology, Germany - Inanidrilus... ...
ATCTAGTAGTGGGCGTCAGCTAAACTTTGCGGCGTTGAACAGAGGGCGCCACCTATGTTCGGCAGGGCGACCATCAGGTTGGGCATTGGCCCACATTCTAGTTTATTTATTTTTTTGCACTAATCTTTGAGGCCAAAGAATGCCGCCCCATGGGATCTTTGCCAGGATGTCAGAATGTTGTGTAATTTTATAACGCAGATCAGAGGGGGCCATATTTGTATCCCCTGCATTTTGAGAGGCAAGGCTGCAAATCAAAAAACTAAAACAAATGCGTTTGACTATGTCTCTTTCTAACCGTAACTGCTAGGCTTTGTATACGCCAGCCTTGTAGTTGCTGAGAATGGCGCTCCGTTTTTTTTCCACACCAGGGCAGCCATCACATGGTACTTCCGTGCTACATCTTCTAGTTGATTGATAAGCCACTGTGTCTGTAGCATTGAATTATCACGAGATCTGGTCAGTAACTGCGGCGACGGTTGATGGTATCAGGTGGAAAAATGAGGATGAGATGCTGGCAAAGCGGGTTTCGGCAGCGGAGCATCTCTGCAGCGACTGGTCAAAGTACGAGAATGATTGCAGAGAAGCTGAGACGTCAGTCAACAAGCTGGAGACAGAACTGGATGTTGTCGTTGCTGATACAGAGCCTCAACATGTGCACAGCTGTCTTGAGCGTCTCCAGGTACGGAGTCTGTACATACCCACAAACAGCCATTCTAACAGCCATTTTGCAGGTTAGCCGAAGTGGTCACACAAATATCTCCCATTGGAGTGTATTTTTAAAGGCTGGATGGCCTTCCTAATTTCCTGTCCATCAGCAGTGTGAAATTACTGGAGACACTGAGTTCTGTTGTCAGAGCTTTGAACAGCAAACTGATTTCCTTGTATTTGCAAGCATTTCTGTAGTTTTTTACCAACTACCAACGCTGTTGGTTGGGCGGCAGGAAGAGCATCCGGCCTGTAAAAACTGAGTGGTGAGGTGCTGGTATGGTTATCAGTCTGGAGCGAGATGAGGTGCAAATGATATGCACAGGGTCTGTCTGATGCCACTGCCGCCCCATCATCTCTTGCTCCAGTAAAATCCAGAATGGTTTACCTTTCTGGTGCCGGCTTACCGAGGTTGTCCTGGAAAAGGCCGTTAAATGGATGTGGTAGTGTAGTAGTACTTTTTTTGTACCATCTAACATTTTGTTGCATCATAATGTATTTACCATATTTACTCTACCTAATTATTGTTGCATAGTATGGTAATATCTGTTTCGTAATCTCAGAATTATTGTGAAATGTACCTGAGCAAGCAATGAGCATTTCAAGTAGAATTGAATGCTCTTTTGACGTCTGTTTATGTGCGAATTTTGTTAGTCGTTAACGATGTGGGTTGGTTAAAGGTGCATAATTTTTTGGCCCATTTTGTGAATTGTTTCATACGAGGCCTGGTTTTCGTCCCCCAAAATAATGATGCAGAGTGTCTCACCGTGATTATAGGGTTTCTTGTATAATATATAAAACAGTTGTTTGGCGTATAGTAACTATTTGTTTCCTTCAGTATTTTGAGACTGTTGGTTGGGCAACAGGAAGGAATTCTGGCCTGTAAAAAATCGTGCTTCTATTATCTCATCTAGGGGGTCCCACCCGAATCTGGAATAGCTGTTTTCTGTTAATTTTATCATGGCACTGAATAGCCTATAATGTGCTGATGTGCCATTAAGTTCAACACAACCAGACATTTTTATCAACTAGTTTTTCCTTGATACTGTTGGTTGGATGACAGGAAGGACGTCCAGCATGTAAGAATGCTGTTCCAGTTGTTCCTGGAGGTCTGCACCCAAGAGTAACACGAGAACAGAAGACTGGTTAAACAATAACTTAGTGTCACAAAACATATTCTTCAGTTGGTTAGTTATAAACTGTTACTTCAACACAACCAGACATTTTTACCTTGACGTTTCGGTCTCTACCAGAGACCTTCATCAGAAGAAGCTTGTTCAGTTCTTCTTCTAGTTCTTGCCACAATTGAGATGTGACATGGCAAGGTCTTTGACGATCCTTGAACTGGGATGAGGGCTGCTACACACTGAGCCACACGTTAGACCGGTTTCTTGCCACATCACATCTCTGTCGTGGCAAGAACCGAAAGAAGAAGTAAACAAGCTTTTTCTGATGACGGTTTCTGATAGAGACCGAAAGGTCAAGGTAAAAATGTTTAGTTGTGTTGAAGTAATAGCTCTTTTGTAGAAACTTAGTGTGTATGCAGGCACTAAAGGACGAACTGATGCAGCTAAAAAGGAAATTGACGCAGCTTGTTGACGTCACTCGGCAGCTGTCATCACAGCTGGACCCGGTGGCATCTGCAAGTGTCAGCGACAGCAAAGCAACACTTGATCATCGTGTCGATGACCTTCTGTCGAGACTGCATCAGGAGTACGAACGGCTGGAGTCAACCATGGACGAACAGTCAAAATTCGCGGAGAAGTGCCGAGTTATCGACACGTTTCTGAAGACGTTGCCGGCCGAGGAAGCTAGGCTGAGTGCCGTTGATGTTGCAGCGGCTCAGCAGAACGTTGCGGCTGCCAAGGAAGTGCTGGCAAACGTTGAAAACATGCGGCCAGAAGTGAGTCGACTGAACGAGCTTGGACGTGAACTGTCACTTGGTGACGACGAGGTCCGGAGGCTGGCAGTGTTGAACGAGCGCTGGGAGGAGGCGTGCAGAGATAAAGGCAAGGAACTGAAGCAGCTGGAGCAGCGGCTTGTACGGGTGGAACAGTTCACGCATAGATGTGATGAGTGGACTCAGTTTGTGAGCCGCGTTGAAACCAATCTGCAGCCGCAGCCTACGTCTTCATACGAGTCACTGCTTGACCATCGGCAGAAAATTGAGGTAGCTTTGTCGTTGTTTATTAAACACTGTACGTGTTCGTTTGTGAACACACTTATTTTTAGGCCACATCGCAGCACTGCGTACATAGATGCGGCCTATTGATACAGATGGTCTGATACAGTGTGGTCTGTCGGTCTGTCACGATTGTCAGCCTGCAAAAACTGCTGAAGCGACTGAGATGCTGTTTGGTTTGTGGACTTGGATGAGCGCAAGAACTGTGTATTAGATGGAGGTCCAGATCCCTTTGAAGGGACAATTTTGAGGAGGGGAAGGGTGGCCCATTGCAAAGCATAGGGACTCTGTGCCGTGAGTTGTGCAAAAATGACTGCTCGAGATGCCGTTTGGGTTGTGGACTCTGGTGGGTGCAAGGAAGCATATATTAGATGGGGGGTTACATTGGCGCCACCTGGGGAATACGATTGAACCGTCCATGTGCGGCGGTTATGCTGTCTTTTTGTCAAATTACTTTGCCCAGTTGTTTGTCTAACTGGCCTTCTTTCCTGGAGTTACTTCAGATGTGACTTGGTCAGAGGACGCACACACAGACACGCACACATTTGTCCAATAGGCCTGTATGTGTGTGTTTTGACAGCCATTTCCCAGGCAAACCTGGGTTAGGTGGGTTTGATTCTTTTCCTCCATTTGTTTTGAAAGAGAGTTTTGGAGTTACAGGTCAGCTGCCCTTTGTGTTGCCTAGCCAACACTGTCAGAGCACTGATGGAAACCTTTTTGAACAGTTGCAATAATTAAAGGCTGACATTTGTTGAGGTGCTATTCCTGCCAGAGTCATCGGTCGCAAACAGACACACACATACACACGCAGCCATTTTACAGCCCTTTTTCCGGGACTACCCGGGTGAGCTGGTGCCAGAAGAAGTCTTCTTCTGGACTTCATGGTACAAGGGAAGATAACAGAGGCAGACACACCGACAATCCGGATGGGCGCCACTCCATCTGGACTAATCAGCGGAGACTAATCAGAGTCATCTATCAGTAGTTATTCTCATATAACATTTGATTATTAACTGACCATGGTCATGGTTCAATTTATCCTGTGGTTGTGTGTCTGTGTGTCTGTAACGTTGGCGAATTGTGTCTAAATGCATAAATGGATGAAGCTAGTTTTTGGTGTGAGGGTTAGTTACAGGACAGCTAGTGATGTGATGAAGCTGATCTAAATTTCCATTCGTTGAATACGAATTCCAAAGTTTGTCCGAATGCAAATATCAATGCCACTTTATAGGCATATAAAATATTTAAACGAGAAATAAGTGTCATTGTCTCTAATAAATGGTCAGCACCGAAAACACGTTGCGTTATGCTGACTGCATTTGTTGGAAACTGGGGACCATCTGCGTCATTACAAGAAATGACTTCTTTGTTATTGTTTTTGAAGCTATTTGCTTCATGCGTATGAAATTACTTGCAGAACAAGAACTTTCCCATGAATGTGCATTTGAGAAAGGTGTTCGAACAACTTTTGAATGTGCTGAAAATGATCGAAGTTCAAACATCATCAAATGCGATTGCAAACTTTGTCATGTCCCTAAGGACAGCCGCTTTGTGTCCGACAGCCCTGTAAAATCTAGCATCTCACCTCTGGTGAGCCCCAGACATTGGGTGTTAGTTTTCAGGAAATTTTCAGCTGACTGTTACTTATTTACATTTTAAATTGAGGTTTGCTTTGTAGCCACGGTCGGCCATCCCAGCATACGCTGAGCTCTTACTTGATAAAGCTGTTGTTGATTATATGCACAGAATTCGTGTGTATATTGTGCTTTATAAATAACTAGAGCGGTGCAACCCATGGCCACATGTCGCCAATTGCCATATCTCCATAAGCCAGCTATTGTCATTGTGACGTCATTCTCATTATGACGTCTTGTGCCTATGGCACTTGCAGTCCCCGTTCTCATTATGACGTCATTCTCATTGTGACATCATTCGCTACTGAGCTGGCCTCGACCACCGTTACAGACAAACGTACGTTACGGACACCTTACCGCGTTTAATGTATAAAGATACTTGTAAGTAACTGTTTTAGACGTGAAATGTGTTATTCTGATTGATGATGTGCTTGTGCATAACAGAAATTTGACGCCGATGTTCCATCTCATCATCAGACTCTGTCGTCTCTTGTCAGTGATGGACGGGCATTAGTTGATGACGGTGATAGCAGCATGGATGCTGCCGATTTCCGACAGAAGCTGGACTCAGTGGAGGCCCATTGGAGTGATGTTGTACAGTCTGCTACACAGCAGAGATCTGTCACTGACGGTAGGCTGGCGTTGTGGAATGACTTCCGACAGCTGCTGGACCAGCTCCGACAGACCGTCGATCAAGTGGATCAGTCCATTGGTCAAAATCCAGTCACATTGTGTGACTCTGATCAAGCTAAGCAGCTGCTGGATCTCTACGAGGTGGTTGGACTGGTTTACCTTCAATAATTCTGTTAATATTGTTCCTTGACATAGTAGGTGATGGTGCAGGTAACACTGTTGAAGAGACCTAGTATCTTCTCCCTAATCTGATTGCTTTAGTTGCCGTCAGCAAGGGCATGCAGGCGATAAAACTTTGCTCCAACAAAATCCTCCAGTTTTTAACTGGGGTGCCAGCTAACACAGCTTGACCTGTGTAATGTATGTAAAGCGGTTGTTGCAATATTCGTTCTTTGACAGTAATTTCTTGATGGCACATTAGCACATTTTAGTCTATTCAATGCCATGAAAAAGTTGGATAATAATAAAATCAAAAACTCACTAAGAAGTGGTAAAAAGAAACATCTAGAATGTGGGCCAATGCCCAACGTGATGGCCGCTTTGCTGAATATAGGTGGCGCCCTCTGTTCAACGCCGCAAAGTTTGGCTGATGGCCACTACTAGAGTGCCGTGCAGTAACGCTGCCAAGATGCGCAGCCCGTTGAAATTAGCTGGGCTGCCCCAAACTCGCCAACAGATCTCAGCCGCTACTGAGCTGAAGTTCACCATATTGTAAGGACGTGTGGGAGATATTGCTGTTTAACAAGTTTTTTTACGACTGTTGATACGTGCCTTAGTTGTGAAGATATAGCCGGACAAAGTTGTGTGATGGTGCGCAGATTTTTTGCGATTTTTTGCGTCCTGTATTTTCAGCGAGCCAGTGCAGCACGTTTCAGACCTGCATCTAAATTCGCATTAAGGCCACGCCATGTGTGGAAGTATGGTAGACATCCAATCTGCGACGGCTGAGATTAGGCAAGGAAATGAAAAAAAGATAGAAGAAGATAGAAGAAACCACAGGACAAAAATATAATGTCCGCATCTGCTACGCAGGGTGGCCATAAAAAAACAAGTACCAGTAGATGTAACTGTGAATCAGCTGCACATTATCGTAAGACATTGTTGTTAGATAGAGTTAATTTAATCACTGCTAACGTAGACATTTATTCAATGCAGCACATTTTTGATGGACTAGTTTTCTTTTTTTTCATTTGATCACTGCTAACATAAACGTTTCGACAGTGTGGCATATTATCTTTTGTCTGTGTTGTTTGTTGGGCGACAGGAAGAGCGTCCAGTCTGAAAGAATACCTGCTGCAATTGTCCCCGAAAGTTCTTTTTTGGGGATGTGGCCCACCTTAGAGTAATTCAGAAAAGAACGCTGGTTAAACAAAACCTGAAAGTACCGGTGTTGTTAAATAAAGGATTTGTGGTGTGATACTTAGCCCTGGCTAGTCCATTGAAGTCATACATGAAACTTAACTAGTTAATTTTCTAAGTCCCTGGAATAAATCACCAGGGCAAAAAGTAATGCCCCCACCAAAGAAATAATAATAATAATAGTAACAATTTTAACACTGCATTGTGCAGGGCTTGCAGTTGAAGCTGTCCGATCTTCTGTCAATAGAAGACAGTCTGAGGTCGCTGAGTGCACAGCTGACTGATTCAGCAGCTGCTGATGAGTTGGACAAGCTCATCAGTCATCGCGAGTCCACCTCGGCCGAGGTAGACGTGAACATCCGTCGACTGCGTGACATGGTGAAATCATGGGACGATGTCAGAGCCGAGGTGGAAGCATGTACCGTGAACCTCGATGATGCTCGACAGATGTTGACTGATGCCGTGCCTGAGCAGCAGGAGGAGTTGCATTGCGAGGCTGATAAACTGCAGGTTCATTGATAACACACACTGTTTACATGGTTGCATAAAGAGCCGGGACATTGACCGCCGTGAGTCAATAAAAGTGCCACTTTTTAGAACTCACGTTCACGTTCGCTATTTGCTGTCGCCCGTCCGTCTGTCTGTCGTCTGTAACGTTCGTGTGCCCTACTCAGGTGGTTCAAATTTTCGGCAACATTTCTACGGCATTAGATACCTTGGCCATCCGTTGACATCACTGAAAATTTCGCGGAGATTGTCCCAGGGGAACCCCTCCGCTGGAGGAGTTTAACACAAGAGGGGTAGCCAAGTAGAGCGATTTTGGACTTATCTCAGGCTATATCTCGGAAACGGTGCAAGATAGGAGGTAAGTTAGTATTAATCACTATTAGGAAATCGTATATGAACTTTCGATTGGTACCAAAATCCGTGACCTTGAATGGCGTAATGGCTGTTATTTTTGCGTTATTTCAGCGAATTCGGGTAGCTTCCGGGGCACTGATTAAAAGTTCACGTTCGCTATCTCATCTCCTGATGAGTTCTTGTCTCTTTCCCGTAGCTTTGCCAAATTCTGACCGATTTTCAAAACTCTTTTATTGTGACGCTCAGCAGTAAATTAGTAACAAATTGTCTTCAAAGATCAACAGTTTGAACATGTCACTCGCCCCCCACATTGTGTCCACAGATCCAGCCAGGCAGATTTCCTGGAGATTTCCAGATGATATCCAGGAGACAATTTAACAAAACTCTAACTCCCAAGATCACATTGATCATGTTTACCGGATGGACTTTACCTAATTTTAGCTGACAGTTATTGGGCAGTGACACTAATCCCTGAGATCAGTGATCCTGTTTACCAAGTAAACGTAACCATCATGAGAAATCATCATCACCATCTTCCAAACAACTGGACTGAAGCTAAATTTTTTATACCTGGATTACTTTGTTGTCATTCCGTCAGCTAAAAATTTCCAGGAGTTCCAATGAAATTCCAGGATATTTCTAGTATTTCCAGGAGGAATTAAAAATACCAGGAGATTTTCAGGATTTCCAGGAGTTGTGGTCATCCTGCTTCACTACTTTGTGAAGCATCTTGCACCTTTATAACTCACCTTCTTGTGCCATCCTGTACTTGCACTTGTTGAAATTTGTGGTTCTGTATCTTGCTTTTATGAATGGATTTGTCATGAAATATTGAGAAAAAGTAGGAAGGGGAACAGATTATTAAATTTCGGTGGTGATCTTATTTTAAGTCCTGGTCCAAGAAATACTTTGCAGATGCCTGTTTGTACCACCGTGCTTTGTTCAAATTTGTCATGTCACTGAAGAATAATTGTCAGTTCTTGGTACAAGTTTGAGCTGATCAAATGCATATTCATGTATTCATTCCTGAGATGACGAATATATTAACAAGTGCTTAATCTACAGAAAAGTAAGGCAAACAACTGAAAATAAAAGTTGATATTACTCAGAAGATATGGTCTGGGTGAAAGTCTCTAGACTTCTAAGGGGGAAGAGAGTCTATGATGGGAAGCAGTGGCGTAGCCAGAAATTCTCAATGGAGGGGGTTAGAGTTGAGGCGCCATAGGTCCGTCCCTCCCTCTTGTCCCCGTACTTCCCTTCCCTAACCGCCCTTCCCTCTCTCCCTATTCACTTCCCTATGTTAATCTCCCTTTCCTTCCCTCCCCTCCCCAAATAACGGCTAGGGGCCTGGGGGAGTGCTATAGCTCCCCCAGCGGGTCGGGGCAGAGCCCGGCCGCCAAATGCAAATTTGCAAATCTGTTAATGTTATTGATGTCATTTGATGACGCTTTAACACGTGCAAACTTCAGCTTTGTGTATTTTCTACAATTTCATCTTCTGAAATTTTTTTGACATTTTTCAGAGGGGGGTTTGAACCCCAAACCTCCCCTCTGGCTACGCCACTGGTGGGAAGGATGTGTGAAACAGGTCAGTTTTAAGCTTGGCACTGAAGAGCCGGTGCACGGGGAATAATGGCCTTTCGTTACAAGTCCAGTGGTGGATGAAGAATGCCAGTCCAGTGGTTGGGGTCAATGCCTTGCTTTTCCTTCAGTGCTTTGACACTGTTTGGTTGGGCGACTGGAAGGACATCCGGCTTGTAAAAAGCGTGTGCCTCTTATTCCCAGATGTTATATTCTGGAACAAGTGAAGAAAGAAAACCATGGTAGTCAGGTAGGCATTTGTTGAGCACATAATACCATACATACACCTGTACGCAAGCACTGGGCTGTGACAGACGTTAGTGAATGGTCATTCAGTGATTCTGTGAAATACAACAGAATAAAATGTGAAATATGCACATTTGTCTCAAGTGTCTGAGAGGTGCAAAACCGCATGTGTGTAAATAACTTGCCATCGGTCGCTTCATCGAAGTGAAGTGGCCGGGAATCGAACTTGCAGCCTTTTGCTCACGAGTCCCATGCTCTGTCATGTTACATCTGTGTATCCATCATTATGTCCAAAACAAGAAAGGCAAATGTGTTTTGGACAAGTGTAAACCTTATTGTTGTTGATGTTACATAACCACGGTCTGTGTTGTCAAGGATGTTTTCTTGTTCTGGAAGAGAACCTTTAGGGATAGGTTGCACAGGTTTTTGTGGGTCAGATGTCCCTTTTGTCACCCAACCCACAGTGTCAGAACACTGAAGGAAACTTAAAACACTTACTCCAAGCCTGGGAAAATCACCCACTGACCTTATACTTTCTTCATTCCATTAAATTCCTGCAGAAAGGGCCATTGGGCCTTCAAGCTGGCTCTGTGAAGCCAATGCTGTGTGGATGATAGGTAGCTTTTAAGCTGAGTGAGTGTTTGCTATGTATATACAACGTGTGCAGTTTTCATGTTTCAGAAGTTGCATTCGAGTCTGTCGTCCGACCGTCGCCTGCCCGAGCTGGTTGTCATGGTGACGCAGTTGCCTAGCAGCGGTGAGTCGGAGGAGGCAGCGACGCTGGCACGGAGAGTTGATGATCTGGTCGCGCAGCATGCGGCGACACTCCAGCAGGTGGCAGCACGACAGACAGCAGTGGACGATCGTCTCCGGCGATGGACTTACTTTGATGAGAGCTATCAGAAACTGCTTGCTGCACTCTCTGCACTGCAGATACGCATTGACGCCACGACAACGTTCGCTGCCGAAGATGCCATCACTACGATTGAAAACGTTAGTGTTTTGGACCATACATGAATAACTGTAGAAAAAAGCCAACTAAATAGGAGTGATAATTATGATGTATATATTTCTCAGCTTAATTTCAGAAGCAGCGAACCTTAAGTGAATGCAGCTGCTAGGATAAAGATGCGTGAAAGATTGTTTTGTTAATTATGGTCGCCCTATGTAATAGGGCAGACCATTATATTTTTGCCCTGTGATTTCTATCTATCGTCTTTTTTTTTCCTCGCCTAATCTCAGCGGCCGCAGGTTGGATGTCTACCATACTTTGACACATGGTGTGGCCCTAGTGCGAATTTAGAATGCAGGTCT
>Ga0209259_1000731_pt1 | contig 10512 bp, 8 predicted proteins | sample WorMetGr2BELIZE1_FD_187417 | JGI IMG/M metagenome (GOLD analysis project Ga0209259, IMG submission 187417) | Marine gutless worms symbiont microbial communities from Max Planck institute for Marine Microbiology, Germany - Inanidrilus... ...
CATCCCATTTCTCCGTTAAGGGTAGAGCCGTAGCTGATCGAAGCCGCCGAGCGGCGCCAATGGCTGATTGGCGGACACCACGTCACCGGTCTTCCAGGACGCGGCATGGAGAGACCGCTCCGTGGCCGACTGGGAAACACCGAAGGTGACGATGTCGCCGGCAATCCGGGCGAGGCTCAGCCCGACCCGATTGCCGAGATGGTCCTCGAGGTAGTAGAGCCCGACGCCCGGGTCGTAGCCGAGGCTCAGGACGCCCGAGCCTCCGGACCAGACCGCATAGACCTGCGGCTCCTCCAGAAGCTCGTCGAAGCGCAGATCGAACGTCGCCGAAAACTCTGCCGGCACACTGAGAGTCCAGGCCACCTGGGTGGTGTCCCGGACCTGAAGGCCCTGGGCGAAGCGGGAGTCGGCAAAACCGAGCCCGAGCGCCTCCGAAGCGGCGGTCCCCTTGAGGCCAAGCGTATCGCTGTCGAGGGTGAACCCTTCGACGAGGTCGTTCGCAGGCGACTGCTCGAGGGCGATCACGGTCCTGAGTTCGGCCCCGTCGGCATCACCCACCGGCAGCCACGGCACATCTGCCTGCACCGCGTCCCACGCAAACGCCGCGTCGGCCCAGGCCGGCGGGTCGGCCGGAATGGCGACGATGCTGGACGCCAACCAGTTGCGCGCTCGGAAGGTCTTCCCGAGATCGGCCTTGAAGTAGTACGTGCCTTTTGGCGCATTGACGCCGCCGCTGCGCGCCAATGCCAGCAGCCCGTCGGTCACGACCTCCAGCTCATGGCTGACACCGGGCCAGCCGAGCGCCTTGCGGTCGGTTAGCAAAATCACATTGCGGTCCGACAGCGGCGCCAGCCGCGTCGTGGCGAAGGCGGCGGTCTGGCTGTAGAGCCCGGCGGCCGAGACCGCCTTGCACCAGAAGGTCTCGTCGGCGGGCGCCTGAACCGGCCAGAGCGCCACCAGATGATCCCCGGCGGAGCGACCGACGAACCGCCCCTGCCCCCAGCTCCCGCCGGCGCGAATCTCGTATTCGACGCCGGCAATGGGCAGGGATGTCCATGCGAACCGCACGTGCTCGCCCTGGGGCACGGCATCGAAGCCGGCGACGTCGGCCGGCGGCACGACCGAGGCGACGACGCTGACGGCGCTGACACTGCGGAGCCCCAGCTCGTCGACGGCACGGATGTGAAACCGATGATCATCGGCGTCGGCCAGCGCCACGAACAGGGCCGTGCCGCGATGCCGGGTGGTCACCACGGCGCCCACATCCCAGGCTTCGCCTTCCCGGATCTCATAGCCGACCACGTCGAGCTCGCTGACGGGGTCCCAGGAAAGTTGCACGCCGTCGGCCCGGCGCGCCGCCTGGAAGTTCACGACGTCGGAGGGCGGCGTGGTCTTGCCCACCACCACGTGGCCCAAAACCTCGGTCCACTCGGAAGCCAGGCCTTCCCGGCTTACAGCCCGTAAGCGGATGTCGTAAGCGACACCGTCCTCGACCGGCATCACCGCGACCTCACCCGATGCTGACGGCGCTGGCGGCAGAACGCGCCATTGCTCGCCGCTTCCCGCGAGACGGTAATGGGCATGAATGGATTCCGCCGGGTCGTTCAATCCCGCGTTCAGGGCCACGCGGACCAGAATGCGCGACTGCGCGCGGCCGTCCCGCCCGATGACGAGCGCGCTCTCGTCGGAAACCACCTCGTCGACGATGGGCGTCGCGGGCGTTTGTCGCTCGACCAGCGGCGGAAGCGTCATCAGGGAATCGAAATCCGGGATGACACCCGTGTCCGCCTGATGAACCTCCGGCGCCGCGTCGACCAGGGTCAGCGTGGCGCGGAAATCCCCCGAATGGCGGATCGCCTTGACGATCAGGTCTGCGCTCTCACGCTCCGCCTCGCCGAAGAGCGCCAAGTCTCCCGGCTCCGGCGCCGCCACCGCGGGCACGGGCTGGAGAAATGCGAGGGTGTCGGTCTCGCCGGCCTCGGTCATCACGCTGGCGACGCTGCTAACGCCGTCGGCGTGGCGGAAGCGGACGGCATAGGTCTTGCCCACCTCCATGGCGACCATGTCGTCAAGCGTGACCGAAACCGCATCACCGCCCGCATCGAAAGCGACGTCCTTGACCCGCCCCCAGCCGCCGCCCCAGAACGGCACGTCGTGGCTGACCCTGACCAGGTCGCCCGCCGTGCAGACCAGGTGGTCGATGTCGACGGAGATCTCGTAGGTCTCGGGGCGCAGCTTGCCGACGGCCAGATGATAGCGCCCGTGTTTCCAGGCGAGATCGGCGCTGGTGCAGCCGAACAGCTCGAGGGTCTCGAAGCGGCTCGCGTTCGTCTCGCTGTAGCCGTCGGCGTAGACGATGACCTCATCCTGCTGCCAATCGCGATCGGGATTGACGAAGCGGCACTTGAGGCCGTGGGAGATCTGGGTGAAAGCCTTGACGCCCCGGAACCCCATCGTGTTGCGCGGCGTGAAGTGCTGGATCGGCACCGTCTGCGCCACGTCGCGCACGATCGAGAAATTGCCGTCGCGCATGCCGAAGCCGGCCCGGCCGGCGGCGGCGGTGTCGCGCAGCAGCTCGAACACGGTGGTCGGGTAGTCGATGACCGCGTCGAAGGTGAACTCGGGCGTCGCCTCGGCCCAGGTCTTGAAGGCATCGAGATCGAGCCGCCCGTCGGCCACCGGCCGCCTGTTGGCCGCGCCGCGCAGCACATCGAGATAGGCCCAGGCCGGATGGCGGGTTGCCTGTGCGGTCCACTCGGCGCCATCCCACACGGGCAAGAGGGCCTGCGTCACCGCCGAGAACTGATTGACGATGCCGTTCAGCTGGTCGGTCGCCTTGATGCGCATGGCGACAAGACAGCGGCCGGCCGCCTTCACGGGCGCGGTGTGCTGGACGGTTCGGATTGCCGAGACGAAGCTGTCGTCGCGGATGCGGGTCGAGGTGTTGTCCTCGGTCAGACGCGTGAAGCGCAGCTCGTAGCGCCCGCCTGCGGGCGTTACGATGCGCACACCCCGGCGAACCACCTGTTCGGTCGCCGCCGTGTAAGTAGACGTGGCGTGCTCGGTCCATGGGTCTGAGGAACCGGCAAGACGGTACTCGACCTTGATCTCGACGGACCGGTCCTGCCGGTTGCCACTGTCGTCGAAGCGGACCAGCCCGCGGAAGGTGATGTCGGCGATGATCTCGTCGGCGCCGTCGCGGGTCTCCAGGACCTCCGGCCCGCCGTCGCTGGTCACCTTCAGCGAGTACTGATCCTCGCGAATGGTGTCAGTGTAGAGCGTGATCGGCGGGTCACTGTCATAGCCTTGCCGGATCTCGGTCTCGACGCCCTCGAACTGGGCGAGCGGGATGGCGCCGATGCGGAGATCCGAGAGTTCCAGCGGCCCGTAGCCGAAATCGAACAGCATGCGCAGGTATTGCGCGTCGCCCTCAACCTCGGTGTGCGGATGGGCAGCCAGCACAGGAAACACCCGGTGGCGGCCATAGACGCGCGGCACGGACCCGTAACGGTTGGCGCGGTTCTGGGTGCCGGTAATCGCCAGCGTCGGGCTGGTTCGGCTCTGCGGCCCGCCGATCGAGAGCTCGGCGAGCTTCGGGCGGGGCGGCGGCGCGATGGCGTTAACGATCAGGTTGCCAACGAGGGTGATCGCGGCCCCGCCGATGGCGGACGCCAGATTAATGGCCTGGCCGAAGATCACCGCCTCGGTCGGCAGCCCCATGGCGGCGCCGACGGCTGGCCCCAGCACGAAGGCGGCGGCTACCACGGCGATGGTGAGCACGGTGCGGAGCGGGTTCTTGCCGCCCCCGCCACCCTTGCCCGGCGCGACGCGCAGGGTGACCACGGCGCCGGCCTTGGGGCGGACCCGTCCCCACTGCTCCCGGGGCACGACGACCGGATCGGTGGTCATTGCCCCGTCGGTGATCCAGACATGGGCATGGGCCACGAGGATGGGTTCGAGCCCGAGTGTCCCCATGATGTCGGCGATGTTGCCGCCCACGGGGACGGCGCGATCGATGCGCAGGTGCGAAAACGGGCGCGGACAGGCGATCAGGCGCAGATTGTTTCCGTCAACCGTCATAACGATAGAGTCCCAGGACACGGCGGCGCCACTTGGCACCGCCATAGGGTTCAAGACAGGCGTCGGTGCCGTCCTCGATGTGCAGCATCCAGCCGGGAACGACGACCACACCCACATGCATGGGCTGGTTCATGAGGCGCATGAGCGCCACGTCGCCCGGCCGCTCCTCACCAAGCGGCACCGGGCGCCACGGCTCCATCTCGCCCCGGATCAGGCGGCCGATATCCTCGGCGTCCTCGACGGAGGCGTAACCGTCAGCATAGGACGGCAATTGGTGCCCAAAGCGCTCGGCAAGCACGAGCCGGACGAGGCCCCAGCAGTCGACGCCTTCCCGATGGCGGCCGTGCGCGCGGAATGGCAGGCCGACATAGCCGTTCACCCAGTCGGGAAGCATCGGAAGAGCCCCGGATACTCGCTCGGCACGTAGCTGTGCCCCGGAAACGGCTCGTTGAGCACGTCCTCGAAGGCGAGCTCGCCGGTGACGGTGAGTGCGTCGTACTCGGCCGACACCAGGGTCATGTTGAAGGGCCCCGCCTCGACCGTGTCGGGCGACGCGACCATTACCACCTCAAGGCCGACCGACAGGGGCGAGGAAATCGCCCGCAGGCTCCTCACGATCTCCCGATCGACGTTGTCGATGCGGAGCGTGACGCGGGCGACGCTCTCCGGGTCCTCGTCGGGAAGCGCGATCTCGAAGGGATAGGCGATGAAGGTATCGCCGCGACTGACCACATCTTCCGTGTTGTTGACCACGCGGATGGGCACAGCGAGATCCTCGTGGTCGAGCGTCAGCAGCAGAAGAAAGACCGCGTCGGTTTCCTGCGCGTTCACCGCCTGGCGCGCGGCGAGAGACAAACTTCGGCTCACGGCAAAATCTCCAGGCGCAAGGTCGCTTGCCACAGCGTGCCCCTTGCGATGGGCGTGTAGCTTGGCGGCTCGACGAACCGGAAGGTCACGGCTGTGCTGTTTCGTGGATGCTTCCAGTCGAACGGAAGCGCGCCACCGGCGACGGTCGAGCCGAAAAAGGAATCCAGGGTGTCGACCTGGGCCGGCGTCAGGCGCACCTGGCACTCGATGCTCCGAACGCCTGCCGTGAAGCGCCGGCGCACCTTGGGCGGCCCTGCTTCCATTTGCGAACGAATCACCGTGTTCGGCGCCTGCTCGCTGAACCCCTGCGCCAGTGGCTCCTGCGGCAGCGATGCCGGCCATACGGGATTGGTCATCGGGGAACGCCCCGCCGGTTGATGCCGAACGCACTACCCAGTGCCTGGTCGAAGGTACCTTGTGCGATGCCGCGATTGACCTCGTCGCGGATCAGCACACGGACAATCCGTCGGCCGTCAGGGCCCCGTTTACTGGTTACTTCCGGTTTGGCGCCATTGGTTCGCTGGTCGATCACCTGGACCACGACCTCGGACCCGAAGGCCTCGCGCATCTGCTCGGGCCAGCCGATCACCTCGCCCTGTCTGGCGATGACTGGGACATCGCCGCTCACAAGGCCGCCGGAATGGAATCGAGGAGCGTTCTCGAATACCGCTGGATCGACAGGGCGGTGAGCAAGCGGCGTTACTCCGACCACGCCACCACCATGGGCGAATGCGGTGCTCCGATACTGGGGCGCCAGGCCAGCGCCGTTATTGGGCGCCGTCAGGCTCGACGATCCGAAGAAGTCGAAACTGATGCTGCCGATCAGTCCTTCGAGGAAGCTCTCCATGGGCTTGAAGATGAGAAGCCGATAGGCCGCCCGCAGCGCCGCCTCCTCCAGGGTCGAGAAGAAGTCCGCGACCGACAGCTTGCCGGTTCGGGCCCATTCGACCCAGGCGTCCTCGGAGGCCTTCAGGGCGCTCGACGTGACATCCTCGAACTGCCGCGCCGCATCGCCAGCTTCCCTGCCATAGTCCCGAAGCGCCCGGGTGACGCCGGCCGACCACTCCCGGCTGGCGCTCAGCATGCGATCGTATGCATCTTCCGTGGCCCGGGCGAAGGTCTCCTGACTGATCGCGCCCTCATTCAGCTGCCGGTTCAGCTCCGCGAGCTCGGCCTTGTAGGCTTCCTCGGCCGTGCGCAGGCTCTCGGTGAGGGCCTTCCCCTTCTCCCTGAGCTTGATCGCCTCCTGCTCGGCCTTGTTGCGAGCCTCGATGGCTTCCCGCTCATCGAAGAGTGCGCCCGCGAGGTCGCGGGCCTGGCGATGTTGCTCATCGGTCGCGTCCGCCGACAGACGCCGCAAGGCCTGGGAAACGAACCTCTGTTTGTCGGTCATGGCGAGCGCGTCGTGCTCGGCGCGAAGCCCCTCGATGATCTTCCGGTTGGCCTCGGCGATCTGGTTGGCGGCCTCCCGCTCCTTGGCGGCAAGACGGGCCAGCTTGGCGTCGCGGACGGCGGCGGCCTGCCCGATGAGCGCGTCGACCTGGGCTTGGTTGCTCCCGTCCGGGGCCAGCAGCGCCTTCACGTCACCGGCCAGGCGTTCGTACTCGGCCCGGATACGATCCGCGCCCTCGTGGGTGAGGATGAACAGTTGACGCTGCAGATCCTTCTCGATCTCTCCGATGCGCCGGGCGCGGTCCTGGGCCGCCTTGAGGTCCGCTTCAATGGAATCGGACGTGGTTTTGGCGTCCGCTCCCGGTTTCCGCTGCTGTCCCTGGTCCCTTTGCATCCAGGCGAGCTTGGCCGCCCATTGCCGGTAGACGGCCGTCTTCTCCTCCAGCTGGCGCTCCAGCACCACCTTGCGGCCCCAGCCGAGGGGATCGTCCAGGAACCCGACGTCGCCGAGTTCCTTCAGTTCGCGGGCGATCTCCTGGAGCTCGGCGCGGCGTTCCTCGACGATTGCCCGGGTGCTGCCCAGGCTCAGGCCCTCGAAGTTGAAATCCCCCTGGGCCAGGAGCTTGAGTTGCTCGTAGGCGACTCCGGCGCGGCTCGCGAGATCGGCAAGCTCCGTCGAAGCGTCGGCGATGGCCGGCGCCAGATCGAGCACGGCCCGGGTCAAATTCGCCGAGATCACCTTGCCCAGCGCGTCGAGCTCGTCGCGCGCCTTCTCGGCGTTCCGCACCAGATCCTCGTCGAGCACGATGCCGAGGTCGCGCGCCCGCCTGCGTGTCGCCTCCAGGGCCTCGGCGCCGCCGACCAGCATGTTCACCATGGCGACGCCTTCGCTGTCGAACAGCTTGAAGGCGAGCCGCAGCCGTTCCGCCGGATCGGTGGTCCGCTTGAAGGCTTCCGCCACGTCGTTCAACAGGTCCTCGGAACGGCGGATGTTGCCGTGCTGGTCCTTGAGCGCGATGCCCATCTGAGCCAGCGCCTGTTTGGCCTCGCCGGTCCCCTTGGCCGCCTCGGCGACTCGCCGGGTAAAGCGCTGCAAGGCCATGTCCATGGTGCGCTGCTCGACGCCGGCGAGCTGGGCCGCGTAGCGCAGTTCCTGCAGGGCCTCGACGCCGACGCCGATCTTGTCGGCCGTCTTGCCCACCGCGTCGGCGGCGCTGATCGACCGGTCCATCAGCGCCGCAAGGCCGCCCGCCGCGGCGACCCCCGCCAGCGCACCGCCAAGCGCCCGCATGCCAACCCGGAGCGTCTTGGCCCGGTCGGCTAGATTGGAGAGCCCCCGCGATGCCTTGGTGCCGGCCGTATCGATCTTCTTGAGCGACCGCTCCCCGCTTTGTCCGACGGAGACCAGCTCGGCCTTGACCTTGCCGCCGCCTTCGACGGCCAGGCGAACGGCATAGGTGTGCTTGGCCTTGGCCATCTGTCATTATCCTTGTCGTTGAGGGCCTCGATCAGTCCGGCCTCGGCCGCCTGCAGCAATTCGGAGACGACGCCTGGATCACAGCCCCGCGCCTCCGCGACTTTCATCGCAGCATCCAAACGCAAGCCGATGACATGACCCGATGGCGCGAGCCGCATCTGTCCGAGACAGGCCATAAGCACGTCCCAGGCCTGGTGCTCCTCCGGTGTCCTTAAGCCGTGTTCGTGATAGGGGCAGAGATGCCCTTCTACGCCGACTTCGCCTTCGGCGCAGGCCGCACCCTCTTCCCTGCAGCCTTCGCAGTATCTGGGCCCTCCGCCTGGCCGGAAATGCCAGCGGCAGAGGGCCCTGATCCGTTTTTTGTCGCGTTCAGGAGCACCTGCCTCAGCGTGAACTCCTGAAAGAACCGTTCGCCGACGGGATAGAGCTCCATGACGGCGGAGATGTTCTCTGGCGTGACCGGTGGGTCGTCCTCGACCCCCGACCAGGCCGTGATATGGCGGGTGCCCAGCTCCTTGATGAGCAGGTCCTGGAACAAGCCGTCCCGCGCCGCCTCGTCCTCGAGGTCCGGCAGTCCTTCCAGCGGCAGACCGCTTTCCCGGCGTTCCCTGGCTTGGCTTTCCGGGCTTTCGACCCGACGTCGCGCTGCCGCCTGCGCCGCCGCCATGCCGGCCGTGGTCAGAGGTTTGACGGTGACCGTGACACCGTAGGGAAGCTCGATCTCATAGGGTTCGGTTTGGGGTTTGAGGCTGATCATGCCCAGGTCCTCATGAATAGTCGGTCCCGTCCAGATCGTTGATGAGGGTGACGGTCAGCATGCGGCCCGCGGCCTCGTTCTTCGCGCCCTGGAAATCGAAACTCGCCTGAACGCCGCCCGGGCCCTCGACCGCCAGCTTGGGCTTCGGCAGGTAGACCTCGTGTGCCGTGAACAGGACCTTGGCGGTGGCGCTCAGCGTATAGCCGAACTCCAGGTCCACCGGCGTGCCGCTTGCCGCGTCGTCGATCAGTCCGGTGTCGGCGAAGCGCACGTCGATGCGCCCGGTGAGCGCGGCCACCGTCGGGTCGGCGCCGTCGATCAGGCCATCGGAGCGGATCGTCTCGATCTTCTCCAGATTATTGGCGTAGGTCAGCGATCCGCCGGTCAAGTTCCCGACGGGCGATCCGCCCCGCGTGATCGAGCCCTGGAACTGGCTGATGCGCGAGAAGGCGAGCGAGGTCGGCGTGCCGCCCTGCGACGCGCCGTAGCGGGTCTCCCCTTGGGCCACGGCGCCAATGGTGGCGGCCGCCGCGCCCGAGCACTGGAACTCGAGCGCAATGGAATTGAGTTTGACGCCGGTGTGCATGAAGAAGGCGGGCACCTCGGGCTGACCGACCTCGATGGAGTAGCTCGGGATGTCCTGGGCGCCCGAGGCGAAGACGTGGTCGTAGCCACCGCCGGCGAGCGTCGTACCGCTGGCCGTGGCGGCGGATGCGGCGAGGGCGAAGGCGTTGCCGGTGGCGCCCACCGTATCATGGGTCACCAACAACCGCTGGGTGCTGGCCGGGCGGCTGTAGGTGGCGTCGTCGATGTTGACGTCGGTCGAGGCGTTGAGGTCGGTGACCAGCTGGTCGATGGTCTGGGTCGCCGTCGCCTGGATCTGGGTTTCGTTGCCGCTAGCGATGCCGGTGACGAAGGTCCAGGTTGTGCCATTGAGCGCCACGGTGTCGAGATCGGAGGGATTCGCCGCGAAATCGATATATCCGGTTGCCGCGACCGCGCTTGACGTGGGATCGCCGAACAGCCCCGTCAGCCAGAACCCGAGGTAGCGGGGATCGACGGGGACGACGATATCGCCTTCGTCGTTGATCACATCCTGCAGCGGCGCCAGGGGATCGCGCCCCTGGCCCAGCACCGGATCATCGATCAGCCCCTGTTCGCTCCCGAGCGAGCAGCGGTTGAAGGGCATGCGCACATAGTTGCCACTGGCCTCTGTGCCGTAGGCGGTCTCCCGCTTCAGCAACAGCGAGGCGTTGGCGCCGTAGGATCGGGCCATCTCAAGGTCTCCTGATGTGTGAGTGGTTAGCCCAGCCGGCTCTCAGTCTCGTATTCGACGGTCACGGTGATCGTGCCGGCCTTGATGGCCGGCGCGCCGGCCACCGCCTCGGCGTCGACGTCCGGGCGGCCATAGGTCATGCCGAAGGCGAGGCCGCCGAGCGTGGGATCAGCATCAAGAACGGTCCCGATCTCGCCGAGCAGGGCGTCGAAGGCCGCATCGCCCTGCTCGACGTAGATCTCGACCTCGATCGCGTGGCTGTAATAGGCGCTTCCGAATCCGCCCAGCGCCGTATCCGGCTCGCCCGGATCGCCGTCGCGGAGGACGATCAGGCCGCCCGCTTGGATTTTCTCGGGCACCACGGTGTTGCGTTCCACCTTGGCGCCCGGCACGGCTTCCAGACCCGCCTTAAGCGCCTCGAGGATCTGCTCGGTCTTGGAAGGCACCTTGAATCGCTCCCCGTTTGTGGTACGTCTTGGGTGAAGGGAGATCTGCCATGGCCAAGACGGAAATGATCCGCGCCCGCGTGGAACCGGAGTTGAAGCACCAGGCTGAAGAGGTGTTTTCGGCCCTCGGCATGTCGGCGACCGAGGCGATCACCTTGTTCTACAGGCAGGTTGCCCTACATCACGGCCTACCCTTCGAGGTCAGGATCCCCAACGC
>Ga0209259_1000732_pt1 | contig 10504 bp, 7 predicted proteins | sample WorMetGr2BELIZE1_FD_187417 | JGI IMG/M metagenome (GOLD analysis project Ga0209259, IMG submission 187417) | Marine gutless worms symbiont microbial communities from Max Planck institute for Marine Microbiology, Germany - Inanidrilus... ...
GTCTGGAGCCCTCCACCTCATATTCCATACATTTCTTCACCCAATCAGTGTCTTCTTTTTGCAGCACATGCCCATACCATCGCAACCTGTTTTGCTGTAGTATCAATATTATATCATCTATTCGTAGTCTTTCTCTCAACACCTTACTTGGAACTCTGTCTTCTACCTTAACATCACACATCCACCTGACCATTCTTATCTCTGCTCGCTGAAGTGCCACCTCATTTTCTTTTCCACAAGTAAAGTGGGATTCTAATTAGATCCATCAACTTAACCACTCAGATAGACGCACAGATGTGGCAATACACAGTTGTAACAGCCAACAACAGAACACAGCACTGGTGAATTGTGTGAAAACTGAAAGTTGGTCTGTCATCCAATGCTGCACTCATCATCAGTAACATAGGCTAACCACTGCACCAAAAAGACTAGAATGTGGGCCAATGCCCAACGTGATGGCCGCCCTGCCAAATATAGGTGGCGCCCTCTATAAAAGTCTCTAATTCCATTCCTTGTACCACGCTGTAAAGTTTGGCTCACGCCCATTGCTCAAGTGCAGTGCAGTAACGCTGCCAATACAAGACAGCGCAAGACTTGGACACAAAGTGAATTTTGCACCTGGCAAAATTCCCTTGGGAGGCAACAGCCCCCAAAAATATATATAGTCTACCAGCCCAGGAGATGGCCAAACATCGTGCAAAGTTTGGTTTACGTCCGTTGAGCGATGTCGGTGCAGTAATGAAGCCAACACACAAAACTCGTTGAAATTTGCTGGGGTATCCCAAACTCCCGAACCAATCTCAGCCGCTAATGGGCCGAAGTTCAGCAAATTGTAAGGACGTGTGGAGGAGATATTGCTGTTTAATAAGTTTTTTTTCCGATTGTCGATACATGCCTTAGTTGCAAAGATAGAGCCCGACAAAGTTGTGCGATGGTGCGCAGATGGCAAATTTTTGGCGATTTTTTGCGTCCTGTATTTTCAGCGAGCTGCGTGCAGCACGTTTCAGACATGCATTCTAAATTCGCACTAAGGCCACATCATATATCACCTGTAAAAATCTGATACAATATGCAGAAGAAGTAGTACTAACTGTTGGGGATAACTGAAGTATTGCATTCAGCATGCCAGTCAGTTGGAATGACTGACTTGGTTAGCTCCACAAACATATCTAATGGACATTCTGCAGCACAACCTACACAGCAAATAACACCAGGTTCCATAGCAACAACAACAAGTGGTCAAAGTAATTTGACGGCGGCAATGGAGTCTCATGACTGCATTGCCGCAGTCTTATGACTGCATTGCTGCCGCAGACAGATGGTTCAGTCGTATTTGCCAGGTGGCGCCAATGTTCCCTCCCATGTGGGCACATTGATGACACCTGGCGAATACGATTGAACGTGCGCTTCCTTCGGCCCACCTGAGTCCACAACCCAAACGGCAAATCAATCAGTTCAGCCGCTTCTGCACAGCTCACAACAGAAAGTCCCTATACTTAACAATGGGCGACCCTTAACAATGGGGACCATTTCCCGCAAAATTGCCCCTTCTCATGGGGGATCTGGACTCCATCTAATTCATGATTCCTTAGGCCAGTCTGAGCGCACAATCCAAATGGCATCACAATCGGTTCAGCCGTTTTCACACGGGTGATCACAGAGTGTCCCTATACTTTAAAATGGGCCGCCCCTTCCATCCTCAAAATTGCCCTTTCCCATGGGGGATCTGGATCCTAATCTAATACATGGTTCCCAGGGCCAACCCGAGTCCTCAACCCAAATGGAATCTCGATCGGTTCAGCCGTTTTTGCAAGGCTCACTAGTGTGACAGACAGACTGACCGACAGACCAACAGACTGACAGACCACGCTACTCGGTCAGTAACAATAGACCGCATCTACGTATGTAGTATGGGCGATACGGTTTAATAACAACAGCAGCAGCAGCAGCAACAACAACAACAACAAGAAACCCATTTAACAGCCCTTTATCAACGACAACCCGTGTGAGCCACTCCCAGAAAAATCAGTCACTCACTCACTCCTTATCTTTCTATATCTTTAATTTCCTCCATTTACTACGGTCCATAGCATCCTCCTTGTTTAGCCGTCAGGTCTCACAGTTTTTTTACAACCTCTCCTCAAGTTTTCTTTGGTCAACCTCAAGGTCGTACACATTCCACTTCGTAATCTATGCATTTTTACCCAATCATTGTCACGTTTTTAAAAACATGTCCATACCATCTCAACCTATTTTGCTACAGCACTGTAATGGTATCATCAATTCCTAGTCTCTCTCTCAACTCACTGCATGTGAACACAACCTAACTTTTGACGATCACAATGGTGATGACAACTAGTAAAAAATAATTCAAAATTTTGTCCATCCATCAGCAAGAAAATAAGAGTCAATAGCAATTAATAATTGCTGTCAAATTTTAGATACGACACAATGCCCATGAAATAAATGAATGGTCACAAGATGACATCTGCTTAACGAGAAGCAGAACCATTCAGTAGACAACTTAGTGTTTACAGCACTTTACTGTTCAACACAAATCACACATATACTGGTGCCGGTAAACAATGCGTACTAGCCTGGAATTATCAATTTAAATGGCTCTGCATCAATGTCAGAGTCATTCCGGTACCAGACTTCCACAAAAAAATGGCCACTACTGTTGAACAACTCCACCAGAACAGCAGATGCATATGGCGGCTGGAGGCCGTTGAATACTTTCAATGCACTCAGAAATGCAGCAACTGTTGAATCATGCTGTACAAATGCACACAAGGATATGTATAATATACAGTTTTTGAAATCTGAAATAGCCCTGTAAAAGTACAGATACACGCTATATACAGTTCAACTGTAACGGCCCTTTTTTCAAATGAGCCTGGGTTAGCTTAAAGCAATAGTCTCTAAAGTAAGCCGCTATGGTTACCTTCCGGCTAATTTTCCCTCCCTTGAACAATTACTTAAGTCCAATGACGAATCTCTTTTTACAGCCACCCGACATAATTCCCAGCATGTACTACACCAACTGCTTCCTCTTCCCAAAATCACTGGTTATAACCTCCGTTTGCGTGGACATGGACTTAGTCTACCCGACCTGCAATCTAGTTACCTGCAAAAAAATTTTCTGAACCGTATGTTGTACAGTGACATTTGTTAGTGTGTTAATGTGTTAATTGCTTGTTTATTTGCATTGTTGGTTTGGCTTGGTTTATGCATTATGTTCTGTATAAGCCTACCATATTCTGTTACATGTATGTCTGTGGACTTTGTGTCTGTCAAAGTTTCATTAAAGAATCTTACTACTACTACTACTAGCTGGTTCCACCTTGGCTTTTCCTCGATTTGTTCTGGAATAGAACCTTTGCAGGTCAGTGGTTTTTATGGGCTGGATGCCCTGTACGTCACCCAACCAACCAACCGTGTCAAAGCATTGAAGGAAACTGAAGCAATAATCCCAACCACAAAAAATCACCCACTGGACTCATCCTTTCTTGATCCACCACTGAACACCTCAGCGAAGAGCTGTTTTCCCCTTTATGCTGGCTTCTGTCTACACAGAGTATTAATATTTTCGATCAGTGGCCACACGTCAGCCAGAATACGCCTTAATATTCACTGTTCACAATCAAGACAACATAATACTTAGCAGATTCAACTCATGACTGGAAGGTTTTGGGTTGGATTCACAGCCGTTCCACGTTTACATAGCAACTGAATGTGTTTTTTAAATATGAATTCACTAATTTTCCAGTTAATCATTTTTACAACATAGCGATCCTGCACAAATAATTTGCTCATATGCCTTTGTATGTCCGAGCTTCACCTGCGACACGCCACTAAACAGATGCATTTATTTCACTTTCAGTTCACCAAATCATTCACAGATGACTTGTACGTAATTTGGTTACATACCGCCGAGTATATGAATGCTTTCTGCTGTGGACTCAGCTTGCCATCTCGTTTGTCTTTCATATGTTGAACCATTTCTCCTAGCAATGGACCTGGACACAAAGACAACATCAGTGCATCTCAGCTGCAGGTAACGTTAAGTTACAAATCAACACAATCCGACTTTTCAACCCTTTCTTATGCTGCTGACTTGTCGCAGCTAATGCATCCACACATATTTGCTGATGACACCCCAAGTCTACGGGTCTTGTCACCCGTCTCAAGCAGACACACTTTAGCAGCATCTATTGGTTCCCCTCCCCAGCTGACTAAGCTCCCTATCGGGTCTGGTGCATACCCCTGGTCGAAAAAGAACTCAGTGCTTTTAGAGCTATTAGAACATCCATCATTTTCATCACATGACCGGAATGATCAATGTTATTCACGGATTCTCAACGAGGGGAATTCACCAGGGCAGAAATTTGGGGTTTCTGTTGAAACTGAACCACAGGTTCGACGTATGTGCCTCGCTTTGGCTTGTCGACTATCCTGCTCTGTGAATTATCTATACTAATTGCAGAATCAGTCTGTTAAGTAATGAGTTAAGATTGTTATGAATATAAACACAGGCAGCTCAGCGCTAGAGTTTAGAATTTGAGGGCTTACATGGACAGCGTGAAGTGCAAGCCTATAACGAGGGTCTGGGACTCAGCCAACTGCATGGACCAGGGGCAGAGCTATGCCTCCTGAAGCTGGGAGCTTACTAGTCCATGGACACCCAACAGAGGGGCAAAATTCGTCACATTCTGGGCATTTGGGAAACTGCTCAGTAAGCCTAAAAGTGGTTAAAACAAAAAGAACTCATGAATGTTTTGTCCTCCGCGTGCAGCATGTTTCAGACCTGCATCCTAAATTTGCACTAAGGCCACACCATGTGTGGAAGTATGGTAGACATCCAATCTCCGACGGCTGAGATCAGGCGAGGAAAAAACGTGATGGCCGCCTGGCGAATATAGGCGGCGCCTTCTGTTCAACGCCGCAAAGTTTGGCTGACGCCCACTACTAGAGTGCCATGCAGTAACGCAGCCAAGACACGAAACGTGTTGAAATTTGCTGGGGTGCCCCAAACTCGCCAACAGATCTCAGCCCTTAGTGGGTCGAAGTTCACCATATTGTAAGGACATGTGGGGGAGATATTGCTGTTTAACAAGTTTTTTTCCAGTTGTCGATGCGTGTCTCAGTTGCGAAGGTATAGCACGACAAAGTTGTGCGATGGTGCGCAGATGGCGATTTTTTGCGTCCTGTATTTCCAGTGAGTGGCGTGCAGCACATTTCAGAATACATTCGAAATTCGCAGTAAGGCCACATCATGTGTCGAAGTATGGTAGACATCCAATCTGCAACCGCTGAGATTAGGCGAGGAAAAAAAAGAAAGAAGATAGAAACCACAGGACAAAAATATAATGGCCTGCCGTATTCCGTAGGGCAGCCATAAGAAAGAAAGAAAGAAGGAAGGAAGAAACCACAGGACAAAAATATAATGGTCTGCCCTATTCCATAGAGCGACCATAAAAAGAAAGACATACAGTGTAAAATTTTACTTACTGATGGTGACTTCAATCACCACCCATCATCTCTTGCTCCAGTAAAATCCAGAATGGTTTACTTTTCTGGTGCCAGCTTACCCAGGTTGTCCTGGATAAAAGGCCGTTAAACAGATGTAGTAGTAGTAGTAGTAGTAAGCTATCACATGACTTCAAACTTCGCGGAATGTCGATATTACAGGACTTCAAAGGGCCATATTTCCGTATTGCTTGAGGCTAGTCACATGGTCACGTATGCTGGTAGTCCTATATGTAGTGTGCATGCTGATATGACCTTGACCCAATCCAAGGTCAAGATGAACGTCAGGGCGATAACCACAGCCCCCGTTCTGGGGCCTTTTTATGTCATAGTATATATGCTCTAGGAGGCTACACAACAGTACTACATGTGCTAAGGTTCTGCATTGTTTTGCAATTCGCAACTGCTGAAAGTTAGAGGACCAATAGGTTAATGGTCCCCAACTCAAAAGTTGGGGACTCCCAACTCAAAAGTTGGGGGACTGTCCCCCAGTCCCAATGGTAGTTTCGTCAGTCACACAGACCAGACGCAACACACGGAACACTGCTACTACTTTTAGCATTTATTTATATCGGCCATGGTGAGGTCAACTTTGGTCTAAGCCCAAAAGCTAAGACCAAAGTCTTAGATTAAAGACTTAGCTAAAAAAACTAAGTCCCACGCAAACTGGGACACTGCAGAAGGTTTGAAATCTCCATATGAGTTTCCTGAAGTTACAAAATGGTGTAAGGGAGGGCCTTTTCGGTGTTTTCTTAAAATTCTGGACATTTTTGGAAGTGTTTGAGGCATCTTAAGTCCTTTATGCTCTGTGAATCTGCACCTGAAGGGGACATTGAAGATCATAAGCAAAGCGTATAACTGACATAACTTTTTATGTTTATTAACCTTGATACGTTCATCAACGGTCGCCACAGTAGACGTGATCTATTAGAGTCATCAAAAAAGTACTGAAATAATACTTATAGCATCCAGTAACATACATCAGTTAACTGATGACAACACAAACCTCCCGTCAGCCTGCTCAGACTTGTTGAATTGTACTTTAGAGTAACGTAAGTATCTCGAAGTTCAAGAAGCTTGTCATAAGTTGTCTCACCATCCCACATTGTGTTCACCCAGCTTGGCAGTGACAGATTATGAGTCTTCTGTTAAATGATACAACAAGCACTGCTTCCACATATGGCATATTTGCTGCTGCTTAAGCAAACAAGAGACTTGTGCTTGTCAAATGTTCTCCACTAATTACAAGTCACAAGGATCCTCTTATAAAATGATCTAAAGCCACGTTTAGTCGCCTCTTATAACATCTGGTCTGGAAACGGACAGGGCCTATTCTTATGTCATCAACTTGTCACTTACTTACTTACTTAGACACTTACCCACTTACTTAAAGCCCAGGGACCCTCACGGGATAACTTCTTATAAATATACGACTTTAAGGGTATTTCTATTTTTCTAAACCAAGTCTTACATTTGACGAGCCACAAAACAATAACAGAGTTTGGCTGCAATGGCTCAGACGACATGGGCCCTCCTCACAGATAACTATACTGACCAGTTCAGACTGAGTTTCAGGCTATATAACAGCTATGCAACAGTTGAATTGTGAATAAGAAGAAAGGCAATCACTGCAATTTCAAGATTGTGTTCATCTAAAGATTGTCACGATCACAAGTATATTATGAAATTTATAGGGTACCACGTTACATAACGTCCAGGAGCACCGTACAAGAGCTACGGATAAGCACGATCAAAAACTACACTCTTAAGCCATTTCTTGAATGTATTAGTGTCAGTGGCATCATGCAGATCAGATGGAGGACTGGTCCAGGCGGCTGGACCAGAGACTAGCAGGTGTTGCATTGTATGATCTAGCATATTCATCAAGTATGAAGTTTTGCATATCTGAAAATGTATTTCAAGCATCTGCCAGGCAAAATGTACGCCGACATTGTGATCTTCACCTGACAATAATAAGTGACTGCAGCGCAGCTTACCTGATTTTTAGTATGTTGAGTGATATAAAGATATTTGTGTTTCTGTCATCCTACTACGGGATGACCAATTTCTTAACACCAAATCAGCATATACTAGAAAGTGGGTCAATGCCCAACGTGATGGCCGCCCTGCCGAATACAGGTGGCGCCCTCTGTTCAACGCCGCAAATTTTGGCTGACGCCCAATACTGGAGTGCCGTGCAGTAACGCTGCCAAGATGCGAAACCCGTTGAAATTACCTGGGGTGCCCCAAACTACCGGACCAATCTCAGATCTCAGCTGCTAGTGGACCAAAGTTCACCATATTGTGGGAACGTGTGGATGAGATATTGCTGCTTAACAAGTTTTTTTCCGATTGTCGATATGTGCCTTTGTTGCGAAGATATAGCCCGACAAAGTTGTGCGATGGTGCCCAGATGGCGATTTTTTGACAACTTTTTGTCCTGTATTTGCAGCGAGCCCCGTGCAGCACGTTTCAGACCAGCATCTTAAATTCGCACTAAAGCCACACCATGTGTGCAAGTATGGTAGACATTCAATCTGCATTGGCTGAGATTAGGCGAGGAAAAAAAAGAAAGAACGACAGGATGAAAATATATATGGCCTGCCCTATTACAGGGGGGCCATAAAAAAGGCCATGTAATGGCATAGTGTAACATTCTGTAGGGGCTGCACTGTGCCATTCAGGATATAAAACTGTGGCCTATGAACTAGTAATAGTGGCACAAAGTGAACAACTGCTAATAATGAGGTTATACTGACTTCACAGAATAGTATGTCAGCAAGCGGATTATTTGAAATATTGAAGTCTTCAATGCCACTTGCATTATCCATAAATTTGTAGAATTCCTGTCAAACAACACTGAACACTAGGTAAACATATGAATATTGTTTTAATCAATCATCATTTAACTATGCATATACCATGCACTTATTATGCATTCATAAATTAAACAACTAATAACTTAATCAGTTTTCAATAACTTTGATGCAAAGTCTGTTTGTTGCTTAATTTTCTTCAACATGGTTGAGACTTAAGGCCGATACGCTGTACCCATACACATGGCCCATATATACAGTGCTTTTCTGACACCCGTATATATGAGCCATATACACAGGCCGCCATATGAGTGTCCCATACAGTCCCAGAACTCTCTGCGATTTTACATATTATTTTGTAAACATTATGTCACCACTGATGCAAAATGTACTGAACAAACTTTGACAGTGAAAGAATTAATGTTTTTTCCTGGCTCGCCTGGATTAATCTGGATAAAGGGCCCATGAAAAGGTTGTTGCTTTGCTGAGTAATGCTGATCTGAAGCTGTCAGTTTCTCAGCCTCTTAATGGTTTAAGCTCAGATCAACCTGACCTGAAGCTATCAAGTTTGGCACTTCCTTATTTCAGATCGCTCATCTGAGCCTATAATTATGGTAAAAAGACTAGATCGCCATCTTAAAGACATCAGGGTATGTATATAAGTTTCTAGCTTTCTTGCCCTAATTTCGCCAGTAAAGTGTTATTTGCTGGCGTATCACGTTCAAATTCAAGTTCAAGAATACGACCGGGTGTGAGAGAATGAATCTAGCCACATCGCACCTGTCAACCAAAATCTGATGCAATCCGTTCTCCCTTTGCTGCTTTCTTTATCGTCAGACTTTTCGTATAATCCACACATCATGAATTCTACAGACACTATAAAAAAATCAAAGTCTCGACGTGATCACTGTCTGCCCAGAAGTGGACATCCGAGCTGTGCGGAAAATATGCAGCTTTATCTTTGCTCACGCCCATATTACCAATTTATGATCCGAATGCAGAAATTGCAATAATAGGCTTATTCCTTTAAAAAAGAACTACCATCGATATGCACTACCATTTGCACATAATAAATGATGTCGCGTGACATCAACCAACAGTTCTCCACAAAATATTTATATCTATTTTCATTGGTGGCTGTCACTGTTCTACAGCCTGTACATACGGCCCGTATATATGGATGCTCGGTGTGCTTTTTTGTACGAATCGTACATATGGGTGACTGGCACTGACTGGTACGCACTACCCGTACATACGGCCCATATATACTGCCCGTATGTACAGGTAGTGCATATTGGCTTTTAAAGAGTTCATTGCATAATGCATTTCAATTAAGCTTTTCAGACAATCTGCACAGACAGAATAATACTTTCCTAAAAATCACATATATGTTAGCATAAAAGAAATGTCAATAACCTTGTTGCGTTGCTCCATTTTCTGGACTGGGTCACTTGATAAGACCTTTGAGAGTTCTTTAGAATATTTAGCACATTCAACGCCCGGATCCAACAGCTGTACAAATATATATGAACATGAACATAATTGTACAACAGCCACATGCACTGCCTTACTGTACAACATAGTAAAGGACTTAAAACTGTAAATAACCAGGCACAGAGTAAGTACAAGCACTCGCTGACATTTTGCATTCTGCACTATTGTCAGAACAACAATATCTATGCATCGATTGCAAATCTGTCCAACAGTGCATTATTAGTCTTTAATGGCATACCCTACCATTCCCCAACTTATATCTGGGTCCGTGTAGTAATGTAGGAATGCGTCGAGGGACAGACAGACAGACACACAGACGGCCGTGACCAATATACATTTCGCCTCCGCTATGCTTCACATGACTCAAGTGGACAACCAGGTCCAGGCTCAACTAGAAAACGGCTGTTAGACTGGTGTGTGCATATATGCATAAGGGAGATAGGTAACATTGATATTTTACTTCAGAAAACAATTTACTTATTATACAGTTCAGACAGAGGTTTCTCTTCTGAAACAGGTGAAGGAGGGGGACCAAGGCGGAAATTGGCTGACCCAGGCTTACCTGGAAAAACGGCCATTAAATGGAAGTAATACACTAGCATTTAGTGTAGACACACTAATTTTAATTTCAGTTTAGTTTCAGTTTGTAATTACATAACAAATTT
>Ga0209259_1000733_pt1 | contig 10502 bp, 6 predicted proteins | sample WorMetGr2BELIZE1_FD_187417 | JGI IMG/M metagenome (GOLD analysis project Ga0209259, IMG submission 187417) | Marine gutless worms symbiont microbial communities from Max Planck institute for Marine Microbiology, Germany - Inanidrilus... ...
AATTTGCACTAGGGCCACGCCATGTGTAGAAGTATGGCAGACATCCGATCTACGGCCGCTGAGATTAGGCGAGGAAAAAAAAGAAGATAGAAGGAAGAAAGAAGAAGGAAAGAAACTACAGGGCAAAAATATAATGGCCCCCCTATTACATAGGGCGGCCATAAAAACTAGAATGTGGGCCGATGCCCAACGTGATGGCTGCCCAGCCGAATATAGGTGGCACCCTCTGCGAAAATTCCGTAGTTTCATTCCTTGTACCATGCCCATGCCACAAAGTTTGGCTGACGGCCGCTGCTCGAGTGTCGTGCAGTAACGCTGCCAATATAAAAGAATGCAAGACTTGGATGCAAAGTGAATTTTGCACCTGGCAAAATACCATTAGGGGGCAAAAGTCTCCAAAAATGTATATATAGTATACCAGCCCAGGAGATGGCCTAACATCGTGCAAAGTGTGGTTGACCTCCATTGAGCAACGTTGGTGCAGTAAGAAAGCCAAGACGCAAAACCTGCTAAAATTTGCTGGGGTGCCCCAAACTCCCGAACCAATCTGAGCCGTTAGTGGGCCGACGTTCACCAGATTGTGAGAAGATATGGAGGAGATATTGCTGTTTAACACGTTTTTTTCCGGTTGTCAATACATGCCTCACTTGAGAAGATATAGCTGGACGAAGTAGTGTGATGGTGCCCAGATTGCGATTTTTTGGTGATTTTTTGCGTCCTGTATTTCAGGGTGCCGTGCGCAGCATATTTGAGACATGCAAACTAAATTTGCACTAAGGCCACATCATGTGTGGAAGCATGGTAGACATCTAATCTGCGACAGCTGAGATTAGGCGAGGAAAAAAAGAAGAAACCACAGGATGAAAATAGTATGTCCGCATCTTCGACACAGGATCGCCATAACCAGGAGAAATAACCACAAAATATACAGTGTGTCCACGAAAAAACGGCCCCCTAAGTATAATTGTGTAGTATTCGAAATACTTGGCAGACACCATTGAAATTTTTACAACAGAATTTAGCATTTATTTGTACATTGTGTGCAAAAACTCGTGCAAATTTAACGTAAAGATCGTATTTTATTACATGTTTTCAATTACTCGTTCAAAACACAAGTTTCCTTGACAACATGGACTCATGCACGTTCACAGTTATCTCCAATGAAGCAGTGTGATTATTTATCCATTGTTGTAACCTTTTTCTTGACGAAGAACTTTAATTAACACAAGATTTTCGGTACTAAACACCATTTTGTTTGTTTTTGTTTTGCTAATGCGACAATTGTGTCGATGCTGACGTCAGTAAACTCCATGGACTGTAAGTAAGAAATCACGCTTCTGAAAACGGTAAACCTTTGAGACCATTTATTAAATGTCAATATATCAATGACGGTAGAGCAGATTTTCACTAAAATTGGCACAGTGATTGATGCATTCTTTTACTGAACACAGACAGATATTCATGCTGTTAAATTGAAATTGCGCAAAGCTTGCTAATTTTGAAAAATTAAGCATGCTTAGGGGGGCCGTTTTTTCGTGGACACAGTGTACAATAAACCTAGGCTAACGGAACACAAATAATGATGCACCAGAAACACACAATACTATAACATAAAAATAAACCAAAAAGACTAAAGAAAGCCCAGGTCTGGTTGCCTCTTATGACCACCTCCGGACTAGAAATGAAGCGGGTCTATTCTCAACGGAAAAAGATAAGTAAAGGAGCAGATAAGTAAAGAAAAAGTGAAGAAAAAAGGACAGAAGAAAGTGGGGAAGCATATGATGTAAACAAGCAAAGACATATATAGTGCAGAAATCAACAAATGAACCAAAACTGGTCATTTTCTGATCATAAATTCTACACTTTACAATTCAGCCCTATCCCACTATGTTTACATTCAAACTGACGTATACGCACTTAGTAAAATTAAATAAACTAAAAAAATCATTTTTGCTGTTTGACTCACCAAGTAAGAGGAATATCTCATTTACATTTGAACCAGTCTTGGCCGATGTTTCTAAGAACAGCAATCCGTTTTCTTCGGCATACGATCGTGCTTCCTGCAAATAATATAAAATACTGGTAAAAACACAGGTAAAACCCACACTTGTTATGGACTTGGTAACCAGGTACAGTGTTCAGATGTGGCACATTATGTAAGATATATGATAAAGAAGATTCATTCAAGTAATCTGCTGAGAAGCAGTTTATGACTTCCAGTCTCTTAACAATTTCTGCTACTCTTTCCCGTCTCCAGCTGTTCTTTTGAGTGCCACATACTTTCCTTTCATCAGGTCGCTCAGCAGGTACATTCTTTCCTACCTCTTGTAGCCTTCCCCCTCATTCTTCCCTCGATTATATCATGCGGTAGTGATTCATGTCTTAGCATATGCCCTAACCACACGTTTGCATTTTCCCACTGTGTCTAACATAGTTTTAGTTTCATTTAACCTTTGTAGAACTTTCTCATTGCTGATTTTGTCCACCCAAGTAATGTTCTCCATTCAAAGAAGATAAATTATTAAATGGTTTGTGACATGACATGTGCACTAAAAACTAATGGATAGCTGGCTCAGTCTGCCACACATAAATCGAACAAAAGTTATCAAAACAAGTTATTAAAGAAAAACTAAAACTGAGGAATAGCAGAATTATGACAAAAATCCAAGAGTCTGAAAAAGCAAACTCGAACTGATTTGACATTCTGGTATGTTATGGTACCATATTAATTTGTTCAGTTATTATTAATACCACTGCTGCTTGCTATTAGTGCTATTACTATTGCTATTACCGTTGCTACTGCTATTGCCATTACTGTGACCACTGCCATTAGTATTGGTAGTAGTAGCAGCAGTAGAAGTAGTAGTTTGATGATGACAACAACGACAATTATCATTATTATTTTCATTCACAAATGCAAACTGCTGTGAGAGAAAATAATGCAGGCACTTGTGGACAGCATGTTCAAAAATATTCAGGAGCTGCAGCCAACGACATAACATTACACACAGTGTCTGATGCATGCATGGACTTTAAGCACGATGAGAGTGGACGGAGCTACCTGTCAATCATAAATTTGATTGGCAGGTAGCTCCGCCCACTCTCATCCTGCATTAATTGCTGACTGGCTGGACAGTGTCAGCTCATTAACATTTTTGAACATGCTGGATTTGTCTGAAAGATGGTTAGTTGGATTTTAGACCTGAAACAAATTTCTTTCACACTGAAAGAATTTTATTTCATACAAATAACCACGGCCTGAGTGAGAGAAAAAAACAGAACTGAATTATAGTTACATCGGCTTCTATTGCTCTGAAGTCACTCAAATCTGCCTTGTTGCCAGCAAGTGCTATAACAATGCCTGGACCTTCCTGCTTCTGAAGCTCCTTCACCCATTCTTGTGCTCGCGTATATGACACCTGGACACATAAACACGATCTTCCTTTGCACCTGCCTCCGTTGCAACAGCCGCTTTCCAAGAGAACCCAGGTTAACGGGCCCCCTCATTATTCTTTCTCCACTTATCTGGAAAGAAACTTTGACGATAAACAGCAGAGTTTTATGGGCCAGATGCCCCTCCCATCACCCAATGAACAGTGTCGAAGCACTGAAGGAAACACAAAGCACTGACTCCAACCAGTGGCGTCATACTTTCTTCAGCTACCTTCAGACTCCTGACACAATGCGGGAGGTTGCACCCTTTATGCCGGCACTCTGACACTAGTACCATACCAGGCATAGAGCGAGTACAAGTACTCGATGACATTTTGCGTTCGGGCTATGTTGACACAGCAATGAAACCCATGCAGCACCGACTGCAAATCCGCCCAACAGTGCACAACTAGACGGCACCCCTACCAATCCCCCAGGTTACATCCGGGTCCATGCAGTAGTGTGGTAATGTGGCAAGGGCCAGACACAGAGACATGCGTGACCAATGCACACATCGCATCGGCTACACCTCATGCGAAATATAATAAACACAACACTGCATTGTGAATCATAAAGTAAGATAAGAAACTCGCTGGGGTAATGGAAGAGTTTTCATGGGTCATACATGCAAATGACTTCCTATAAGTGTTGCTCCCTACCTCCAGTAAACAACATCCAGCAACGATAATTGTCTGGTGGATAACAGATGGCATTATCAGAACTGTGCACAATGATAAGCACACAAACATGTATGAGCTATTCCTACAGACAACTGTTGGTTCAGGTTTCTGCAAGTTTTTTTTAAAAATATCTTTTCCTTAACTGCGGACAGTATACCCATATTGCTGTTGTCACGTGCATTAGCAAGCCATTTTCCATCAGCCACTGGAGAGTAACACAATCAGCCGAATGAATCTACTGCAGACCACCCTCCAGCTATGTGTGTGGGCAGCTGCTGATGATGTGAAGCATTGTTTGTTTACACGGACACCTGTCAGTCGTGGCAAGGCCTCACTTTTTTCGGCAGGACATACAGTGTCCTTGGAAAGCTGGAACTACTACTACTACTATATCTGCTTTAAGGGTCTTTTTCCAGGACAACCGGGGTAAGCTGGCACCAGAAAGGTAAACCAATCTGGATTTTACTGGAGAAGAGATAATGGGGTGGCAGTGGCATCAGCTGAATCATATTTAAATCATTTGCACCTCACTCCAGACAGATAACCACACCAGTACCTCACCACTCAGTTTTTACATTCCGGATGCCCTTCCTGCCATCCAACCAACAGCGTCAAAGCACTGAAGGCAATTCCTTGGTAATCTGGAAGTGGTTTATTAACCACCATTAATGATGTGGCAGGTTCCTGGTTGCCTATGTTATGGCAGATTTTGTGCATATATGTACATTTGTGTTTTGGGTATTTTGGTCTTTAACTGATTGACTGATTTAAGGATTTACGCCCCACTCGACAAAAACAGATCACTTTGGAGACGTTCCCAAAATAATCTCTTGACGCGGTATGGAAAAACAAAACCTAACACACGAAAACACACATTCACCAATCAAAACAAATGTACTACACCACAACTAGAATGTGGGCCAATGCCCAACTTTATGGCCGCCCTGCCGAATATAGGTGGCGCCCTCTGTTCAACGCCGCAAAGTTTGGCTGATGGCCACTGCTGGAGTACCGTGCAGTAACGCTGCCAAGATGCGAAACCCGTTGAAATTTGCTGGGGTGCCCCAAACTCGCCAACTCGTTATTGGGCTGAAGTTCACCATGTTATGAGGACATGTGGAGGAGGCATTGGTGTTTAACAAGTTTTTTTCTGATTGTCGATACATGTCTTAGTTGCGAAGATATGGCCCGACAAAGTTGTGCGATGGTGTCGAGATGGCGATTTTTGGTGTCCTGTATTTTCAGCGAGCCGCATGCAGCACATTTCAGACATGCATTCTAAATCCACACTAAGGCCACACCATGTGTGGAAGTATGGTAGATATCCAGTCGCCAAGCGCTGAAATTAGGCGAGAAAAAAAAGAAGAATAAAGATAGAAATCACAGGGCAAAAAATATAATGTCTGCATCTGCTACTCAGGGTGGCCATAACAAACTAAAGCCAGGTTTAGTCGCTCTTACGACATCCGGCCTGGAAATGGACAGGGCCTATTCTTATTTCGGCACTTCATAAATTTGTTACTTACTTACTTGGACACTTACCCGCTTACTTACAGCCTCTGACCCACACAGCGCCTTTTGGCCTTTAAGCAATCCATGATCAGTATCAGTGAAACTCATCTATGAAATGACCCACTATTAAACACAGCACACTTACTACTGGTGTTCTACAGGCATATGCACAATGCACATACCACATCCCATTAATGCGATCATTCACAAATTGTTCCATAACAGTTAGTTGGTGGCAGAAAACATCAATGGCGGAGAAGCGACACCGTCGAAAGTTAGTGACTACACTCAGCCACCTTGGTACAGTTTACACTCGAGGAAAGACCCAGAAGGAATAAGGGTATATACATTTCCCCACCATCCCCTTCTCTCTCTCTCGTGTTCTATTTCAAATTCTTTTAAATTTTTTTCCTGGGGAACATGCCCCGAATTCCACTGACGTGCTCCCCCTCTGGCAGTTGCATGCTTGCAACTGCGATGCATGGGCATCCATCACCAGCAAATGTTGGATCTGTCCCCATCTACAAGAGTGACCGACCATCAAACATGCAGACAGATGGTAATGCAGACAGATGGTGAGAAAGAGAATTAGCACAGAGAAGTCTGCATCATACGGTAGTGAACCATAGTTACCCGGCAGCTGACATCATACACAATAATGGCCGCCTGAGCACCGCGGTAGTACATCGGTGCCAGGCTGTGGTATCGCTCTTGTCCCGCCGTGTCCCAGATCTCAAACTTAACGGTAGCGTCGTCGAGACACACTGTCTGCGTCAGAAATGCAGCTGCAACAATGAAAGTACAACACTAAATGAGGTACTTTCTTTCATCAATCATTAAGCAGTAAGTAAGAGAGTAAACATTTATAAAACACTATAATAATTTAAGTGTTCAAGTATAGATAAATCAGATGCACTGGGTTAGCTGCTTGAAGTTGTTAACAGCAATGAAACAAAAATGAAATATTTACACTACTACCACTACATCATTTTAATGGCCTTTTTCCAGGACAACCTGGGTAAGCTGGCACCAAAAAGGTTAAACAATTCTGGATTTTACGGGAGCAAGAGATGATGAGGTGGCAGTGGCATCAGCTGGACCATGTGCAAATCATTTGCACCTCGCTCCAGACAGATAACCACGCCAGAACATCAGCACTCACAACTGAAATATTTATAGTGCGCTGAAAAGCTGAGAGATGGTCAGCTTAATCTACCACATTGAACTATAAACAGAAAAAAATAACGAAAATTAAACTAAAACAAAAACCAATATAGCTCAGAAGAAATGGTACGGGTGAATAATCCATGTAGTCAGCAGATTTAAACAAATGGGTTTTCAGATGGCTTTGGAATAAATAAAGGGTTCAGGATGAGCAAATGGAGGAAGGGAGAGAATTCCAGATTGTTGGTGCTGCAATTTCAACATCAGTATCAATTGTGAATTTATAAAGTACATAGTCGCAAAGCCTCTATTGTGCTGTATGCACTAGTACACTCAGAATTTTTGATCGTGCCGGAAACTATCAAACAATGTGTCGGATCACGAACAGTGTCACGTAACAAGTTCCAGGCTGTCGGGCAAGCCACAGAGAAGGTCCAACGACCAAACATCAAATGCCAGTGGTGAGGTATGAACAGGTGATGGCAGCCGGCAGACCACAGATTCTGCTGACAGGTAATGTCAGAGAGCGGAATGCAGTATTCCAGCAGGTACTGTGGAGGTCTGGATTCCATACATCAGTGACCAGCTGTACAGAGCTTGAACTGCACTCACTGAGAACATCCAGCCACTGCAGCTCATCGTGCAGAGGACGGGACAGGCCGTGGTCATGCACGTGAGTGTCACTGAGAATGTGAGCAATGGCATTCAGTTTTTCTGACGCTGAAGCCTGTCAGTGTAAGAATAAGCATAAACCGAAAGACAGATCAGCATGAGGAACATGCAAAAATTGGCAGAAGACGATGATTGCAACGGCAGCATGCATGTTACATAGTTTCACAGCTCTGCATGATCAATAATAGAAACTCAGCAACTGTTTACAGGGCTAAGTGTGGCATAAGGAAACCTGAAAATTTTCAACATCCAACGTCATCTGACGTCCTCCGGAGGTCTCCCTTTCTATGGGCAGAGATGGACCTGCATCAAATATACACATTAGGTGTCCTTTGTGGTAATCCGTACACCAAAAACTGTTTAGGCATTTTGCTATATAATACACCAACGACACAGACACACATACACATACACAACCCATGTGATAAACTGAAACATTAATATGGATGGCTACAAATGGTCCAGCAATAATGACTAAGATATTCTCAGCTTACCGCCAATGGTGCTCTCAAGAGATTCACGAAACTGATCCTTGACAAAGCGGAGAACAAGACTCGACTTGCCAACAGATGCATCACCCAGCAACACTAGTTTGCAATGATGTATTCGGGCAATAGTGCTACCATCTGACTGGCGTACAGAACCACTGGACAGACGGTTTGCCATCTTCACCTGCAAAGGACACGACAGATCTGTCTTTCATTACTGGGAATTAGGAATGCACACGTGTAAAAGTTTAAACCTTTACAAAACTAGAATGTGGGCCAATGCCCAACGTGATGGTCGTCCTGCTGAACATAGGTGGTGCCCTCTGTTCAATGCTGCAAAGTTTGGCTGACGCTCACTACTTGACTGCCGTGCAGTAACGATGCCAAGTCGCGAAAGCCATTGAAATTAGCTTTATGCCTCCTGCGAAATTTATCCATATTCATTTAATTTCAAGAAACATAAGCTCGATTTCTCACGTTTGTCAATCAACATAACCGAAACGTGTATCTCGGATGGTGACTGAAAAGTGAAAGCGGAAGACATTACCATAAATCGGACTGTGCTTACTCATGCCAGCGTCGTCTGTGGAGGCATGCTGGCGTCAGTGAATTCGGTAAGAGCAGAGTAAAGACTTTCGGGGAAGAGGGACTTAAGTGCTTCCACCCATGGTCGCTGAAAACACTAATAAGGCCTCCTCTGCTGTCGGAATAACGGTTACCGGAATAGTGGTTGTCGGAACAGCGACTGCCTCCCGTTAAAGTTGATGGATATGCATTTGATAAACTTCACCTTGTTGTTGCACCTAGAAGCGATGACACTGTTACAAGGAATGAACTTCACTTGTCAAGTCTGCACTGTTTGACTTTTTAATCAGCACCAACAGACAGTTATAATATACCAGAGTTTTACAACAGTCGACATGACTACAGGATTCTCAGTGTTTCCGACATGATTGTTCTACTAATTGATTTTACCACGTGGACTACTACTACGAAGCAACCTTGCGCCTTATAGGCAGTATCAGAGGACAACAACAACGAGTTGTCCAGTACCTCAAGGATCTATTTTAGGTCCCTTGTTTTTTTATAATTTTCATAAACGATTCGGATGATGGTGTTGTAAACAAGATTCTAAAGTTTGCGGATGATACAAAAATTGCGTGTAAAGTTGCAAGTGAGGATCAGATTAAGATATTAAAATCGGATTTACACAAGATGTTCAACTGGTTGCAGGATTGGCAAATGCTGTTCAACACGGATAAAAGTAAAGTCATGCATTTTGGTTTTAATAACAAGGAGGTATATTACATATTAGGGAATCAGAGACTTAGTGCAGTTGAAGAGGAGAGAGATTTAGGAGTTATAGTAGATAAATCTCTAAAATTTAGTATTTACAGTCTGCGAAAGCGGTAGTGGCAGCAAATGCCATCTTAGGAATGATCTGCAGAACATTCTTGTGTAAAGATAAAGAATTAATCTTGCAACTGTATAAGTCGTTGCAAAGACTGAGACTAGAATATTGTATCCAAGCTTCGAGACCTTATCTTAAAAAGAATTTATTATTAGGACTAGAGGTAACGAATTCAAACTTGTTCAGCATCACTGTCACTATGACTTACGGAAATACAAGCTTGTAAACTGTGTTATTCCCATTATGGAACAGTTACCGATTACCACACCACAGACAGCATGCAACAGTAGGCCTAGACACAGAGTGAGAGAACTCTGTTAAACCCGCGACACACGGTTCCACGTTGACGGCCGACATTAACGACCGACATGTCGATCAACATTTGATTGCCGAGTGCCGACACTGACGGCCGACAAAGTTGTGGTCTACAGCATCTAAATAACTATTCTATGTATTACGATCCGCAAGTGACGTCATTTTAGATTTTGCACTGATGTTGTTATAAAAAGCAATTTGTCCACTATTCACAATAAAAACACAACTGCAGCTGAAATTAAGTAAACATGCAATTTACTACGCCAATACAAGTCCGATATATTTAAATATACAAAATTGTAATGTTTTTCACAACGGGAATTTTGAGGGCTGGTGGGGGGAATTTTTAACGGTCAAAATGGGAATTCCCGGTGGCCCTGATCAAGAAGTGTTTTTTGATAAGAAGTGGCTACGAATACGGGTAGACGTACTTTTAGCCCGTGGGCTACGAATACCGGTAAAACAATAGGCAAATTTCTACATTTCATTCAACAGGTGACGCATTGTTTCTTTCATTGTCCCATTCATTGGGCGACTGTTTGTAAAACGGTTCGCCCTATGCTATCGGTCCGTTGTCTGTCTGTAACGTTCGTGCACTGTGGCCTATCGGTTGGACGTATCACGAAAAAAATCAGCATGCAGGTTGGCTTCGGCCTTGGCCACATTGTGTTAGATGGGGACCCAGCTCCCCCTCCCCCAAAGGGGCACAGGCCCCCCAATTATTGGCCCATATCTGTTGCGGCCAAATGGCTGCATGGATCAAGATGTCACTTGGTATGGAGTTACGCCTCGGTCAAGGCGACTTTGTGTTAGATCGGGACCACGCTC
>Ga0209259_1000735_pt1 | contig 10500 bp, 5 predicted proteins | sample WorMetGr2BELIZE1_FD_187417 | JGI IMG/M metagenome (GOLD analysis project Ga0209259, IMG submission 187417) | Marine gutless worms symbiont microbial communities from Max Planck institute for Marine Microbiology, Germany - Inanidrilus... ...
TTACGCTTAACAAGAACTCGGCAAGGGCTTTCCAACGAGCCATCCACCAAGGTTCTACGCCGCCCCCAACTTCCTCAAAATGGGGATCAAAATGTCTAAAAGCGGTCGTATTTTGGACGACTTCGACAATGAAGGACAAAAAGTCTAGCCATCAATTAAAGTCCTACGTCGCTCTAAGTCCCGCCTGAAGTTGGCGGCGCGCGCTGTCCTGTCAGCGGATGCTGGCCTTCTTGTTCTATCTCTTGCAGTTGAGGTGCTACAAGGTAAAATGTGTCAAAACTCACTGCTATCAGGAGAGGGTAGGTTATTTGGAGCCAAGATTTCAGGGGGAAGGGGTCGTCTCTGGGGAATATTTTTGGTTTCTATAAAACTAGACACATTTTGCTATCTGACAATGCAAACTGCACCGTGCTACGTGCCGTCGTTTTCACACAATACCGGCGTGTGACGGACGGACGGACAGACGGACGGACGGTCGGAACTACCGTAGCTAGCACAGCGCTTGCAATGCGGCACGCTGTAAAAACAGGATAAGACAGGTCCTACAGCCCATTTAAGACCAAAAATAAGACATATCTTTGAAAGCCGGCCAGGCAAATTGCACAACTGTATGAATACCTATACAGAGTGGCTTGCAACAGTACTTTTTCACAGAATGAGTCATCAATATCTGTAGCCAGGCATAGAGCGAGTACAAGCACTCGCTAACATTTTGGTTCGCACTATGTTGTCATAGCAGCAAAACTTGTGCACCGATTGCAAATCTGCCCAACAGTGCACAACTAGACGGCACCCCTACTACCATTCCTCCAAGTTACATCCGGGTCCGTGCAGTAGTGTGGCAATGTGGTGTACCGTTGTGCTGGTAACAATATTTCTCATTCTGGTGATACGCTTCGTCTGTGAATAACTATCTTGGAGTGAACGAAAGTTTATTGTTAATCAAAACAGTCTGCTACAAGGGACATTCTCAAGGAATTACATATTTCTGAGTATTTGTATCAATACGAGGAATTTTCCTGTGGGGATCTCCAGCAGATGTGCCGATCGCCAAATATTCCATTTTGAAAGAACTATTATTATGTGGTAAATGTTGGTAATAAATAGTAGGAGGTGCCAGCCTAAAATCTATTAGTTATTATTGTATTTGATTATCTTGTGCATGTTTAATATATAATCATATTTTGTTAGAAATTTCCGATTTTTCCCATACTGCGAAGAGGAAATTCGTCACTTTCTGTCAACAATTAGCGACCAAAAACCCCCTTGCAGAGGCCTACCTCCGTATCAAGAGGCATCTTGATCCATCCAGCAATTTGGTCACAATAGACATGGGCCGAAAAGTGGGGGCTGTGCCCCATTTTAGGGGGGAGCTGGGTCCCCATCTAACACAATGTTGCCTGGGACGCGGCCTACCTCCGTACCAAGTGGCATCTTGATAATTCCAGCCACTTGTCCACAACAAACGTGGGCCGAAAATTGGGGGTCTCTGCCCCTTTTGGGGAGGCAGCTGGGTCACCATCTAACACAATGTCGCCTGGGCCGAGGCCTACCTCCGCATCAAGTGGCATCTTGATCCAACCAGCCGTTTGGCCACAAGACATGGGCCGAAAACTGGGGGGGGGGCTGTGCCCCTTTGGGGAGAGGCAGCTGAGTCCTCATCTAACACAATGTGGCAGGAGCCGAGGCCTACCTACCAAGGCAAGTTTCATCTTGATCCATCCAACTGTTTGGCGACAATAACACCAATGTCACAGACAGACAGGACAGACAGACACGACAGGACAGAACAGACAGACAGACAGACAGACAGACAGACAGACAATGGACCGATAGCACAGTGTGAACCGTTTTACATATGGACCTTTGGTCGCCCAAAACCTACAACTACAGTAATAACTAGGGCCTATTTATTGTATTCGACTATAGTTCTGTTTACAATAACCATGCAATGTTTAAACATATATCGTCTGTTGATTGATAATATCTTCCGCAACTGGTCCAGCACTGACGACATTTATATGCACTCATTTTTAGCTGTAGTCAGACAACTGTGCCTATTGGCTAAAGTGTGGCCTAGCCCATACAGGTGAACGGGGGACATGATGCCCAGAGACAAAACACCCTTGGGACAACATGCCCTTAGAGTAAAGATTATGGGAGAAATTAATGAAATATGCCTATCTATTGAGTACTGATGGTGAAATATGAAATTTTGACTACAGCAGTATGTGTAGATGGTTCAGGACCTGTAACGTTATTTCACTGTCTATTACACATGCTACACTGTATCTCAAAAAAGTTCCTACCTTTATATATCGCCGACCGTAGTTCTTTGGATTAGTCACAGAGCATGCGTGTGACAGACGGATGGGCAGAACTACGACTCCCAAGACCGCCCTAGCATAGCTGTGTCACGCGGTAAAAAGCATTTGATACGGTACCACATGGACGATTATTACAGAAATTATCTATGTTTGGAATCCATGACTCCATGCTGCAATGGATAATGTAATTTTTGGAGGACAGGCAAATCAGGGTAACCATTAGAGGCAGATGTTCACATTGGATTAAAGTGATAAGTGGAGTGCCCCAAGGCTCGGTCTTGGTACCAATACTGTTTCTAATATGGCAGTGGCTACAAATACGGGTAGACATACCTGTAGCCCACTGGCTACGAATACGGGCAGACAATTGTTACTTATTTAATGATTTGTCTGCCTGTATCGTAAGAACTTCGGTCTGCCACTGAAGGCCTTATGGTACGAGTACCCATATCTGTAGCCTGCCTCGGGGGCAATGGCTACGAATACAGGTAGACGTACTTACGATATGTCTACCCATACTCGTCGCACACGGGCTAAAGATACGGGGAGACGTACCTCCAATACGTCTGCCCATATCTATAGCCCGTGTGCTACAGATACGGGCAAACACGGGGAGCTAGACCTATGCCAATATCTGCATATCGGCATAGGCCCAGCCACTGTCCACAAATGTATGTATGTATCCTTCGGGCAAGGGTCCAGCCTACTCTGGACCCATACGCTGAGGCCTTTTTATAGCAGGCCCATTGCGTTAACCCAGGAGGGGAGGAGTCTGGTTAATGATGTGTGCGAATGTATGCGTGACTGAAGGGTGAGGAGGGGTGAGTAGGCATGAGCAGCTTGTCAGGTATTTATAGCGCGCCACTTCTAGGCGTGGCCTACTGTCTGGCTTAGGCCCAATTGGCTGACGCCTGTTATTCAACGTCAGTCAACGGATCCAGCCAAGTCTGTCACTTCAGCTGACGTGATCAGTTAAACGAAAAGTAAAAGTAGTTGTCAGATGTCACTTTTGAGGTTGAAGATTGATATACAGTGGCATGATCCTGTGTTTCTGTCTGTGTTTCAGTTCACATTTGACAAGTATTTTCCGTCATACATTGTCTTCTGTTTCATCTTGCTGTTCTTTTGTCTTCATGTAGCATGATCTTCAGTTAAGATTTACTGCATTTTTTGTAAAGCACATTTGACCAGATCATATCTGATGCAGAATGACTAACACAGGGTGACCGCTGTCCAGGCCACATGAAATTCTGTGACTTTTCCATGACTATTTAAGTGGGATAGCAACATTAATTGGGTACTTGGGTAATGGTTCCAGGCCTAGGTGCCTGTTCCGGGCACTGAGTTCCATAGATAAATAAGCTTAATGTATTTAATATAGAAACATCATAGAACTAAGAATGTGTTAACTATTTTGAGCCATTGACGTACTATAATTGTGGTGTTGCTGTAGCAAAAAGACAAACAAAGCTAAAATTCCCATTTTTCCGTCGCGGGCCTGCAAAAACTGATTATGGTTTCCCGACTTTTCCGTAACCACTTTGTAATTCCCTGACTTTTCCAGGTTTCCAGGTGAGTGGTCACGCTGCTAACAGTGTTGTATGTATGAAACATAAACAGTAGCAGGCTTTTGCTCTGTCAGGTTTCTGAAGGTCAAGAGATGCTGGTGCTTGAGGCTATGAAGATGCAGAACAGCTTAACAGCTGGCAAGATGGGCAAGGTTCAGTGATCAGTTTATCATGTTGCTCATATTCTGTGTTTATTCCAGTTTCCTCCCATTTATGTGTATTTGTGTCCATTCTCTTTGCTGCATTCCTCAGCACAGACACAGGTTCACTGAAGAAGATGAGTGCTAATCGGCTGGGGCCGTTTTCCTGAATCACAGTGTAGAGCATAAGTTTAAGTCTATGCCACTCTTACACGTCAGTGCTGACAGCTCATACGTGCAGAAATGCCTCATAAAATCTTGACATTGTGTAAAAGCAGTGCAGTAAACTTTTTGTGTGTGGCTGTGTGGATATAAGTAAGTAGTTAACTGTGCACATGGCAGACACACGTGCGTAAACAGTCAGACTCAACACAGCTGCTCTTATAAGGTATGCATAGTAGTTAGAAGTAAAAAGGAAAACAGCATGCAATTTACCATACCATCTTGCTCTTCAGTTCATATTACACACCTAGCCAGCAGCAGTAATTACAGATCATCCTAATAGCTTATACATACGGTGACAGTGACTTAATTTCTTCATGCTATATCTATGCCAGCTGTTTTCCTGCCATGATGTAGGGCAAGCTGTGAGAAATGTTTCTTATTGTGACATCACTTTCTTAGTAAGGTAGTGATAATATGGACATTTTCTTAAACCAAATGATTCAATTTTACTCGAATAACATGCAAATCTTCACCACTTAACTTCACACAGTACGCCGTGTTGCCCTACGACATAGAGATCGTAATGTGACTAGAGATTACTGTGACGTGACTTCGCCGTATGTGTGCATGTTGGTGATGGCAGGTGAAGAAAGTGAACGTGAAGGAAGGACAGACGGTGAATGCCGACGACGTTCTTGTGGAACTGGAGTAAAGATCAACAGGCGCTCATAGCAGCAGGCTTCTTCAGTTTTGACGACATATCTCATGTTCTTTCACGGCGTCAGGTTGAGTGTGCTATTTAGCAGAAGTGTGGACTGGTCTAGTTCTGTTTGGTACCATGAGCATCGTGTTGAAGTGGTTTCTGTATGAGAACATTTGTCTGTCAAGTCTTATTGTGCGCATGGCTGCCAGAGCATTGTTTGTCTGTTATCAGTGTTATGAGTGTTTCATTCTGAGGGACCAGTTTTTCATAAAGGTGCTTGATGTCTTAAAATGCTATTTTTCGATTTTGTTTAATTAATTAACCATTGGATAAGTTCCCATCATCATTAGTATGGCACTGCAGTGCAAGTCAAGTGAGGAACGTGGTAGTGCGATTACTTAACGTTTTTGTACAGGCTTTGTTATAGCTCAGTGCAGTGCTTTTTGTTACATTACATGCCGGTGTGCCATATGGGCACCTTTTTCACGCCGTTGTCAAAAATCGACTTAAGACATGCAGCCTCAGTGCTAGTATTAGACGTGTACCAGCACTATTTTGTTTTCAAAAAGCATGGACTCTGTGCAACTAAACCAAATGAATTTTCCTATCAGTTTTAGTTGTCTGCCAGATGCTGTGTGCAGAGCATTGTTTCATATGTCATGCATTATTGATGTTGTTCATATTTTAATGAAATGGAAATCGTGTTACTAATTATTTTATTTTCGTTATATGGAATTTATATGTGAGCAATGCTCCTTCCATCAGAAGCCCAGTGGTGGATGAAGAAATGATAAGACCAGGTGCCAGTACTGGAAATGGGATAGTGTGGAACGTTATGCCATACCAGGACTTCATTCTGCTTGAAACCATACCGCCACTTCCTGTCTGATAATTACTATATCGGTATGCCAAATGGCCAATGCCTGAGCTGTTATGATCTGCCAACTCGTCGAAAGCCCTTATACATATGCCCATAAAGACAGTTTCACAGTCACAAGAGGCGAGATTTTCAGCTGAAGATGCACCAAAATCTATTTAATGGTCGGGATCCACCCACAAAGGGAGCTTACAGTGCTCCCCAGACTCCCTATTTGGAATTAGGGGGCGAGGAACCCCTGGGAAGGGGTTGGGTTTGGAACGGAGAAGCGCAGAGAATGGAAGGAAATGCAGTGAAGGGAAGAGGAGAGTGTAAGTTCCATACTGGCACTTCTTTTTTCCCACTTCAAGCCTGCAGGCCACTGGTTATGGTTAGTGCTTTGTGTTCTCTTCAGTGCTGTGATGCTGATGGGTCGGTAGCAGGAAGGACATCTGGCCCATAAAAACCCCTTTCCACTAATCCCCAGAGGTTCTGTTCCAGAACAGGTGGAGGAAAAGGACCCGAGGGGGAACTGATTGACCCAGATTCACCTGGAAAATCGCCCGTAAATGGTATTTACACAACCGTTTTACGGCTCTTTTTCCGGGACCACCTGGGTGAGCTGGTGGCAGAAGAGAACTCCTGGATTTTATGGTGCAAGGGAAGATTAACAGAGGCAGACACACTGACCATCCCGTTGGGCGCCACTCCATCCGGACTAACTAGTGCCCACCTCCACCATCCCCCCATATTTTTTACAGGCCGGATGCCCTTCCTGCCGCCCAACCAACAGCGTCAAAGCACTGAAGGCAACTAGCGGATTCGGATTAGGGAGAAGACGCTAGAGGTCTCAATGGTGTTACCTGCACCGTCTCCCTACCTTTGTATAGTAGAAGTAATTATATGGAAATAATATTACTACTTATGGCCACCCTGCGTAGCAGATGCGGACATTATATTTTTATCCTGTGATTTCTTCTTTCTTCTATTTTTTTCCTCGCCTAATCTAAGCCGTCGCAGATTGGATGTCTACTGTACATCCACACATGGTGTGGCCTTAGTGCGTATTTAGGACGCAGGTCTGAAACGTGCTGCATGCGGCTCGCTGAAAATATGGGACGGAAAAAATTGCCAAAAATTCGCCATCTGCACACCATCGCACAACTTTGTCGGGCTATATCTTTGCAACTAAGGCATGTATCGACAATCGGAAAAAAACTTGTTAAACAGCAATATCTCCCCATGTCGTTATCATATGGTGAACTTTGGCCCACTAACGGCTGAGATCGGTTTGTTACTTTGGAGCACGCCAGCTAATTTCAACTGCTTTCGCATCTTGGCAGCGTTATTGCACGGCACTCTAGTAGTGGGCGTTAGCCAAACTTTGCAGTCTTAAACAGAGGGCGCCATCTATATTCGGGAGGGCAGCCATCACGTTCACCATTGGCCCACATTCTAGTTTTATTGTTTTTTTATTAATTTAATGATGTTATTGAATGTCTTGTTCATTATTACTAGTTTTCACTTGACTTGTTTTCGTTATAATTTCCTCGTCACTGTTCATATCATTTCCGTCATTGTAGGTTTGTCATTAATGAATGCTATACATTTCTGTTATTGTTAACAGCTTAACACTGCTGTCTTGGCACCTGCATTGTTATGTTGCATATTTCATGCTGGTTTATAGATAATGTGCTATAGTCGAGTATGACCATGACTGCTCAATGCTTGCATTATGATGTCATAATGCCTGCATTATGATGTCCTAATGCCAGTCAGTAATCATGTCACACACTTCAGCCACTTCACTTGATTCTGTGCAGATGAAAGTGCTATGCGACTAGTAAATAGAGGGTTGCACAAAATCAGATCATTCACGACTGTTTATCAGAAAGGTGCCAGGTATTTCATAGACTGATGCAGGAATGCATTTAAGGTGTGGTGTGATTTTTAATGCCAACTATTGCTGATGGTATAAGAATTTGAAAACTGATCATTAGGCAAAGTTATGGGCAAGAGTACTATAGGGTGTCTTTTTTGTCTCACTGTGACCAATCGCCTGGTTTTTTGAGACTGTGTAATAAAAATCTGCTGAAATGCTGAAGAAGTCGTAGCAGCCAGCTGACCACATTATGTTAAATGCACTCTCGTTTCTCGTTAGCAAATGACGTTACATTTACGTTTATATTGTTCTCATTGTCTGCTTTAATCTCCACGAGTAACGAGTAAGTTTATTAAACACTCTTGCAGCTAAAGAGCCGAAGAGGTAAATACGACAATCTCCTGAACGTTCACTAAACTGTTTAACAGTAGCAGCATATTTTCCAGAAAGTGCCTTTTTCAGTAGTAAAGTGCTTGGAAAGTAGTTATGTGCTGAGCTCAAAAGTTTCTTGCTGAATATAATGCAGATACTGTACAAGTTAGAAAGTTTGTTAAAGACTCGTGTTATCGAAACATGTATTATAGAATACCGTATTTCCTCGAATAGAAGCCTCCAGCCTCTATTAGTACAATTACGTCAGACCCTCAGCCTGTATTCGAGGCCCGGCATGTATTAGTACATCCACATTATGTGTATTTTGCAGAGACAATAAGCACATTTGTTAAAAGGTTAATGATAGGTTCAGATTGGCAATCTGAAATAAGGAAGCCAAAATATTGATAGCTTCATGACGCACACTAATGATGATGCGCAGACAGTGCACTCATTGCAGACCTGTCAGACTTGACCAGTATGTAAACCACGACTCCCGGCTTATATTCGAGGCCCGGATTGTATTCGAGGAAATACGGTAATTTACGTTCCTTTATTTTGCGAGTTAAAATGTACAGATGGCATTGGATTAAACCTGGATATAGCAGATTTTATTTTTGCATCTTATTGTATTTCCAATTTAAAATCAAATTCTCAAACTAAATTAGTTTTAGTAGACATTCACGTGACAACCATTGCCATTGCTCATTAGCAGGGTAGAATTTAAACACTGTGTAAGAGTATGTGTTGTAGTGTGTTTATGTGCCTTCAGAGCTTAACACTGCTGACTGTATCAGGTGAGTACAGATGCTTCAGCATTTTCCAGTGGTTTGAGGGACCAAGGCCAACCCAGGTAAATCTGGAAAAGGCCATTAAACAAGTGTTTAGTTGTCACTATTAGTGTTATTAGCAGTGTTAGCAAGGATAGATCCAGGAGGAGACATCACACCTTGCTATCACTTTAATGTTTCATTTTCTTCATTCCAAACCATTATAGAAATTTTCCTGAGGAACATGCCATAGGAACCCAAGTGGCATTATGCTGCCGCCTTCAGTGGTTTCATGTTTATAGCTTTGACCCATGAGTGTCCCCCACCACCACATCCTGGATCCATCCTGGTATGTTAGAAAGTCTGTAAGAAGTGTACATTATCAATGAAAAAATTCTTTAAATTCATATAACAAATTATTTACTGAACTTTGTAGAAATCTGCAGTATTTGTTCAGATGGTACACTAAGTACTTTGATAAAAAGTAGTTAATTCTGTTAACATGCTGTAGTTACAGCAGTTTGGATTTTGGCATCACATTTTGGGACTGTGGAGTTGGATGGTAAACACTAATCACTGTAGATTGCTGGAGTGTAGATTTATCATTTCATTACACACATTTGCAGGTTTGACAGAAACACTAGCAATAGCTGGTAGTTTTGTAATTTATTTTATGTTTGTTTCTGAGAACCATATAGGCATTAATTCAACTCGTAAAAGTATTCTCAGTGTGATTGTGTATTTTTTCTGTTACAGTATTTGACAAATCGTCTCTGCTTCTTTAGGTATTAAATGTATGATAAAATGAATTTTATAGTTTAAAAGGTTATCCACGCTGGCAAACTAACTCTGTTAAAGGCTTATAGTCTTTGTATCATGAATTGTCTTTGTATCTTCCAAGAGTCTTGCTATGATGGGTACTGTTACATTATGACACAAATATAAGCGTAATATTGTTCCCATTTTTATTAGTTGTTTATGTCATTGAGTTTTAAAACAAAAGTGATGTTTAAAGGTTATCAGCATGATGATATTAATAAATGATAGCAATTATGTAAGAAAGCATCAGTGATACTTGTTGCGTCTGAGAAGTCATCGTACAGCTATACATTGTCATGTACACGTACTATTTCAGAACAGTATCGGTTTCCTTTCCTACTGAAATTTAGCTAAATCTCTAGACTTTCTGCTTCCACAACTATGCAGTGATTGGTGCAACAATTGAACCAGAAAGCCCCGCAAGGGGGCTGCGGTCATCGCCGCCAGCATGCACAGCTTCACTAGTTGTTGGAAGTTCAAAAGCCCCGTGACCTTGACCTTGACCTTTGATCGGGTCAAGGTCATATCAACATACGCAGTATATGTAGGACTACCAGTGTACCCAACCATGTGACTGTAGCATCACCCAGTACCGAAATATGTGGCCATTTGAATGTCATGAAATATCGACATTCCGTGAAGTTTGAACTCTAGTGATACCTTTCCTAGAAGGAAATTCGAAAATTGGCCTCCGAGAAGCTGTAGAACAGGTCCCATACTGTCAATATCAACCGTCAGTTTTGAGCTCCACGCGAAAGTGGCGGAGGAGACATACCTGGAAATGTACATTTATGGGCAATTGTCGGAAGTTCAAATGGTCCATGACCTTGACCTTGACCTTGGATCGGGTCAAGGTCACATCAACATACACAGTACATGTAGGTCTACCTGCAGGCCC
>Ga0209259_1000736_pt1 | contig 10499 bp, 5 predicted proteins | sample WorMetGr2BELIZE1_FD_187417 | JGI IMG/M metagenome (GOLD analysis project Ga0209259, IMG submission 187417) | Marine gutless worms symbiont microbial communities from Max Planck institute for Marine Microbiology, Germany - Inanidrilus... ...
GTCGTGTACACAGCCGTGCCGTGTACAGGGCCGTGTAGACGGCCTGTTACGTACACAGCCGTGTACACGGCCCGTAAAGCACGGCCGTGATTACGTCCCGTAAACAGCAGTGTACACGATCGTGTTAGTTAGTTAGTTGGAGTTTAACGTCCCTTTTCAGCACAAATATGGCTATATCAGAGACGAACACGATCGTGTACATGACCGTGCAAATGGACGAGTACACGGCAGTGTTCGGGCAGTGTAACGGCTATGAAACAAGCGGACACGCGGTGACAGTATAGCGACAGTATATAGTGAGGCCTACAACGTTACCTTGTTTAAGTAGTATACTGCATTAGTGACAATAAACGTGCACTTCAACGTCTCGGTCACGTCTCGAGGCCTGCAAACGTCTCGTCTCGGTCTCGGTCTCGTCTCGAAATCTGAACGTCTCGTCTCGGTCTCGTCTCGGTCTCGGCCATTGACGTCTCGTGCCCATCCCTGGTCATGGCAAATGGTATTAGATCACATACCAATGATACCATTTCATATTAGTACTCTACACCGTGTCTCAAAAACGTCCCACCTTTGGCTTGCTATAACTTTGACACGCATGAATGAATTTTGCTATTTTTTGGCAGAAATGTTACCGATAAAGTAGGCAAATTACGCTTTACTATGCCACCACAAATGACTTGTGCTTCTGCACTACGTGGCAAAATGGGAAACACGAAAATCACATTTTTCACTCAATTGGACTGTTACCTGTTACATACACAACCCACCTGTACACTGTCTTCCTGAATTGTCATCTGTGATGTGTTTGATAGCATCTAACATTTGTTGAGATAGTAAGATATCCCATTGTTACTGTCCATTGACTTTTACTCCAGGCTTGACGAAGAACAACTCCCATGTTTTACACAGCGACTGACACCGTGACAGACTTGGCTAACACAGAGCATGTGGGTAACAGACAGCAGGATGCTATGCTCCCTTCCTAGGTCTTGTCTGGTGCACCCAGTCGATCATTTTGATAGTGAAGGATGGCTCAGCTCTGACCAGGTGATATCTTTAACTGTGTTTCGTCTTGTTTTGGTGAAAAAGCATGCAACATTTAAGTAAAAAGGCGTAATTTCCGGGTTTCCTGTTTTCCCAGGTAGTTCAGAAGCACTAGTTAGGTGAGGTGGGAAAATAAAGTACATTTTGATTGCCTACTTTCTCGGCAACATTTGTGCCAAAAATTGTCACAATCGAACCATGTATGTACAGATTAGAACAAGTCAAAGGTGGGACGTTTTTTTGAGGCACAGTGTATACACAGGGAAGAGATGTCACGGTAATCTGGGGCCACAATAAACGATCTCTATGTCGTGGGGCAACATGGCGTATGTGTGAAGTTAAGTGGTGAAAAATTGTCGCGTTATTTGAATAAAAATGAATCAGCTAGTTTAAGAAAATGTGCCTATTGACACTATCTTACTAAGAAAGCGATATCGCAATAACAAATTAACAAACACTTAACAGAGCTTGCCCCACATCATGGCAGAAAAAACAGCTAGCACAGATATGGTATCAAGATATTACGTCGCTGTCACCCTATGTATAGTACCTGTCTTATCTTGAAAAATCGTGTTAATCTAACCAGCTATGTCGACAATGCGTTGCCGTGCAAAGTCAGCACAATTAAATAATTACAATAACCGACAATGCTAAGCACATTGTGCGGCACGTCACCGTCTGCACATTATCTCCTGAAAACGCAGAGTCTGGTGAAGTCTGGCTTTTATACTACACGTGCATAATTATTAACTTGCCTCGTCAGTTCACTGCTGTGGAGTCTATGTGAGCTCCAGTAACTACCCGTATGCAACAGCTCAGCAACTGCTGGAAGACTGGCCACAGAAAATTCTGTGACTTGACGGACGTAAGCCATTTGCAAATTTTATGGATGCAGGCTTTTATTACGGGCAGGAGGTCTCCCTTTCATGGGAAGATCCAGATCACATCTGATACAAAGCAGCTGTCTCTGGTAACCCTCACACCAAAAAGCAGCTCGATTGTTTAACATTTTAGTCGCAATACACCATCGTGGTGGTGCAACGGGTAAGGCATTTGGGCTTGCGATCAGTAGGTCGCGAGTTCAAATCCTGCTCGAGGTAACGCTGCGTAACAACCTTAGGCAAGTCGTTTACACCTACGTGTCTCTGTCACCAAGCAGTATAACTTGGTACCGGCCAAAGGGCGGTGATGCTCTGGGGCTGGGGAGGTAACTGCAGGCCTGATGGAAAGTAATGGCAGCCTACTGCCAGGTGGATGACTTACGGTCACCTGCAGGCTAACTGCCTGTACACCGGGATCAGCTCCGGGCCCAGCGCTCGGTGTCGAGTATGGGAAGCCTTTACCTTTACACCATCGTTACACACAAATACACACAGATACATAACCCACAGGACAAGTTGCACTGTTAACACGGTCTGCAAATATGCCTTTTAATGATGTGTTCAAAGGCTCGAATGTGACATGTGTAAAGTGCTGCACATTAGTTACACCATCTACATTGGCCTACTAGAGTCAGCCTACGGGCAACTAGAGTCCCCAGTCCGCGTAATAATCTCCTTGACAAGTCCTTTGCCAAGAATCTCGAAGTCCTCAATGACTGCTTCTTGGTTCAGGGTGAGACGGACTTCTTCGGAGCTGATGCCTGGAAGTGGCATCCGACACGCCACATGAGATATCTGCACACATTTCACGCCAGTTTCTATAGCTTGATTGATGAGTAGGGTTTAACGTCCCACTAAACACATTATAGTTCATATTGGGGACGGGTTTTTACGGGTCAAATGACCCAACCAACAGTGTCAAAGCACTGAAGGAAGTAGTGGTCCTAAGGATAGGCTTCAATCCCACCAGGTCCACCTCACCGTGTTACAATACTACACATTCATGCAATATACAGTCATACAGAAAATACATACATTTACATACATACACAAAAATGAATTTCTATAGCAAACAGGACGTTAAGCATTACAAGTTCACATCGTAAACGCAAGGGGATCACCAAAGCTGTGACGTCACAGTACCCACCTCTACTTTGACAGCCATTTTCCAGGTGAACCTGGGTAAGCCTCTTCCAGTGTTCCCCTCAGTTTTCTTCATCCACTTGTCCTTCGGGGATAAATGGTGCATAAATGGTGCCAGTTTTTTTATAGACTGGCTGTCCTTTCTGTTATCCAACCAACAGTGTCACAGCACTGACGGGAGCATAAAACACTGACCACAACCAGTGGCCAGGCATCATCCTTTCTTCATCCACCACCGGACTCCTGATGGAAGGGTCGTTGCTGCCTCCGTGCCAGCTCTCTGATGCCAGTGCACTGCCGTTCGAGTTCAGAGAACTTTCATTTTGCGTCACCATGTAAAATTTCGTCATGACACACTGATCTTTTGATTCACTGACCTTCAGTTAAACATCTATCAAAGGTGCACCACCAAGGACACAGAAACAATACATGATATGGAGTGTCTGTCTGTCTACTTCCCATCTTTCAGCATGTACTGGTTATGACTATTCGTAATGGGGCTCCAAGAAATTAGCCTAAAGTATTATGCAGTGGCTCTGCCTTCAGTGCTTTGACGCTGTTGGTTGGGTGGCAGGAAGGGCATCTGGCCTGTAAAAACTGAGTGGTGAGGTAATGGCGTGGTTATCTGTCTGGAGCGAGGTGCAAATGATTTACATATCGTCTTGCCGATGCCAATGCTATCCCATCGCCTCTTGCTCCAGTGAATCCAGAATGGTTTGCCTTTGTGGTGCCGCTTACCCAGGTTGTCCTGGAAAAAAGACCACGAAACGGATGTATTAGTAATAGTAGTAGTAGTAGTAGTATTATGCAGTGGCTCTCATGCTTGGTATCTATAACCAGTAAAAAAAATTTGTTGGGCAGAAAACTTTAAAGAAACTAGCACGTTATGACTTAGCTCTCTTCCTTCTTCAGGACTAAATAGTTCAGTCCAGTACACTCTTCAACACAAGGTTCTCAGGGGCTGTAGGCCTGCTGTAAGAGATGGGTTTTCAATCCACGCTGAAACTGTGCTTTGGAGATGGAAGATGAGCACAAATGTTTCGCACGACTGTTCAGATGACTGGAGTGGCAATGCTGAACTCAGTTCCGTTGCTGTTCTCAGCACTGCCCAGATCTCCACATTCTGCAGAACGGAGACCGGCTCGGCCACAGAGATTCGACGTCGGTATGCAGACGTGCTGGAAATATGCAGGACCGGCACCTCGGATACAGCTGAATGCAAGAAATGCAATTTTAAACTGTATCCGCTGAGGTACCGGCACAGCCAGTGTAGGACATCTTGCAGCACCAGTGTGACATGGCAAGCTCGTACTTGCCACATCCAGTCATTCCATGCTGGCCACGTCTCCCAAAACAGAATCTTTGGGGTAGCTGGAGGAACAAATTCTTCCCAGGATGGATGCCATTTCTGTCATCCAACCAGTGTCAAAACACCAAAGAGAACTCACCATCACCATCCGTCTCCACAGACCATTACCCGGATCGTTTCTTCTGAACTATGTCAGTTTTTGTTTGTAGTTCTCTTCCTTATTTTTTTCCTGTTTCTGTTTCTGTGCGGAAGAGTAAGATGGCACCCGTGAGCTTTTGGGTGCATGTAAATATATCGTAAGCTTTTGAGTGCATGTAAATATATCGTATGGCATCGTATCGTATCCAACACAATGTCAAATTTTGTCATAAGAAATAAGCTTAAACAAAAAGTACATCTGAAAACTGTGGTCCCAGGAGATGCTTTACAAATTAACAGGTTGACCAAATAACTGACTGTCGGACTTAACCAAAGTTTCTACAAATATCAAATAGAATTTTGTGCATAATTTAGCATAATGACAGCATCACAATAGCATGTATAGCTCATGGTGAAATTCTCGTTGAAAAGTAAGAGAGGTGCACAGCATAGGTGGACGTCTGAGAGCGATTTTCTTGCCAGCAAAGCAAACACTTCAAACACTGAATGATCAAATACAGCAGGAGCAATTCAAACCTTGATCTGTTTCTCAGTTTCTGCAGCTAACGGCTTCCATACAACACCAATGTAGTTTCCACCATATATGTCGTAGAAAAACAATGCAATATCATCAAAGGCTGCCTGCAACGATTAAAAATCACTGTCACATTGGAATGACTGGCATAACTTTAGAATTAAATACGCTTTGAATAAACAACAATGCAGCTGATGTCGTAAGAAAGATACAATAAATGGCCTCACAAGTTTATGTGCTGATGTCCTTTGATATACTCAGTGGTCTTTGTGTTGGCATGCTAGTGGCCATAATTAAAAGATCCAATTTTGCTCAAGCCCTACTACTCCGGCTAAAATACTCAAAAGATTCAACATCTCACAGCTCCATTTTAATGTTCATTACTTCATATCCAGGTGAATGCGGGATTTCTTCCACTTATTCCAGAAGTGCACCGTTGGGAATAAGTGGCACAGATTTGTAAAGGATGAATGCCCTTCCTACCACCAAACCAAGACTGTCAAAGCACTGAAGGGAACACAAAGCACTTGCAGTGGCTTGGCCCCATCCTTTCATCATCCACTACTAGACTCGAGATGGAAGGGGCACTCGTGTAATTTTATCAAAAGCAAAATGTTGCCAATGTTATTACTTTCCATATCCTGATCGTTATCAAACAGACAGACACTTGTTTAACTGCCTCTATTTCCAGGACAACCTCAGTAAGCCGTCACCAAAAAGGTTAAACCATTATGGATTTAATGCAGCAAGAAATGATGGGGTGGCAGTGGCACCAGCTGGACCACACGCAAATCATTTGCACCTTGCTCAAGACAGATAACCATGCCAGCACCTCATCACTCAAATTTTTACAGACCAGATCTCTTTCTGACGCCCAACCAACAGTGTCACAGCACTGAAGGCAACTCATCATTATAAGTTTAGTTTCAGTAACTGTCTTTCAACGACACTGCGGAATCACTGGACATACCCGCAGTTCCTTGAGGTAAAACTGAATCGGGTCGTAGCCAATCACAGGCCACGGCTGTTTGCCCGGCAACTTGGGTTCGGCGTACGCGGCAAACTTGGGCACGACGGACGGCACAGCATCAACTGAACAGTACTCACGTGCCAGCTGCGATACATGCAGCTCAATAACAACGTCATACGTTGACCTCGGCGGACGAAATATTTGCTATAACACACACACACACATCTATACTGTTATAAAACCACAAGGTTGTCGGTGACGGACTGGCCGACTGGCCGGTAACTGTGGGCGTGGTCAAAGTGGGCATGGTCAGCCAGCCAGGAGCAGATGCTGAGTGGTACAGGTGAGCGTGTTCACACTGCACACAGGGGCTGGCTGGGCACGGTGACGGGAATCAGTGTGGCCTCGATTGGGGGCTTTCTAGTAGTAACAACGAGAAACAGACAGACACCCGTTTAATGGACTCTTTTCCAGGACAACTTGGGTAAGTTGGCACTATTAAGGTTAAACCAATCTGGATTTCAATGAAGCAAGAGATGATGGGTGGCAGTGGCATCAGCTGAACTATATGCAAATCATTTGCACCGCACTCCAGACACATAACCACACCAGCATCTCATCGCTCAATTTTTTACGGGCCAGATGCTCTTCCTGATGCCCAACAACAATGTCAAAGCACTGAAGGCAGAACAATAACAAGAGATTCAGTCTTAAGCTGGTGTAAGTGCTGTGGAGTGTGAGTTTGGCAGTTATGTACTAACCAGTTTTTAGTTGTTTTATAGCATCAGACTTGGCATCCGATTCAGAGAATTAACGACATTTTCTGATTCTGATGTTACGTGATCATCTTTATTTCGGGCTGTTGATTTTCACATCTGCCTGTTGCTGCTGTGAACTGCAGGCCACCATGATGGCAGCTGGCACAACGACCACAGGCGATAACTGGACGTTTGCACTGACATTAACTGTTGGCCTGCTGCCTCCCAGAGGTCCAGCAGACTAGCAGCTTCTCTACTTACTTAGGCCAATGTAAATAATTACCAACCACATTGTGGTCCAGGTAGAGCAATTGTTCGACTGTGTGCGTCTGTCTATACGGACAATAATTTTTGAATTAAATGACCTTTGATCTCGACACTTGGCATGCTGGCTCAACGTGGGTCAGGTTCAACAAGGTCAAGGTCACAGGTCAAAGTTCAAGGTTATATGGGGCAAAAATTCACAGGAGGAAAACACTTTTGGCTATGTATGCACATTACGAGGTGAGATAAAGGCACAGTCAATCAAAAGCAGACCTGAATTGGAAACTGTAAATAAGTAACAAAGTGGTCGGTGCAACATCAAGTGATGGCTTTTCTAAATCAATGTAATGAAGTTCATGACAATGCCAGTCCCTACTGCAGTGAGAAGGCTTCAGCACACATCAATTACACTCACTGGCGTTCTTCAAATTATTACCATTTTCTTGCTTGCAAAAAAGATGTGGGACAGTTTCATCACGTTGGCAGCATAACAGAAATGTAATCTTGACCAAACACTCCCACAACTCTGTGACGTTTCTCGTGCTCCAGCCAATACAATGCACTGCAGTTACCACCATCGTCAGCTTCGTTTTCCAGGTGGACATGGGTTAGATGGTTCTCCTGCAGTTTTATTCGTCCATTTGTTCCGGCAGAGAACCTTTAGGGATAGGTGGCACAGGCACGCCTTCCTGTCGCTCAGTCAATTGCGCCAAAGCACTGAAGGAAACTCCAAGCAGTGACCTAAACCAGGAAAAATCAACCCACCAGCCTCAACCTTTCTTAATCCACTGCCGAACTCCTGAGCAAAGGAGTGTTGTTCCTTTTACCCCAGCTCTGACACCCGTACAGGGTTATCACTCTCCGGACAGAAAAAATCCCAGGACTTTTCCTGATTTTTCCAGACGAAATTGCGACAACAAATGCACATTTATTGATACAAAATCTGCGTCCTACGAAGTTTCGGTCGCATTTCGGCAACTGAGTAAAGCCAACTCAAAACGATGAACATCAGATATGCAAAAAGAATTACAGTACGAATAAAGTACAGGTAAGTTACATGATGTTCTGAGCACTAGTAACAGTTGTGACTGTATTTCCATGACATCAAAGTTTTGTTACCAGCATATTGCTAGGGCGTCACAGTCAAATATCCCTGACTACACAAATTCCCAGACCTTTTCCTGACTTTATGCTTTTCCCTGACCTGTGCAGAATTCCCTGACACTTCCAGGTTTCCCAAAAATTCCAGAAAAGTGGTAAGCCTGCCAGTACCCCCTCAGTCACAGCTCCCAGTCACAAATCACTTAATATCTGTAATGTGTTATGCCGAACAAAAGGTAATGACTCATGATTACAGCTGTCATATAACATTGGTTAGCAGTGGCAAAGGTCACCTTGAAGTCGGACTTGTGAACCACATGTTCCAGTTGCTGCTGGAGAACGACATGGGCTTCATGTGCCAGCAGTGCCACACGCTGCAACACTGCAGCAGTCGGCTTCCGCTTTGTCCACAGCTGAGACGATCGGTCAACTGGTGATGAGATAAACATCAGCGGAAGAGTGCTACGATCCTTGGTGAAGTTCGCGTGAATCTCGGCACAGTCCGACTCTAATTTCACACACATTTTAAACGCTTTTTATTTTTTTATGACGTGCACTCCCCTTTCGACGGCTCACACACGTCAGTGTATAAACTGACACTTCTCTGGTGCATGGAGTAATTCTGAATTTTGGCTGGATCACCTTGCTGACTCTGCCAATGAGCAGGCAGACTGACAACCAGAGTCACGGCTGCTCCTAATATACACCTAAAATAACCTCTTAACCACTGAATTCTGTAACAGACTACTGCTATTAATAGTACAAATGACAAAAAGCTTGTATTAGTTAGTTAGCTGGAGTTTAACGTCCCTTTTCAGCACAAATATGGCTATATCAGAGACGAACGGTCACAGTTAATAGAGGACACCGTCGAGCCCTCTGTTTTCCTGAAAAGGGGATTATCTCCCTGGTCATCATGTGCATAGGAATTATTTGAAATAATTCTTTTTTTAGTAGGCGGACGCACCCGGGCCAAGGCTCGAATCGATCCTCGGCCACTGCGAACGTCACGCTCTACTGCACATGGCTCCCAAGTGGTTTGACCATTGGACTACATGGGCAGGGCAAAAGCTTGTATTATTATGTTGATAATGACCAAGTACAAGCAGCACCAAATACCTTATTACATTTTGCACGAGGCATAGCCGAGGTGAAATGTATACTGGTCATGGCCGTCTGTGTGTCTGTCTGTCCCTCACTACATTGCCATACTGCTGCATGGACACGGATGTAACTTGGGGAATGGTAGGGTGCAATCGGTGCACAAGTTTCGTTGCTATGACAACACAGTGTCAAATGCAAAATGTCAGCGAGTGCTTGTACTGGCTCTATGCCTTCTTATTTTCCACATACTAGCACATTCAGCAAGTTTGAGGTTTCTTACAAAAATGCGCTACATAAATCCACTGTTATTATTATTATTATTATTATTCAGCCAATAGTAATCAGTTGCCTTTCCTTCCAATATTTATGACAAAAGTATTAGCAGAACTACCAAAGACAACTGTGTAGTAAAACGAGTTATACAGGAAATAATCACAATGCTACATGATCACATTCAACATCAACTGAAATAGTTACTTTTAATAATTTATTTCCTTATTTACTTTTTTATTCAACTGACTTAGTCAACTGTAGTAAAAAGATGGCATAGGTAACATCATTGAAGACAAATCCAGCATTTTCTCCAATCCTAATGCACTAGGTGCCATTAGCAAAGGCATGCAGGTAGTACAACTTTGCTCCAACAAAATCCTCCAGTTCTGGGTGCCAACTAACACAGGTTGACTCATCGTATCCTTCGGGCAGGGGTCCAGCCTACGCAGGACCCATACGATGAGGCCTTTTTATAGCAGGCTCATTGCGTTAACCCAGGAGGGGAGGAGTCTGGTTAATGATGTGTGCGAATGTGTGCGTGACTGAAGGGTGAGGGAGGGCTGAGAAGGCATGAGCAGCTTGTCAGGTTTTTATAGCGTGCCCCTTCTAGCCGTGGCCTACTGTCTGGCTGAGGCCCAATTGACTGACGCCTGCTATTCAATGTCAGTCAACGGACCCAGCCAAGTCTATCACTTCAGCCAACGTCAGCACGACTGAAACCTTGACGCTGCCTATCAAGGTGCCAGTAACGGTAACATTTTATAGAGGACACCGTCGAACCCTTCGTTGCCTGCCTGGGATTATCTCCCTGATCATCATGTGCATAGGAATAATTTTCACATAATTACTTTTACGCAGGCGGACGCGCCTTACCGGGCCGAGGCTCGAATTGAACCATGAACCAACGGCACACTGCACGAGTCATGCTCTACTGCGTGAGTGAGTAGTTTCTTAACGGCACATCAGCACATATTATAGG
>Ga0209259_1000738_pt1 | contig 10494 bp, 4 predicted proteins | sample WorMetGr2BELIZE1_FD_187417 | JGI IMG/M metagenome (GOLD analysis project Ga0209259, IMG submission 187417) | Marine gutless worms symbiont microbial communities from Max Planck institute for Marine Microbiology, Germany - Inanidrilus... ...
GAGTTAGATAGGTAGAGATAGCAGGTCCACATTGCCTGAAGTAAATGCGGCAGTGATGTTGATTGCAAATGCAGGTTGGCATCAGCTGAAGCAACCACATTGCTATCTGGTCATTGCGGGACCATCGGTGATCATTCTCATTTATAATTACAGTAGTTTTTGACTTTCATTGTAACACAGATGTGTATATGTAAATCCTACGTAATCTACAGTTAGAAATGTTGAAACGTTTTTTCCACATTGTTAGAATTGGTGAATTAATTAAGAATTAACAGCAGTCACTTAATGAACAGAAGTCTCTTAAATGAGTCCTCAATCCGCATTGATTTTCATGGAGTAGACAAAAACGGCATTTATTTGAGCAAGTTACTCAACTGTGTGGTGTGGTGGTGCAATAGGTAGGACACTGGACTGGCAATTAAGAGCTTGCAGGTTCATTCCCGGTCATTATGCTGTTACACGGCGACGCTGTGCAAGTCCTTCACACACATGTGCCTTCGTTCACCAAGTAGTTTAAACTGCTTCTGGCCAAGGGCAACAACAACAACAACAACTGTTTTATGGCCGTTTGTCCGGGACTACCCAGGTGAGCCGGTACCAGAAGAAAAATTCACCCACCCACCATCCTGATCATCATCCAGTCTTTATCAGCTTCTTCCATCTACCAGGATCCATAGCATCCTCCTTGTTCAAATTACGTGCTTGGCAATCTTTTTGCACAGCCTCTTTTCATGTCCTCTTTGGTCTACCTCTTGGTCGGAGCCCTTCTCCTCATATTCCATACATTTCTGGCCAAGGGCAGTGATGCTTAAAAGCTGGTAAAGGGTGGACAGCAATGGCAGCCTACTGCTGGGTTTATAAATAATTAAAAGTCACCTATCGGCTGTCTGCCTCGTAAACCAGAGACCCTTATGGTTCTTAGGACTGTGGGAGTACCTTTACCTTTTACTCAGCTAAAGCTGCTAACCACCACCACACCACAACCGTTTTACGGCCCTTTTTCCAGGACCACCCGGGTGAGCTGGTGCCAGAAGAGAACTTCTGGACTTTATGGTGCAAGGGAAGATTAACAGAGGCAGACACACCGACCATCTGGCTGGGCGCCTCTCCATCCGGACTAACCAGTGCCCACCTCCACCATCTCCCCATTTTTTACAGGCCGGATGCCCTTCCTGCCGCCCAACCAACAGTGTCAAAGCACCGAAGGCAACTAGTGCATTCGCATTAGGGAGAAGATGCTAGAGTTCTCCTCAACGGTGTTACCTGCACCATCTCCGTAACTTAAACTAAAACTGCTAAAAGTTCATCATTTTAGTCCTGCTTTCAGCATTTGTTGATGGCTTTTATCCCTGTTTGCAAAATTCAGCGTAGGCCAGTTCTGTTTCGTTTAATACTTTCCCGTTGTCTTGTGACTTTTGGAAGGCACAATGCTCAGGGTGTAAGAGGCGCAGTAGAAATGTGTGTATTTTAATAAATGAACGTGCAAAAATCTAGCAGTTTTAGACACCCAGACTGTGACCGTGACTAAATAAAATTGTTGTGTTTTGTTTTGCTATGAGATGGATGAAGAATTTTCACTGAGGTTTATGAAAACTATTAAAGGGTTTGTTGACATGTTTATATTTTGTAATGATATTTCAATGTTTCTTTAACTGCAAGTATGATTTGTTATGTGTGGACTTAAAGCATATCATTTTATCAGTATTTTCTTGTCGTAATTCTAAGCATTATTGAGTGGGTAGAGACCTGAGAATGTGAATGTGATATGGAGGCAATGAGAACTCTAGTGTCTTTTCCCTAATCTGACTGTGCTAGTTGCCATCATCAAGGCATGTGGGCAGTAAGACTTTGCTCCAACAAAATATTGGAGTTTGTTAACTGGGGATGCCAGCTAACACAGGTAATTTGCCTGTTTAGGGACTGTAAAACGGTCATAGTGTTGTGTATTGAATGAATAGAGAAGTGTCTGTGCATTTATTTTGTAGCTAATAATGTTTGTGTTTTATCATTAACTAGAGTATGTATGTCCATTCATGTATTTATATCGTTAATATGCTTGCACTGTGTAGAATGCCAGGAATTATTTACATGGGCCTGCTATCACTGCCGGACTGTCATAGACTAATAGCCGAGAGTTTTGCACTGGTCAACTCGTCACTGAGTGAAGGTGTGGCCACAGCAGTGCTGGAGGTACTGTGAACTGAGTTACATTAACAATGACAACAGAAATTTGTACATCACAGACAATCACAGAGTCTGTAGTGTGCTATGGAGTTACAGTAAAAGTTAATAAGTGGTGAAGATTTGTTGCATTATTATGGCTGCCCTATGTAATAGGGCAGGCCATTATATTTTTGCCATGTGGTTTCTTCTTCTATCTTCTATCTTTTTTCCCCGCCTAATCTCAGCCGTCACAGACTAGATGTCTACCATACTTCCACTCATGGTGTGGCCTTAGTGCGAATTTAAGATGCAGGTCTGAAACATGCTAAAAGTACAGGACGCACAAAATCGCCAAAAATTCGCCATCTGGGCACCGTCGCACAACGGGCTATATCTTCGCAACTAAGGCACGTATCGACAATCGGAAAAAAAATTTTAGACAGTAAAATCTCCCCCACATGTCCTCACAACATGGTGAACTTCAGCCCAGTGGCGGATCCATAGGAGGGGTGAAGTCACAGAAAATGTCCGTATTATCACTTCTTACTAAGAAAGTGATGTCACAATAACAAACATTTCTCAGAGCTTGCCCCACATGGCGGGAAAACAGCTGGCATAGATATGGTATTAAGAAATTACGTCACTGTCACCCTATGTTACCCTATCCAGAGATAATTTGGGGTGCCTAAGATAATCTGGCAACCTGTTCAAATGGTTGGACCAGATATGCTAAAGCATTGTCCAGCATACAGACAGTTTGACTGATCGGACAACGAGCTGGTTGCTTGCTGGCATTCGATCATCATTCATTGTTGAAATTGAATTGACACATATTTAGTGTTTCACAACGCCACTGGGTATGCAATCCAGCATATTTGGTGCCTGTCCCAAGCCAGGATAAAGTGGGAGGGTTGCGGCAGGAAGGGTATCTGGCGCAAAAATGGGGGAGGGATGATGGAGGTGGGCGGTCCAGCTGGGCGCCACTCCATCCAGACCAATCAGCACCCAGTGGGCGCTGATTGGTCTGGATGGAGTGGCGCCCAGCTGGATGGTCGGTGTGTCTGCCTCTGTTTGTCTTCCCTTGCACCATAAAGTCCAGAAGAAGATTTCTTCTGGCACTGGCTTACCTGGATAGTGCTGGAAAAAGGGTCGTAAAACTGGTGTGTGTGTGTGTGCGTGTGTGTGTGTGTGTTAGTGTTACAGAGGTTAATTGCCTCAGACACAGCTCGGCAAGTATAATGTTTTGTCCGCCATTTATCTCTGTTTGTCAAAGGAATAATTTTGTTAAAATTTGTGGGCAGATTTTCACGAGATTCCGGGAATAAGAAGTCAACCATGGTCCAGAGAATAGTTGACTGTAGCTCAAGGTTATGTTTAGGGTCAGCACACCTGCTGCTAAATGGTAATGTCAGTGCGTCATACAGGCATGTGCTGTGCCGTCAAGTTTTCACACTGTTGCCAAGTTAAGCCAAACCACTGTAGCTACTGCAACTGCTCTGGTACTAGTACTACTGCGGCTCGTTTGCATTTTGTTGAACCAGCCAATCGTTTCAGTACTCCGGTTACTGCAGGTTTTGCTGGGTCCCCACAAGGCTCAGATGGGGAACCTTGGGCATTGCAGCAGCAGTGCTTCTTAGCCTTTTTCATGCACCCTTTTCGTCGTATGTGAGCATGTCATTCCATTCCTGTCTCAAATGATGCATTGTAAAAATAATGTGGTATTATTCCTGATTAAAGAACTGCCATGTAGATCACCTCCTTTGTGCACTGTGTGGGATTTGGTATCAGTACAGTGCTGACATTTCGGCCTGGCCAGACAACGATTGGACTTAGTTCGTCTACATCTGCTAAAAGATCAATACTCCAACAGTTCAGATCTGTCAGTCTGTGGTCACATTCCCCCCCAAAACACTGAAACTGACCTTGGGGGGTATTCTCCCTGTTTGGGAACCCGTTTTACAGGCCCTGTAGCCTTCTCAGCTTTTCAGCAGTGTCAAATGACTAGGGGGCAAAATGGTAGTATAGCAAATATCATGATCGTGGTCATAAAGCATTTATATTTTATAGTATGCTTGGGCTGTTGCAAGCGAGATGTAAGAACATATAGTTGCGCACAATGGGCTGAATGCTAAACAACTGAAAAATAGCTAAAACACATAAAATACGTGTACATATGGACATAAAACAGAAAAAAGGAAATTGCAAATTAACAAAGTGTTATTTGTTGATGTGCAGGCAATGAAGTTAGGTGTTGTGGTGATTGCACGCAATATAGCTGGAAACACTGCAGTCGTCACAGATATGCACACCGGACTGATATACAGCACTCCGCAGGTTGGTTTGTTTTCATGCAAAGTAAACGTCGACATGTTGTATATTTCTGCTTCATTGTTGTGTTTGTGTGCTTTATTGAACTAGTTTATTACCTCCGCCAAGGAGGTTGTGTTTTTGTCGTTGTCTGTCTGTTAGCAGCTGTGTGCAAAGACTTCCAAATAGATTTGCATTAAATTTTCAGGGCCAAGGTTGGCAATGGGCCAGTGAACAAATGACTAAATTTTGGTGGCGATCCAGATCACCATCTGGATACAGGGATTGTTTTCCGGATTCGTCACTATTGGGAGATACGGAAAGTGGTATCAACTGACTGTGCTGCCTGACGCTGGCTGCAGTGCACGGCATGCACTAGCAGGCATCGCTATAGCAACTGTGACGTCATTACATCACTGTCCCTTAGTGGAGGTATGCACTGTCCCAGTGCGTTTTGTTGCTAATGGAAAATGCAGGTACTCACTTGTCCAGGGTAAATATTAATGCTGGCAACAACCTTTCTACACCTCAGTAACTGACATGCATGTTCGTTACCTTTGGTTTGTCAGATGATTTATTGAATTAAACATATTGTACTGTGTCGAATCATTTTTACCACGTGAAGTATATGCAACACATTTGCATAACATGGTATGTGCTGTGGCACAGTGTTTATCTCTGTCCATCCAGCTCTGTCATGTATCGTATGAAATGGCTGTAGCATCATCAAACATTGGTGGGCAGTAGCTCATTGGTGCTATTTTCTTACACCAAATAACATGGGTGAACTTCCACTGGGTCAACCTCAGCAGGAGCATCAAATGCATCTGGGTAGGAAAAATCTGCAGTTTATGACCAGCATCTTGCTGATTCTTGGAAATGATACAGGATGAAGGTTACCCGGTAATAGTTACTGTGGAATGTTAATAGGAAGTCGTATGTGATCCATCTAGTGTTACCATTTCCAGTAACCTTGAGAGCTTGAGTGATGCACTGCCATCCAGTCATTCGCACACAGATTAACTGACCGAGGATGATAAATCCCGTGCATAGGTCACAGTCTGTCAGTCATGTCACTATTTTGAAGTCTCGTCTTTGGATTGGAACTGGTGTCTGGACACTTTAGACTACATACACAGACTGACCATGGCAGGCATTAGCCAAATGCTGATAAATTCCCGCAGACACGCAGCATTGTGTGGTTCCTTGGCAACAGCTGGTCTGTTTATTTCTGTAACAGTCGTTGGTCACAAAACGCTGTTTTGCATTTGTAATGGTGTAGACACTTAGAACTGTGAGTCGTTTTTGCTTCGTGCTAGTTTGAATCCAACAGTAAACAGGAAATTTTGATTAGTCAGATTAATATACTTTGCTTGTTTGAAACAGTTGCTGCGGACATATGCATCCTCTTGGATATCATTTGAGCTGTACTCAAAATTTGCAGTGGATTAATTTCCTGTTGTTGCATTCTGATTTGTGTGGTGCAGCAGTGCTATAGGTAGAGTGTTGTAGTAGTGATTTAGAAGTTAGTGGTTCAACCTCTGGCCGTTCCACAGTCACGCATTGGTCCTAGGCTAGTCGTTTACACGTGCCTCCGTTCACCAAGATCTTGGTACTCGCCAAGGGCAGTGACACTGTGAAGCTAGGAAGATAACTGCAGGCCTGGCAGTGCACAAGATAATGGCAACCTACTGCTGGGTTTATGACTAATGTCACTGCGAGCTATACACCTACTGAACCGCACAGCAGTACCGGCTCCTGTGGTCCTTAAAAGACTATGCAAGTACCTTTTACTTGGTTTTTTTCATTATCATTTTCGCTGATTGTTTCTTGTGACTTACGGCAGGAATTCACTGACAAATGCGAGTTGCTGATGGAAAGTGACGAACTACGAAAACGCCTGCAGCGGGATGCGCGACAATATCTACAGGACCAACACAGCGTGGATCATGAGAAACAACAGTACATTAATGTGATCAGCGAACTGATTTGTCATACCGAGAAATAATGACGTAGTTTTTTGTGTGTTGATTTCAAAGCAATATTCAGTGCCTGTTCAGTAGGTAAGTAATGCTATTTTTTATGTTGATGGTAATCTGTTAATTTATGTAGCACTTGATACACCCTCATTCGAGGTCACACCAACCACTTTGCAGCGGGTTACTTCTTTACTGTTATTCAGTTCTTGTCAGCTTTTCAGATGCAGTGCCGAGAACTGGTTTTCCAAATTTCACTTTCACTTTCAGCCAAAAAGGGAACACTTGTCCTGTGAACTGTGAACGTGAACTTTGACCCATGACAGCCCCATGTGAGCCTTTGGTTTAGTTTTGCCTTGTGGTGTGATAGTTATCTCCCCTTGTTGTAGGCGCTAGCACAATAACTTAAATGAGCCTCTCGATCCCTTTCCCTTTTTGGGTGGCTGCTGAACAAAAAGGTGGCCAGGGTTGAGGTTAACATATCGCTAGCCTTCCTTCACTGGGTAAGGATAACTCTCCGCCCTGACCTTTCGTCTCTGATATAGCCATATTTGCACTAAAAGGGACGTTAAACTCCAACTAACTTGACCCATGACCCTGACCATTGAACTTGACCTAGACAGGGTCAAGGTGAACCAGCAGGTCATTTTGCTCAACAGTCAACAGATATCATCAGGACACACAGAGAGACTGGCAAACGCACACAATCAAACTACCTCGACCTAATTGGTCAATAACGATGATGATACTATTTTCACTATATTGTAGCTGGACTTCTTAAATGTGTAATCTATATATGTGTCCACCTGTCTGTGTCTTAATATTAATATATGTATACCCTGTCTGAAAAAACGTTCCACCTTTGACTTGCTGTAATCTTGACACACATGATCCGATTGCGATAATTTTTAGCAGAAGTGTTACTGAGAAAGCAAGAAATCAGATGATGCTTTGTTTTCCCACCTCACCTTTCTGGTGCTTTAGCATTACCTTGCAAAATACGAAACCCAGAAGACAGCACACTGGTGCACTGTCCAATTGCTGCAGTGCTCTCGACTTCCTTCCTCCTGAACCATGCCCTCCAAAAGCCCCAAGCTGAATGCATTGCTTACAAGATTTAGGGAGTCATACAGCAGCATGAGTATGAGTCGTGAGTCAAAAAGATTGAAGAAATCAAGCAGCGACTGTTTGAATTCTCGCAATACACTAATACAATGAGTGAAAGATTAATTTTTGTGTTTCTTATTTTGCCAGGTAGTGCAGAAGCAAAAGTTATTTGACGTGGCATAGTAAAGCGTCTTTTGATTGCTTACTTATTGGTAGTATTTGTGCCAAAAAATATCAAAATCCTTTCACGTGTGTCAAAGTTATAGCAATCTAAAGGTGGGACGTTTTTTGACTCACGGTGTACTACAGAAGTACAACATACTTGTACACTGGCAAAGTGCCATTCTTAATCAGGTATATAAAAACTTTTTTGTTCTGTAAAAAATCATAGACTGTGTTGCTGTATTAAATGGCAATTTTATTTGTTAAATGTCGTTAACATATTGTTGGTTTGTTTGTATTTATAACTACAGAATAATTTTAAGTCTTAAGTACATATAGACATATTTAATCTGTGCAGTGTACTGATTATGATGAAGCTATCTATTGCAATCTGAAGACACAACAATACAGTTATGTTGGTATGCAGTGTGATGTATAATTTTTTGGCATTGAATGTAAATGTACGCACACATTGATTTGTACACAATCTATTCTTTATCAATTTACTACAGCAGCAAACTGTTTCAGGTTTGACAACATGCTCTGCTGTTAAACAAAAACTAAATCTGTGGAACAACAGCAATAAATAAACGATACTAACTGAGGATCGTCTCTGATATAGCCATATTTGTGCTGGAAAAGGGACGTTAAACTCCAACTAACTAACTAACTGAAGAAATGGGACTCGGCTATTGCTATCCAGTCTGATTCCAATCAAATTGTATGCTGAACGGATTTGGACTGATTCTGCAGAAACTGGATTTGTCGGTTGACTCGAGCATGCATGGTTTTGTTTTCACAAACTTCGGCAATACTCCAGTCACTCATTTTCTCACATTTGACAGAAAGAGTTGAAGAACTGTTGACAATAAGGATGTTGTCAATTATTTACATTTTGGGTCTAATGTTGAATTGTTCGAACTTTAAACCCAAGCCAACCAACATGTAATGCAATTATTGTCCATTACCTAATGTTCACACACAGCACACATCAGCAAATCAAATACAAACCCGGTGTTTTTTGTTTAATCAGCATTATTTTCTACAGTTACTGTAGGCTGGGCCAGGTTCCAGAAAAGGGAAATTTTGGGGACAAATGGCAGAGGTTTTTATAAAACGGATGTATTAACTGACGCCCAACCAACAACTACAAAACACTAAAGAGGACAGAGCATAAAATTTCAAAAAATTACTTCAAATTTGTGGATTCAATCAACCTGAATCAGAAAATTTTTCCTGTATTAAGACAGCATTAGAAACATGACAGGATATTGCGCAGATCTCTGAACAAACTAGCTGTATGTAAATTACAGGACCCCGAGTTCCACATGGCTGGATGCATGCACAGTTTGCAGCGACGTATTCTACACTTTCACAAGAAACCTACATGACAGTTGACCAGTTTATCTATAGAGGTAGTCAGCCTCGATGTTGGCTGCTATCTCGACTTCCCATTTATCGCCATTCTCCAGCAGCTTTTCCTTGTTGTAGAACATTTCCTCTCGTGTTTCTGTTGAAAATTCAAAATTTGGACCCTGTGTTGCACCAAACACAGCATCTTGTAAAAACTTTTGTTAAAAACTATGAAATTCTGACGATAATCAACACCATCAAACACAGCTCTGTTGAGTAGAAGAGCGTTAAACCTGTACAATTTTGAGACCAAATAACATAGAAACTAAAGGCCTATTTGTATAAGTCTGTTACGAGAAAATGTCTCTATCTAACGATTGAATTAGGGCTGTACTGAATATTCTACTCGGACAAAACTGTATGCCAAATGATGCATTTGTATTGCCAAATAATAACTCCAGAAGCATACCAAGTCTGTCAGTAAAAATTTAATTTTGTTTGTGATAATGCTCATGATGACCTTGTTCACAATGGTGACAACATCACATCACAAACTACTCGTATTTTATTAATATTCGGCCAAATAATATTTCCAATTATTCTTATTCGGCCGAATAGTAATGCCACTATTCGACACAGCCCTATTATGAACTGCAGAAATATTCCGATTTGTTACAGAATGTTAAGCCAGCATACTTACCAAAGTCAATATCAAGCAGTTAGTTAGACCCAAGATGGAGGAGGGTTTAATTGTGTTAATTACTATGTGGACATTTCTTTCCGTCACAAATGTAACTGCCACAGACACAAATACAACGCTGCTAGTGACTGATTAAATACTCGCATTATTATCCAATTACCTCAACAATGGCATCGACTGGGCAAGCCTCCTGACAGAATCCACAATAAATACACTTGGACATATCAATATCATAGCGTGTAGTACGTCGACTTCCATCTGCTCGTTCTTCAGCTTCAATTGTAATAGCCTAGAAAAAAACAGTGTTTCATAGCTAAATAATGGTATCAGATTACTGGTAATTAAAATAAACTATGTTCATCTGACTTCAAAATTAATTTTCAGCAACAGATACAACACTGATAATCATTGTATTTTATTATGTATTGTTCTGATTCTGGATGTGAATAAAACCATAAAGCAAACAGAATTTCATAAGTAATGCTAAGCACTAAGCACTGGTGCCCATAGGCATGGGCAAGGGGTGCAAAGCAGTAACTGGACTAGCGACTTTTTCAGCACGTATAGTTATATATTTAATGTTAATTAGGCGTGCTGGCACTAATCATAAGTAGAATTAGAGGTCTGGCACCTTTAAAGATTAGTTTAATAAATAAGTATCGACATCGAATCGATATTCAGTATATACAGTGGAATCGATCAGCCCGCACATCTCCAGGGAGAGAA
>Ga0209259_1000739_pt1 | contig 10493 bp, 13 predicted proteins | sample WorMetGr2BELIZE1_FD_187417 | JGI IMG/M metagenome (GOLD analysis project Ga0209259, IMG submission 187417) | Marine gutless worms symbiont microbial communities from Max Planck institute for Marine Microbiology, Germany - Inanidrilus... ...
GTCATTCGCCTGTTCTTTTAACCAGGCGCTCAATGTTCGGCGCGAGACCCCAAACGCCCGTTCAATCCCGCGCATACTGGATCTTTCTTGATAAACGTTTATAATGAGTTCTTTCTTTTCTTCCGTCGCGCGTTCTGTGCGCTCAAGTACGCCATAGGCACCGCAGGCTTTACAGTGACATTGCGAGTTACCGGACGCATTTGTGCCATTTTTAACGAGCTCTTCGCTCTGACATTTGCGACAGCTGTATACTTTAGTCTCGATAATCATAATTGAAAACTCTTCGGTTCGTTTTATCAATGAACGCAATCGTTCAGACCAAGCGTATTCTTCCGGAAGAGAGGGCTAAAATCTAGAATCAGGTAACGAGAAAAACGGTGGCAATCGGAATGATTACCGATGAATCCATCTACCCTATCACTTCAAAAATCACCACTACCCCGGACACTAGTAAAATTTTATGGTAGACCCCATCTCAACTCAATACCAAAAGCCGGGGCACTAGGGAATAAGCTCAGCTTATCAGTCCAGCCCAAACAGTTTGCACGCCGGATAGTTGGGACGAACGGGCGCACGGTTTCCGGATGGGAACCCCTAGGGTTAGCCAACCCTCTCACCTGGGATGTCGGTCACACGGCATCGAATCAGTTTCATTGCTGTTGCTCTTTCTGCAAGTGTACGCACTTACCTTCCGAGCCATGAGGGTCCCCTTTCCCTTCTTATAACTGACCACCCGACTCGCTTCCATGCCAAGATCCTGGCAAGGAACGGAAGCATCTGTAACAATCCGGGTAGTCTGCGGATAAAGGTCCCCAACCGCGTGGAAATAGGGCGAAGCAGAGATCAGCATGTCGAAGAAATACCCGATCATCGCCGTAACCGGCTCGTCCGGCGCCGGGACCAGCACGGTGAAGGATGCGCTGGAGCATATTTTCCGGCGGGTCGGCACCCGTGCGGCGACCATCCAGGGCGACAGTTTTCACCGCTTCGATCGGCAGCAGATGAAGGAGGCGCTTGAGCAGGCCAAGGCGGAAGGCTGCAACCTGAGCCACTTCGGGCCGGAAGCAAACCTGTTCGACAAGCAGCTCGAGCTGTTCCGCTGCTATGGGGAATCCGGCAAGGGAGAGCGCCGTTACTATATCCATAACGAGGAGGAGGCCGCGCTCTTCGGGCAGGAGCCGGGCACCTTTACGCCTTGGGAGCCGATCCCACCGGATACGGATCTGCTCTTTTACGAGGGGCTGCACGGCGGCGTGATCGCCGGCGACATCAATATGGCCGCGGAGGTGGATCTGCTGATCGGCGTGTGTCCGACCATCAACCTCGAGTGGGTACAGAAGATCAAGCGCGATACGGCGGAGCGGGGTTATCGACAGGACGTGGTGTTGGAGACGATCCACCGTCGGATGTACGACTACATGCACTATATCGTGCCCCAGTTTTCCGCAACCCACATCAACTTCCAGCGCATTCCCCTCATCGACACCAGCAATCCCTTCTGCGTAGACAACATCCCAACCGCCGATCAGAGCCTGGTCCTGATCCACTTTCTGGAACCGAAGCCCAGCGTGGAGTATAAGCTCAATCTCAAGGGCCTGATCGACGGGACCATGATTACCGGCTTCAATACCTTGGTAATTCCCGGCGGCAAGATGATGTATGCGATGGAGCTGATCCTGACCGAGCGCGTCATCGGCCTGTTGAAGCGGCGGGCGGATGTGACAGCGCACCATCTGGATGTGGCAACGCATCATCTGTAGAGACCTTGAAAAATCCTATCTTTAATGGGATTCTCGCAAAACGTGATTTCCGAGCGCTTTCTGGTAGTTAGTAGCAAGAGTTTCCCATCCTGGGATGAAGGGCGTATCCTTGAAGAAGGTAGGTCGTTGACGATGAATGGGAGAGAATAGGCCGATGCGTATCCTGAAGCTTTTTGTTTTCCTGGTAACCGTGATAACGGTCGCATTGCTTGCCGGCTGCACGGCGGCACCGGAGACCGGCCGTTCCCAGCTCCTCCTGCTCGACCCGGCCAAGAGGCGCGGATGGGTTTGAATGCATTTCAAGAGATGAAGAGCAAGAAACCCATCGTCGCCAAGGGGCCCCAGGTGAAGCAGCTGCAATGGGTCGGAAAGAGGATCGCCAAGGTAGTAAAAATGTCTCACGCCTGGTGGGAGTTCATGCTTTTCAAGGACCCGGAACCTAATGCCTTTGCCTTGCCGGGGGGAAAGGTCGGCTTCCATACCGGTGTATCCTTCCGATCACCAGGAACGAAGCCGGGCTCGCCACCGTCATGGCCCACGTGATCGCCCACCATGGCTCGGAGCGCGTATCCAAAGGTATGCTGATCAATATGGGGGGCGGTACTGTCCGGCGTAGTGGGCAAGGGTGCCGGAGGGGGGTCTCCTACGATGCCATCATGCAGATCTACGGTATCGGGACGACGGTCGGCGTCGAGCTTCCGTATCGCGCACCCAGGAGTCGGAGGCCGATCATTTAGGTCTAATCTATATGGCGCGGGCCGGTTACGATCCGCGGCAGGCCCTCGCGTTCTGGAAGCGATTTGCGGAGCATGGACGCAAGCGTGGCGGTAAGCCGCCGGAGTTTCTCAGTACTCACCCCCTCGACAGGACTAGGATCGCCAACCTCACACGTCTGATGCCCAAGGCCATGGAGGCCTATATATAAGTAGGCCAGGCCACGGCGGTGAGAAAGAGTCTGCGACGTTTTTCACGCCGTCCTGTTAGAATACGGGTGTCCGAGGGCGGGCAGGGGGCGACCCGCGTCGGGACCTGAACGCTCAACTTGTCGCTGCGCTTTGCTTGGAGCGGCGGCCATCTAAAAAAATTCCCCGGAGGATCAACGACGATGGCTGAACTTTTTTCCGATGAGTGGATGAAGAAATTCAAGGATGCTTGGAACGCCGAGCCCGAAATCAAGGACAAGCTTGCCGACATCGGCTTCGACTCCGTCATCTGCTACGGCTTCAAAGGCGAAGATGCCCCCCGTGGTTTTCTGAAGGTGGAGAAAGGCGAGTGCACGAGCGCCGGTAGCTGGAACGGCGGTGAGATGAATTGGGATTTGCGTGCCGACAAGGAAAACTGGGACAAGTGGCTCGAAAAAAGCATCGGTATGACAGGCCTGGGTATGGCCTACGGTACTGGAAAGCTCAAGTTCAAGGTCGGTGACTACAAGAGCATGATAAAAGATCCCCGCATGGCCAGTCCCTTCGTCAAGAGCTTCGCTGTGATGGGGAAGGTGGGAACCTGAGTCGGCCGATCCGGTCCCTCGAACGCAAAGCAGCCTGACATTCGGCGGGTTCTTTCCATTCATGGGGTGACGGTATCTATCCGTTGCAGCGGGATCTTGCGGAAAGCGAGGTGCTCTTCGATGGCGAGTAACATCCGACCGGTCTCTCTCCTGGTTACCGCTCTGGGTATCGGCTTGGTCCCACCGGCCATGGCCTGGACACCCTATGGCCATGGCCCCTATGGTCCCGGCTACCGGATCGGATATCCGGAAACGACATTGCCGGAACCGCCGACAGGGGCAGGGAGCTATGGGCTTGGTCTTACACCACCGACTGATCGGACCGGCGGATATATCGGTCGATGGCCCCCCCGCTACGGCCCCGAGGCAGCCCTGGTAGACCCCTGGGAGCCGGTACCGTCCGCACCCACCGATCCCGGTTACGGGTCTCCCCGGAGATACCCCGATTCCGGTGGCCGGGACTTCGTAGGGCCATCGGGATTCCGGGTCTCCCGCGCGACATCGGATGATGCCTACACCCTCACTATCACACTCGATGGGGCGGGTCCCGAAAGGGTGCAGATCCGTACCCAGGGACACTGGCTCCTGCTCAGCCGGACGCACTCTGCTCAACAGATACAAAAAGACAGCTTCGACGGTGGCCGCAGACTCATGCGTAGCTTCAGCTACTCGTCCGGTATCACTAACCGCCGCCTGGCAGTACCCCCGGACGGTATCCTGAGTGCCATGAGCCGCGAGGACAGCAAAGACAGCATCCGCATCCGCATCCCGCGGCGTGGTCGCCAAGAGGCCGGGAAAGAATAGCCTCCGATCATGTTCATTCGTGGTTTTACCTCTGCCCTCTGGGAACTGGAAACGAAGCATTGGGGCCGCATTTTCCTTTAAGAAAATCCGCCTGGTCCCCGTAGGAGCGGGAAACAAAGAACCACGAATAACCTCTGTCCCCGCAGGCGCGGGGAACGACAATTCGCGTCGATGCCCGCAATTCAGTAGTTTCCGTCTACCCCCGCAGGCATTGGAAACGAGGCGTAACATGACCCCAGCCTTTGTTACTCCGCAGGATGCCGAGGATGCCTTCTATGATGCCATCGAGGAGCGCGATGCCGAGCGCCTGCGCAGCGTCTGGGAGGAATCGGACGCCATCACCTGCCTGCTCCCCATGCAGCCGTTGCTGCACGGGGCCGAGGTACACCAGGCCTTCCGTCCCCTGACTGAGGGAGAAATCCGGATCGATATCCGGGTCCGCCACATCCGCTGGCTGGAGGCCGATAACCTAGCCATCCACTTTGTGGAGGAGCAGGTCAGCATCCCCGGAAACCCGCCGCAACCGGCCGTCTATGCCCTGAATGTCTACCGTAAAGGCGACCACGGCTGGCACCTGCTGATCCACCAGAATGCACCGACCCCACCGCCTCCGGGGTCCATACGGCACTTCGGCATGACTCCCGCGCAGGTGATGTCCTGAGTGCATGGCTCTATAACGCTATCCTCTTATCCTCAGATTACGCAGATTTCCACAGCTGAAAAACGAAACCATCTGTGAGAATTTGTGTCATCTGTGGACAGAAAATAGCATCTGATCTTTGGCAACCGATTTGGAACGATTCACTAACAAGTTAGACATGTTTAGTATTAGTGAGTTCGTTAAAAATGTCGGTAGCGAGTTGAACATACGAGGTTCTCATAGGAGAATGAGCCTACCTGAAGTACAAGATACCGATAACCTGATGAACGGGTTTCAAGGCTACGATCAATCGCACGAAGACTTCATGTCTACTTGCGTTCGCTGCCGGAAGAGCACCGACGCCGCTACGAAGATCGGCTTTGGCGGTTTCGCGTATGTGGCGCGAGTGTTGGGGATGAGCCGGCGAACGATCTATACGGGAATCGGCGAACTGGAGGCCATGGGCAACGAGGATCACCCCCCCACAGCGTCCCCGTGGCGGTGCCAAGCGCATCCGCCGTCCTGGCGGTGGTCGTCGCCAAGTCACCCAACGCCAACCGGGGCTGGGGGAAGTGGTAGACGAGGTGCTCGAAGCCCACAGTGCCGGCAGCCCGACCGATGAAGCGGTGCGCTGGACCGACCTTGTGCTGGTGCAGCAGGTGCTGGCGGGGGCCGGCTATCGGCGTCGTTCCCTGCGCAAGGCGTTGAGTACCGGTGACGTCGAGCCACATGAACGCGACTGGCAGTTCCGGTTGATCGCCACCTTGCGCCGCCAAGCCCGAGCCCGCGGCGTACCGGTGTTGTGTGTCGATACCAGGAAGAAAGAGAGGCTGGGCCACCTGCCTCGTCGCGGGTCCTGTTACAGCACCGATGTTCAGTTCGTTTATGACCGCGATTATCGCCATCTCGCTACGGGTGTCTTGGTCCCTCACGGGGTGTATGACTACCATGGCAATGCGGGCTTCATCACCAAAGGTGCCGACGGATTTCACTTTCACTCGGATTTCCCTTTCGCTTTATTTGCAGGCGATCTCCCGCCCGTTGGCAAAGACCTTATTCGCCATCAGCTTACCTCACACCCTAGGAAGGTCAATTTTGCTCCGCGAGTTCCGTCTGCAATTTCACGCGCTCCCCCACGCTCGTGACCCCTTCGCCGACTGTGCTCACGCCCAACAGAGGTACTTGATCGGGCTGGGGTCATGCTACATTTAATGTGAATACGTTCACGGATAATGAAAAAAGGACGACCAGGGAGGAGGCGATTCAGATTTTCGGAGGTAAAATGGACAGAGTGGAGCCTGCCGCCCGACGCGATGATTTCAAAATTCGACTTTGTATATGAAGCCACTAGTATCTGGGATATTAATTGAATAAATTCAGATGGTTATTTGTTTCGAGATTGCTTAGATCGTAGTCCGCATCGATAACCATCCGATTCAGCAATATTTTCTCGCACATAGTCGGGCTACAAAATCTGTAGGATTGTATAGAGACCTGCGTCAATTGGGGCGCTTTTGGAGGTATCTCCATGATTCCTGGAGCGGGATCTTTTCAAAACCTACAAGTCGATTCAAGTCGATGACATCCTAAAATCGGCAGCTTTGTTTTATCTTACAAGTGGTTACAAGATGGAAGAACCAGTTTCCCCGAACGTTAGTGATATGAAGCAACAGATCGAAGAACTCTTCACTTCCGCCTTGGCGCGGCTTGCCACCGGCGGCCTCCTCCCGGAGGGCGGACTCCCGGCCGTCCAGGTGGAACGCACCCGCGACCCGCGCCATGGTGATTTCTCCTCCAATGCGGCGTTGGTCCTGGCCAAGCGGGCCCGCATTAAGCCTCGCGACTTGGCCGCGCGCTTGGTCGATGCGTTGCCCCCGTCCGCGTTGCTCGAGCGGGTGGAGATTGCCGGTCCCGGTTTTATCAATGTCTTTCTCGCCCCGGCCGCTTACCGGGCCCTGGTGCCCCGAATCCTGGTGGCCGGCTTGGCCTACGGGCGCAGTGAGATCGGGGCCGGTAGGCGGGTCCAGGTGGAATTCGTCTCCGCCAACCCCACCGGTCCCCTGCACGTGGGTCATGGTCGCGGCGCCGCCTATGGCGCGGTAGTAGCGAATCTGCTGGCGGCCCTGGGCTTCGAGGTCCACCGCGAGTATTACGTCAACGACGCAGGCCGGCAGATGGATATCCTGACCACCTCCGTGTGGCTGCGTTATCTGGAGCTGTGTGGGGAAGAGTTCGCCTTCCCGATCAACGGCTACCAGGGCGACTATGTGTGGGACATCGCCGCCACTCTGCATCGGGAACATGGGGACGACTACCGCTATTCCGGCGATGAGGTCTTCGCCGGCCTACCCCAGGACGAACCGGAGGGGGGCGACAAGGAACTCCACATCGATGCCTTGATCGAGCGCGCCCGCCGCTTATTGGGAGCCGATCGCTACCGACTGGTGTTCGAGCTGGGACTCAAGCATATCCTGGACGATATCCGGGATGACCTGTCCCGGCTCGGGGTGGACTATGATGGATGGTTCTCCGAGCGTTCCCTGACGGAGCGCGGCACTATCGACCGGGCCATCGAGCGCCTGCGCGCGGCCGGGCAACTCTACGAACGGGAGGGCGCGCTCTGGTTCCGCTCCGGAGACTTCGGGGACGAGAAGGACCGGGTGGTGGTGCGCGACAATGGCCAGACCACCTATTTCGCGTCGGACATCGCCTATCACATGGACAAACTGGCGCGTGGCTTCGAGCAGGTGATCGACATCTGGGGGGCGGACCATCACGGCTATGTGCCGCGGGTCAAGGCGGCCCTGGCGGCCCTGGGATATGAACCTGGCAAGCTGGATGTACTGCTGGTACAGTTCGCCATTCTCTATCGCGGCGGCGAGCGGATGCAGATGTCCACCCGTTCCGGGGAATTCGTTACCCTGCGCCGGTTGCGCAAGGAGGTCGGCAAGGATGCGGCCCGTTTCTTTTATATTATGCGCCGTTGCGAGCAACACCTGGATTTCGACCTGGATCTCGCCAAGTCCCAATCCGCGGACAACCCGGTCTACTATGTCCAGTACGCCCATGCCCGGATCTGCAGCGTATTGCGCCAGGCGGCGGAACGGGGCTCGACAATCGATCCGACTCCCGGCGAGACCAACCTGGAGCTGCTCACGGTGGCCCATGAGCAAGACCTGCTCAAGGTCCTGTCGCGTTATCCGGAGGTGATCGAGGCAGCGGCGCTTGCCCGCGAGCCCCACCAGCTCGCTCATTACCTGCGGGAGCTGGCCAACGACTTCCACACCTACTACAACGCCCACCAGTTTCTGGTGGCGGAGCATGGCCTGCGCGACGCCCGGATCAAGCTGATCCTGGCTGTGCGGCAGGTACTGCGCAACGGGTTCGATCTGATCGGGGTGTCGGCCCCGGAGAGCATGTGACATGGCTACCAAAGACTACAAGGCAATAGAGAGACCTCGCCCCCGCCATGCTCGTTGTGGGGGCTCTGGCTTCTTCTGGTTCGTCACCGGCGCGGTCGTCGGCGCCTTTGGGGTCGGTCTGGCCTGGACGCTGCACGACCGAACGCCTCCCGCGGCCGCCTCGAGCCCCCGGACCCAAGCGAAGCCGGCCGTCAAACCACACTTCACTTTCCATCAGCTCCTCCCGAAAATGGAAGTGCTGGTTCCCGACGAGGAGCTGAGTGCCACTGCTCCGTCCCTACCACCCAAGTCTCGGAAGACAGCCAAAGCGGGGCAACCGGCCAGGTTTGCCGGAGACGGCGCCTCCTATTTGCTGCAGGTCGCCTCGTTACGCAAGGCGTCCGATGCGGAACGGCTCAAGGCCAGGCTTGCGCTGCTTGGCATCCGGGCCAACATCCAGCGGGTGACGGTAAACGGAAAGGGCTACCACCGGGTCCGCGCGGGTCCTTACCAGGGAAGGCAGGAAGTGAACAAGACCCGTGCCCTGTTGAGTAGCAACGGCATGGATAGCATGGCCGTTAAGCTGAAATGACGGCAGGGAGAAATGAGGCTCATGCTTGCACTATGGGTTGCGGGTAGGGGGTTACTCTAACCGGGTCATGATGGAATAGGTCGATGCCATTAAGTTAAGCGTTATTGGTCGGCAGAAAAAAGGAAGGGTCTGGACAACTTTAGCATCTTGAGAGTATGCCAAGGTTATGTTATGCAAGGAAAAAACAGGTATTTCAGGCGTTCACAGCTTTCGGAAGCTAAATTCAGAGCACTTATACGCTATTTCGCGCACGATTTGCCGGCCTGGAAAATTGCCGAGCTGAGTGGTGTAAGCCGCCCGACGATTAATCAGCTATTCATGAAGTTACGAATCAGGATCGCCCAGGTTTGTAACGCTTCATCCCCTCTATCCGGTGAGGGTGAAGTCGATGAATCTTATTTTGGCGCATGCCGTGTTCGTGGAAAAAAGGGGCGCGGAGCAGGCGGTAAACCGATCGTCTTCGGAATCCTGGAACGCCACGGGAAAGTGTCGGAAATCGTCCCTGACGCCTCCAGGAAGCAGCTACAGAGCGCGATCCGGGGTCAGGTAGCCCTGGAAGCATCATCCACTCGGACGGCTGGAGAGGCTACAATGGGTTGGTGGACATGGGCTACAAAAAGAATTTCCGGGTGCATCATGGTGAGCTGGTCATATGCCAAACGGAGGCTTGCAAAGTTCAATGCTGTTCCCCGACAAACGTTCCTTTTACACATCAAGGAATGTGAGTTTAGATTTAAACAGTAAATGGGAAATCCACCGGGTATGCCGTGGAGACAGCAACAGTTCGACGTTTGCGGGAAGCCATCCCCGACTGCCGTCCTGACTAGAGGCACTCTCGTACAGCAAGAGTTTGGCACGAGACAGGAAGGGTTTGACGTTTTTGAGAGTCCATCTGGGACACTCCGCTCGTGAGCCGCCAAGCACACGAGTGAGAGGAGGCCCCGATGGACGAAGCCGAAAGCTTAAGCCACTCCAAGCGGGAGTGTAAATACCGTGTGGTTTTTATTCCGAAATGTCTGCGCCGGATCTTGTGCGAGCAATTGCGACGCCATCTCGGGGAAGTTTTCCATGAGTTGGCTCGATAGCGAGAGAGCTGGATCGAAGAAGGGCACCTGATGCCTGACCATGTTCATATGCTGATTTCGATTCCACCAAAGTATGCAGTGTCGCAAGTGGTCGGGTACATCAAGGGGAAAAGCGCGATCCACGTGTCCCGAGTCTATGGTGAGCGTAAGCGCAATTTTGTTGGGCAGCATTTTTGGGCGAGGGGGATTATGTCTCGACTGTCGGTCGCGATGAGCGGGTGATCCGCGCGTACATCCGACATCAGGAGGCGGAAGATCAGCGACTTGAACAACTGAATCTGTGGCGCTGATTGACCGCCTTTAGGCGGTAGCAAAGCAGTAGCGGAGGTTTTTCTTGGGCCGCACGACGAAAAAGGCGGGAATCCGATGGATGCGGTAGAGCCGATCGGAATCGTTGTAGGCGCGATCCATCGTCAGGATCGAGCGCGGCTCCAAGGGAATCCAGTGCAGCGCCAGTACGTCGTGAACCTTGGCAGAGGTCAGGGCCACGAAGGTAGGAATAGAACCGCGCAGATCCAGCAGCGTATGCGCTTTGACTGCTGCCTTGGTGGTGCGAAAGTGGGCCCACGGGAACACCGACAGACACAGAGCGATCGTAGTCGAGTCGAGCGCAAGGGCCACGTGCTTGAGATCCAGAGCGAACGGTTCGTGCTGATAGAGGCGACGAGCACGCGCGATCAGATGAAGCCCGAAGTCCTGGTAGA
>Ga0209259_1000740_pt1 | contig 10470 bp, 8 predicted proteins | sample WorMetGr2BELIZE1_FD_187417 | JGI IMG/M metagenome (GOLD analysis project Ga0209259, IMG submission 187417) | Marine gutless worms symbiont microbial communities from Max Planck institute for Marine Microbiology, Germany - Inanidrilus... ...
CTCCAATCCATCTGGACTAACCAGTGCCCACCTCCACTATCCCCCCCCCCCATTTTTTTACAGGCCAGATGCCCTTCCTGCCGTCCAACCAACAGTGACAAAGCACTGAATGTTCAGACAATCCCATAGCTAAGAGGGATAAGTAAGTAGGTATTGAATGACTGCTTCCACCACTTAATTGTTTTGGTCAAATGCCTGTGACGTCTTCTGCGCCAAGATATCGGATCACGAAAAAGCTCCAGAATGTGAGGAGAATGTTTGGAGTTGTTAAATGGGTACGAGCACAGTTAAAGTTTTGAAATGTGTATAATTATACCAGACATTTATTTCAGCAGATGTTTGGTTGCTGTAACTCTTGTTGAACAAAAACTCCAAAGCATGTGAGAAACACAGCCACTAGTAATGGTAGTGTTGATTATGTAACTAAATTTGGATAAAATTTTGCATGTTGGTGGTAAGTAACCCCAACAATCATTTATGTAAATTTTGGTGACGATCGGTTTGGGGTTTAGGGGTGGCTGGGGTCAAATTTTGCCATTCCTTATAGGCTTGCGTCGTCATCCTTACAATACTCTTGCACTACTGTGCGAGTGTGTAATTACATGCTATTGTGAGAATGTGTGAATACATATGTACTTGTTATTCGTTACATTAGTGTTATTCTTTACATTTTGTCTGCATTCTCCCCCTTCCCTCAAATAGACATCATTGGAGCAATGGTGATTGCCTGGAGGGTAAGAGGGAAAATTATTAGGTCTGTTCTGTGCAATATTGTGTGCAACAATTGTGCGCAGTGCAATGCACACACATATGAACAGACCTAACAGTTCTCTGGATTGGGTTTTGTCTCACTGGGCCCATTTCAGTGTGCTTAGATTCATTTTTGTATATGTATTATGGCATGCATGTGTAGTATTGTAACACGGTGAGGTGGACCTGGTGGGATTGAAGCCTATCCTTAGGACTACTACTTCCTTCAGTGCTTTGACACTGTTGGTTGGGTCAGTTGACCCATAAAACTCGTCCCCAATATGACCTATAATGTGTTTAGTGGGACGTTAAACCTTACTCAATCATTTGTCTGCATTGTTGTAGAACCAGAGGACAGTGTGGACGATATTAGACCAGTGGCACCAATTCATCGAGAACATTTGTCACTACCTGATGGTTATAGACCGATTGCTGATTCCAAAAATGTCAATGGTTAGTGTGCATCTGTATTAATTTTTGACATTACTATTCTTCTGCTTTTTAGGTCATCGCATACCGATGACCTAGTAAATTGAAACTCGGGTGTGTCTGTATGTCCGTCCGTACGTCCACAAAAAGTTTTTCGATTTCCATCTAATTTGGTGTCTGGGTAGACCTCGACCAGATATGCACACCAGTGTGACCTCGACCTGATCTAAGGTCAAAGGTGACAGAGCTTCCAAAGTTGTGAAAATTGAACTTTTCTAGGTCTGCCTCCTCCGCCATTTTGGCGTGGAGCTCAAAACTGATGGTCAGTGGTGATAGTATGGGACCTGGACTACAGCTTGTCGGAGCCCGATTTTTTAATTTCCTCCTAGGAAAGCTATCACGAGAGTTCAAACTTCGCAGATTGTCAATATTTCACACAATTCAAACAGCCGTATTTCAGTAATGCGTGACACTGCAGTCACATGCTTGGGCAGGCTGATTGTCCTACACATACCGTGTATGCTGAATTTTTGCTGATGTGACCTTGACCCAATGCAAGGTCAAGGTCACGGAGCATTTGAACTTCCGACATTTGCCCATAACTGCACAATTCCAGGTCTGTCTCCTCTGCCGCGTGGAGCTCAAAACTGATGATTGATGATGATAGTATTCCTTCTATGAAAGCTATCATGAGAGTTCAAACTTCCCAGAATGTCGATATTTCACGACATTCCAGTGGCCATATTTCGATACTGCGTGACACTACAGTCAGATAGTTGGGCACGCTGGTAGTACTACAGGTATTGTGCATGCTTATATGACCTTGAACCGATGCAAGGTCGAGGTCAAGGTCATGGAGCATTTGAACTTCCGACAATTGCCCATAACTGCACATTTCTAGGTCTATCTCCTCCGTAACTTTCGCGCGGAACTCAAAACTGATGGTTGATAGCCATAGTATGTGACCTGGTGTACAATTTGTCGGAGCCCGATTTTAGAAAATTTTCCCTTCTAGCAAAGCTATCACGAGAGTTCATACTTCAGGAAATTCAAATGGCATATTTCGGTACTGCGTGATGCTACAGTCACATGGTTGCGTACGCTGGTAGTCCTACACATACTGTGTATGTTGATGTGACCTTGACCCAATCCAAGGTCAAGGTCACAGGGCTTTTGAACTTCTGACAATTAGCGAAGCTGTGCATGCTGGTGGCGATGACCGCAGTCCCCTTGCGGTGCTTTGTGGTTTTGTAATACCATCACATTGGGCATTGGCCCACATTCTATTTTATGGTCACCCTATGTAATAGAGCAGACCATATATATTTTCATCCTGTCATTTGTTCTTCTTTTTTTCCTCGCCTAATCTCAGCGATCGGAGATTGGATGTCTGTTATACTTCCACACATGGTGTGGCCTTAGTGCAAATTTAGGATGCAGGTCTGAAACGTGCTGCACATGGCTCGCTGGAAATGCAGGACGCAAAAAATCGCCAAAAAGTCGCCATCTGCACACCATTGTACAACTTTGTTGGGTCATATCTTCGCAACTAAGGCGCGTATCGACAGTCAGAAAAAAACTTGTTAAGCAGCAATATCTCCTCCAGATGTCCCCACAGTATGGTGAACTTCGACCTACTAGCGGCTGAGATCGATCTGGTAGTTTGGGGCACCCCAGCTAATTTCAACGGCTTTCGCGTCTTGGCAGCATTACTGCACGGCAGTCACGTAGTGAGCGTCAGCCAAACTTTGCGGCGTTGAACAGAGGGCGCCACCTATGTTCGGCAGTGCGACTGTCAGGTTGGGCATTGGCCCACATTCTAGTTTTGTACACTATGACACTGTTGGTTCGGGACACGGAGAACATCTGGCCTCTAAAATCCTGCTTCAATTTTCCCGAAAGGTTTTTTGAGGCAGCTGGCCAAACCTGAAGTAACTTTGTAAAGAAGGTTAGTTAAACAGAAACTGAAAATAGACGTAATAGTAAGTTAGTAAGTGGGTAAGTAAGTAAGAATATTTGTAGTCAGTACACTAACAGCATCAGTCACTCTCTTGGCGCTAGTGACTTTTGTGAGCGTGCTTTGCAGAATTGATAATTATTATGATTCATCGCATGTGTGAGATTGAGTTTTATAATGTGTAGTAAAAGGGCTGTTACATTTGTCATTGTTGAGATGTTTTGATGTTCCCAGGTACAGTTCCTCGTGCTGTTCTTGAAGCTGCCACAGAACGTGAGTCTTCCAGCCATGACAAGATCATTATATTGGCATGTAAGTTCTGTTTCGAAAATCAAGTCACTTAATTGATTTTTTCCTGGTTGGCAATCCACTTCCAGCATTTGTGGCAGCTCTTAGCAAATGCATCGATAAATTAAATACAACTGACCTTAGTGACGTAGAATTATCAAAAGTTGTTGGCCTGATGCACTGGATAGCTAGTATATGGTTTCTCATTAATGGTCAGTAGTGACCTTAATACTCAGTAGTCTTTGTATATGCCCATCTTGATGAGGTGTTTTGCAGGAATCCAGCTTGCGGATGCAGTGTTGACAGCTATCTGACTTGAGTAGTTTTAGTCGGAGTTTGCCAGAATTAGTCAAAGACGTTATGGGCATCGTAGCTTAAGCAATTCGATAAATAGTCAGACCTGACCCTTGTTGATCCCCAAACCAAAATTTGCCTCTAAAGTGGACTTAGTTTTTGGTGCGGCTTTTGTATTTTTGGAATGGGTGAACAACGGGCATTTCATTGACCGTGGCAAAGTACTAGTCAGATGCTCATTAGTTACCTGAAATAGGGTCATAGTCGAGGTCATGTGACATGGTTGACTGATGGGCATATCTCGCTGTGATTCCTAATGCCATTATTGAAATAATCAGATGGACAGTGACCATGATGGAGTGAGATCTTGGCCCATCCATTCCATCATCATTGCCCTACGTTGTAGGTCATGGCATAATAGCAAGTATCTTTGCATATCATTTGTTAATACTGAATTTGGCGTAAATTTTTGGTATTGGTTCGGAGAGCCAGTGCATTGGTAGAATGCCCCTTCTGTCGGGAGTCCGGTGGCGGATGAAGAAAGGATGAGGCCAGGCCACTGGTTGGGGTTTGTGCTGTGATTTTCCTTCAGTACATTGACACTGTTGGTTGGGTGACAGGAAGGACATCTGGCTCGGAAAACCTGTGCCACTTGTTCCCAGAGTTCCTCTTCCAGAACAAGTGTAGAAAGAAAACCGAAGGGAACCATCTAACCCAGATTCATCTGGAAAACAGGGTTAAAATGTAGGTAGTCGTAGTTGCGTGGCAGCAGCATGTTACTCAGTTGCATGGAGAGTACTGGTTGGCTTTGTGTTTGCAGGTATCGTTGGCAGCTGTGTTCTGTTGTTCCTCATTGTCGTCCTGTTCATCGTGATGGTCTCTAACTATAGGCGAGGTGGCTTCAGCAGGCAGAAGTCGCAGCCCATATATAAGTATGCCTACAGACGGGCTGTCAGTAGGGAATATGTGTGAAGTCTTCCGTCGTGTATTGTTGGTGATTGATATGTATTCTAATCAGCACTTGAACTGTTATGCACGGTCTGTTAACGGCTGATTGTCCGTGGACATTTTCAGTGATTTTGCTATTGTGATAGTGTACTTTGTTGAACTCGTACTCTTGTATATGTGTAATTTATTTGTTTTTGAAAGTTACGTTGCTTTATGAGTTTATTATTGGACTCACCATGTCACTGTGTGTGTGCAGAGTTAATGTCTGACTGCATACTTTTATTTCTTTGAAGAGAATATTTGATGATACTGTAGCTTTGGTAAATTCTGTGTTTTTGGCACTGGAATGCACCTGTTGTGCAGCCCAGTGAGTGCTGGCCTTATTTATCTCATCTGTGTTCACGGTTGTCATGCTGTAGATGCATTCTAAATGCATGACAACGATGACGATGATGGTGACAGTGTTTTTTTGTGTTGTTTACATTGTCTTTCAGCTTTTTCAGTTCTTTTGTGAGTTGTATCTGTTGTCAAGTGTTGCAGTTTTTATATCCACACTGCGTCCCAAAAAGCACGCCAAGTTTAACTAGCTTTAACTTGGCCAAAACTTAACGTATCTTCAAAATTCTTTCACTGCTGGAAAAGTTATGAAATTTGTTACAAAACCTATATAACACTGTCCACTGCACCTTAAGTATGTTGCCATGCTACCCCAGGAAATTAAGAAGTTATTTGTTGTGTCTAAAAAGTGCTTTTTTAGATTGCATCTGAACATTCTTATTGTCCACTAATTTTAATGTTTTCAGTGTTTAGAACAGTGGAGGTGTTTGCGTGCTAAGTAAACATAAATATTTCTATGTCAATACTATTTACTTACTTAATTTTTGGCAATAGGTTATTTGCTACGTTAGATGCGAGACATACTTGAGGTGTGGTGGACAATGTTCTATACATTTTGTAGCAAATTTAATAACCTTTCTAGCAGTGAAAGAATTTTGAAGATACATTAAATTTTGGCCAAGTTACAACTAGTTAAACCTGGCACGTTTTTGGGTCATAGTGTATATATCAGTGATGGACAAATCTCACACTCAAATTTTATCTTACCAGATAAATATTTAAATCATTTAGCCCTCAGGCCACCATTTTTGCCCTCCCACTTCAAATGACTTCCGCTGCTTAAGGTTTGTGCACTTAGTCAAGCGTCGGTACGAAAGTAGCTGATTTGCAGCGATTTGAATTCTTTTATAATTGAATCGCAAATATTTCTCATCAAATCGCGATCTTTTAAATAGAATCTTTATATTCCAAATTGAATCGCTAAATGTGTTCAAATCATGATTTAAATCCCAGTCACGATTGGGATTTGCCCATCACTGCTATCTATCTATCCAAGTGCTGTAATGCTGTATGCAGTGGCATATGATGGATAGAGCTTGTGACTGGGCAGAGACGTGGTGAAAACAGTATGCGAGCTGGGGCTTGCTTGCACTGACCTCTAGTTTGTACTGTAAGTTGATAACACTTGGTAACATTTCCCAGCTGAGACAGCCTGTATTCCCAGGCTGTGTGTTGCAGCATTATAGATCAGATGGTCTGTCCGTGTTTTTGGAGAAAATACAGGAATGAACTTTCAAAAATGCATAGATTATTCATTGAAGAAATTACCCTAGAGGCATGCCGTAGATAACTACAATAATAATATACAGCTCTGTTGTATTCCATCATAATAATATAATAATAATAATCTAATATATAACGTGCACAGTGTCAAGGAAATCTGGGGCGGTGTAGGTGGTAGTTGATAGGGATTTGACAAGTCATTATTTAAATAACAGATACCAAGGAAGATGCAGATGTGAAACATAGTTGATTCCTTGTGTAATGATTGATATGTGGTTATCATTTGTCTTCCATTCAGTTTGTTATTATTTATATGTTAAGCTACAGGCAGCTGCAGTTCCGGTGGAATATATCTTGTTATTTTTTGAGGTTACTTTTAGCATTCAGTAGATTAGTTTGTTGAACTCGCATTTTGAATCTCGTAAATATTTGCATAGTATCCACAAAGTGGTTCACACCGTTGTTGTACTTAAGGCTGTGTTTTTGTTGTTTCTGTGCTACTATTATGGTGCTCTGCATACGTTGCTAATACTTTACTATGATGCTGATGAGTCAGTAATTTAAACAGATGCCTTTTAGCATCCCTCGTCCGTGCGTTCAAGGACTTGGATAATGAACGTTACCACGTGCACTGCGGAACTTTTCTGGAGCTCTGGAATAGTTTCTAACATCACCAGTATTTCGTGTCATTCTAGTAGAAATTAAACCACATTGTAATAAGCCAGTATTTTTAGTGTTGAAAATGTTGTGAAACTCCAGTTCAGCCAACCAGCATAAATAATGCATATGATCTAGATCCAAGCCATATTGTCCACTGCTCACTGTGTTTGTTGTTAGTCAGAATTGTTGTGATAGCTGTTAAGACGCGTGGAACTTACATTGTGAAATACCACCCATGAACATCAAAGAAACAAATGATATTAATTTCCAATTTAGTTTTTGTTGTTTCCAGTTTTGTGATAAAAATGGCAATGTATTACGGAAGTGGAGTAGTGTGCAGTTTTCATTTTTATTAGTTATTTGGGATTTGGCTGATGAATGGAGTGAGCCTGTTCATAGTTATCTTGCATTAGTTACTGATGATGCAGTATTGTGAATTGTTTGTATAATTTATTCTAGAGATTGTTATTCTAGGGATATATCATTGATTAGGAGAGGGAGGCTGTAGAGCAGTTGTGTGTGCAGTAGTATGCTACATGGAAGTGAGACCTGGCTTGTCAGGAAAGAAAACGAGGTGACACTTCAGTGAGCAGAGATAAAAATGGTCCGATGGATGTGCGATGTTAAGGTAAAAGATAAAGTCCCAAGTAAAGAGTTGAGAGAGACTATGAATAGATGATATAATCTTGGTACTACGGTAAAACAGGCTGCAGTGGTATGGGCATGTTTTGCGAAAAGAAGACACTGATTGGGTGAAGAAATGTATGGAATATGAGGTGGAGGGCTGCAGACCAAGAGGTAGACCAAAGAGGACTTGGAGAGATGTTGTACAAAAAGATGGTCAGGCATGTAAATTGAACAGGGAGGATGCTATTTATTGTAGTAGATGGAATAAGCTGATAAAGGTTGGATGATGATCAGGATGGTGGGTGGGTGAGTGTTTCTTCTGATACCAGCTCACCCGGGTAGTCCGGATAAAGGGCCATAAAACTGTTATGGTAGTAAGTATAGAGGTTGTATTTATGGAGAACGTAGCTAGATTACTGGCTTTCTAGTGGGTTAGTGTAGTCAGTCGTTCATGCGTTGTGTGTAAAATGATGTGAATAATGAGTTGAAGTACACTACCTCACGTGAACTAGAACTAGCTTGAAACGAACTTAGTTAGTGTTCTGTATTTATAGCTTTTGTCATCTCCGCCATTCTTTGGCAGTGGTGCTGTTTGAGCCCGTGTTTGTATGTTTGTTAGCAGGATAACTGCAAAAGTTACGTGTTGACTTTTATGAAATTTGGGGAATAAGTAGATTATGGACCGGAAAAGAGTTTATTGTACATAGTCCAATGGTCAGCTGCTGTGAAAAGTGAAAGTGAAATTAAGAAAACAATACCGCCCAGTGTGGGAAAATTTGGGCTAATTTACATGCTGCTCCAAATAATGACAATGTGGCATAGTGGAAGCATGTGCTGTGCCAAGTGCTGTTGCTTGAGTTATTGCTACTGTTATTACTGCACGCAGTGAACTGCGTAAGGTTCTGTTTTTGGCACTGCCTGTGACTTTTCGTTTGTGTGTGAAACATCTCGGGAACCAATGAATGGATTTGCGACAAATTCACACGGAAGACGTGTTTGGTCCCTTGCTCGGACGAGTTTGAATGTCAAGGTCAAAGGTCAGGGTCACCACGGACAAAAAACAGGGTTTTCAGTGGCTATCTTTGGAATCGCTGAACTGATTTCCGACAAGTTCTCATGGAAGACGAGTTTGGTCCCTCGCTCGGACAAGTTTGAAGGTCAAAGATCAAGGTCACCAGGGACAAAAACGTCATTTTCGGTCCTTTTGGCGGCCTGCATGCGTTTATGTTTGGTAAAGCATCTTTAGCCTCTAGTTCAGTGTACTTTTTGTGGGTTGCTATGTTCGTGAAAAACTGATGAATTGTTTGCTTAGCTCAGGGATCAAGTTACGTAAATTACAAATGCGTTCACAGCTTGAGAAATGTTGTATCATGACTGGAGACGTTGTGTCGTGTAACTTGCTGCTTTGACTGTTGTTGTAATTAGCCTACAGTGGTTGCAATGCGTGAATTACTGGAATGTTGAGAGCCGTTGTACAAGTGTTGAAATTGTAAAAACTGGCTTTAGACATTGTCTCACGCCTGTTGAGGAAATCTAATTACAACGTGATGTTTACTGAGTACATATCCAGCTGTCAGATGCGTAACATTGAGTAATTAAGATAGAATAGAATGCCTGCTTTGAGATAGATTTAGGCCTTGCAACTGACCAGCTGTACTACTACTGCTACATCCATTTTCCAGGACAACCTGGGTAAGCCGGTACCAGAAAGGTAAACCATTCTGGATTTTACTGGAGCAAAAGGTGATGAGATGGCAGTGGCATCAGCTGGACCATTATGCAAATCATTTACACCTCGCTGCACAAAGATAACCACGCCAGTACCTCACCACTCAGTTTTCACAGGTCGTATGCCCTTCCTGCCGCCAAACCAACAGCGTTAAAGCACTGAAAGCAAAGCAACTGACCAAATTTTAATATTAATCACTATGATCCAAAACCAGGTAGTTCATGTTACGTAACGTTAACGTAGTGCTCGTAATGACGAATTGAGTGACTGAGAAACTGAATTAGCTACGTGAACTCCAGCGAATACGTTATAAGTTATTTACATTTCCCAACTGATGACATAGACTAGTACGTACGTAGTGTGCTAGTACTGCGTGGCTAGATGAGGCGTGAATTTGCAAGCTGTAGGGTGTGTTATTGGCTATTAAAATCGCTATGACGAATGCAACGTACGGTAAATCCCGATGACGAACTGATAGTCAACAGCCTGCTGTCGAGATGAGTAGGCCTATGACCCCACATTTAGATAATCAGAATCGAAGTTTTTATAACTCACGAACGGAGCGTAAAGCTGGAGATTATGAGAGAATTCTCTGTTTAGTTTCGATCACACCGTGGTTTCGATTGAATAGTGCGGTTTCGTTAAAGCATAAATTTTGTTTCAAATAATTTACCACAAAGACGCGATATGACCTAATTTGTTTTTAAAACGGTCAATTTCATAGTTGTTCCGTACGATGGAAATGTCTGAGGAAAATATCGTTGTTTTGGCGATTTATTCTCGGAACGAGTTTTCCTTTCTTCGTTTTCTGACTTCGAGCTTTCTATTTCTGCAGCCAATAAAAGTAGGCTATTTTACATACCCACAAGGCGACAACGTCCACAAAGTATTCGAGACATTAGGCCCTATAGCTATTTACTCGGTAGTGTGTGATTGCGTTATAGACCTACTAGCTGTATAGGCCCAGGTCACTGCAGTAAATAGGCCTGCTTAGGCCTATTTAGCGTAGAATTATTGACTTTTTCAACGATTTATTTTTATTGCGTCAGTGAACGTAGGCATACGGAATAACTGTGGTCAGTTCGTCACAATTGTCCGCGAGACGGCATATGCCAGGAATTGTTGGCGTTTTTTGCTGTCCAGACCCAGAGTCGGATTGCCAGAGAAC